>Ga0207708_10002107_pt1 | contig 14655 bp, 14 predicted proteins | sample KBSK5101metaG_FD_184340 | JGI IMG/M metagenome (GOLD analysis project Ga0207708, IMG submission 184340) | Corn, switchgrass and miscanthus rhizosphere microbial communities from Kellogg Biological Station, Michigan, USA - KBS K5-10-1 metaG... | ecosystem: Host-associated > Plants > Roots >...
TGTTGTAGCTCTTGTCGTAGTTATATTCACTAAGCGCCCTCGCGTTGTTTGCGGCGGTACGCGCTTCATTTGAGCCGGCAGTGTTACCAAAACTGCGCGCAAACGTGTATTGCGCATTCAACGTGACGCCTGTTTGCAATCGCCTGCTCAACGTCATTTGCAAGGCCTTGTAAGAGTCTTCTCCACCGCTGGTCTTGAAATCCACCTCAGCGAAAGGATTTTGAACTGACGAGCTCCCCGACACGATTGAGAACTGTCGAATCGTATTTACAGCAATTACTCCGGCAGCGTTGGTTCGATTGACCACTCCAAACGTGGTAGGTAGGGCAGTGCCATCGACGATACTCGTCTGGCCGGGCAGGATCTGATTCGCGACACTACGCAAGAACAGATTCCGACCCTGCGATCCTACGAACGCAGTGGTCAGCACGAGCTTACTTGGTAGCTCCTGCTGCCATGAGAAACTGTACTGAAATACGCGTTCGGGAATTTTGTACTCAGGCGCGTACGCGCGGGGCTGGTAAGAACGATTGTTTGGATTCGAAAGAAAGTTGGCGACCAGAGTCGCAGGATTCTGAGGAAATGCATTGTTGACATTACTGAGTGTCGAACTGATGCGGTCGCTTTCGATCGGCTGAATCTGATCCTCGGTCTGTCCCGGACCGTAATAGATGCCGAACCCGCCGCGGATAACTGTGTGGCCCCCACCGAAAAACCCTGTCCCACCGGGATTGGGAGACCACGCAAGAGCAACTCGAGGCCCGAAGTTACTCTTGGAGGATTTGAACGCAGCCTGACTGGGATCACGGAGTTGCCCTGTGTTGATGTCAAACAAGACTTGCAGATTCCGATCTTCACGAAGCGGAGTGTAATACTCGTAACGCAGGCCATAGTTCAAAGTTAAAGCTGGCGAGATCTTCCACTCGTCCTGAGCGTACGAAACGTAGTACTCCTGTTTTGCAAATCGCTGACCAGTTGCCCCACCGTTAAATGGCGACGGAGCGCTAACATCACCAAGAAACTGAACCGACGACGCGGTGTTGGTGAGGAATGAATTAATGCTTGCGTACGTGTAGGTGATACCACCTTGTCTATCCGTGTAAAGGCGAATCGCTCTTACTTCACCGCCAAACTTCAAGAGGTGATTCCCTTTGGTCCAACTGAGCGAGTCGATAAAAGAGAGAGAGTAAGGCGTGTACGGTTGACCACGACCGTTTGTAGCACTATTCGCCCGCACCAGTCCGCCAGGCGTAGCAACACCTGCGTTCGCGCCCTGGCCCGGAAGCGCGAAGCCCGCAACGCTTCCGGCAATGTTAATACTCAGGTTGGAAAAGTCGATGTTGTTGAAGGTCGGAGCTATGCCATTCACACGCGAATATGCGCTGTTGTATCCGAACTTCGCCTCATTCAGCAGCGTGGAACTTAGTAGGGATTGCCATGCAAGAACGGCGTTCTGCGGTGTGTTCTTTATCGCAATGCGTCTGCCAGTGACTCCTTCAGGTTGATCATTACTTCCCTGATCGCGGAAGAAACGAAAGTACATTGAGTCTCGGGGACTAAATCTATAGTCAAAACGAAAGGCGGCAGCGTTCTCGCTGACTTTATTGGTTGCCTGTAACTGAACGGTATCGAATAAGTCCGGACCAACACGCAGCACTACAGCTTCAGGCGAGCGGAAAGTGGGAATTAAAGCAATCGCCGTCGGTGTGCACGCGACTGGTGCGACGCAGATGCGAGAAGCCTGGCCGGGAACTGCTTCAATTGAATTCACGCCCGCACGTAACCGATAGCCTTCATATGAGAAGAAGAAAAATGCTTTCCCCGTTTGGATTGGCCCACCGATGGAACCTCCAAACTGATTGAGACGCAGCTTACTCTTCTGACCGATTACGTTGTCGAAGAAGTTTGGCGCATCAAGCGCGTCATTGCGAAAGAACTCGAAGACGGAACCGTGAAACTTGTTGCCGCCGGATTTTGTTACCACATTGATTTGTCCGCCGGTGCCGGTGCCTTGTTCAGCCGGATAGTTGTTGGAATCAACTCTAAACTCCTGCACATTTTCCAACGACGACTGCAAGCGGAAAGGCGAAGGAACTTCACCGTTCAAGTTACCTGGGGAAGCATCGATAATTGCGGTACCTTCAATTCCATCGTAGCGCACAATGTTTTGTTCGACTGCCCGACCGGAAAACCGAACGTCACCGAAAGTCCCTGACCCGGTGTTCACTGATCCAGGTGACTGAAGATAGAGCTGTGAGAGCTGGCGGCCATTTATTGGAAGCCCTTCTACCTCGCGCGGATTGACATTGACACCCATCGTTGCGGAGCCCGAATCGATTGCAATGTCGTTGGTCGCCATTATGTCGACCTTCGCTTCGACGCCTGACGGTTGTAACGCAAAGCCCAGATTTAGCTCCTGGCCCACGAGCAACTGAACATTGGTTATCTGAGCCTTGAGATTCTGGCCCGTTACCGTCACGGTGTAGGTAGAAGGCTTCAACGGCGAGATGATGTAGTAGCCCGATTCATTTGTAGTCGCGCTGCGCTCTTCACTCGTCTTCTCGTTCTTTGCGACGACCGTGGCGCCTGGAACGAGCGCTCCCGTGGAGTCTGTAACGGTGCCGACAATCCGACCTTGATCTGATTGTCCATTCACTGTGTTGTGAAGAATAAGCGCTGTGAAGACAGCAAGAACAAACAGGGAGCAGCGGCGCAGTCTTTGAGGGACGGTGGAATTCATACTAGTTCTCCTATGCTACGAATGGATCGGTCTTAAGGTGGTGTTCCTGAGCTCGAATCGAGCATCAGCATCGGCCTTGATCGGTTTTCTTGTGCAGGAGAACGATAGTCAGCGGCGGTTAAAGCCCTGTGAATTGCGCCTTAAATGTTTGTTAAAGAGGAGTGGAAGCGGGAGTCGATATAACGTGGTGAGGGGTTGAATTAACATGAATGTAACTTCAGCGTAACACCGCAAGCTTAGGATGCTCAGACTTCTCTAACACTTCAAGAGGTCCCTTCTCCATTTAAACCATGGCGATAACCAACGAACTCAGCAGCGAAATAGCGGCCGCACTTCTAACCAAACAAAAAAGCCCCAGCGACTTAAAACAACTGCGCGAAGTTATGCTGCAGATTCACACGACACTGCAAAAGATGCAGCAATACACCTTGCTGCAGACATCCGAGCCGCTCGCTAAAGCTGCAAAGAAATCTGAGGAAGAATAGTTTTGCTCAGAAGAGGGGCGTTGCTGGGAACGCTCAAATCGAAGAAATAAAAGTCTATCTCGAAAAGCGAAGACACCACCCGCTTCAGCGGCGTGGAGTCTCAACTTTAACCTACCGCGCTGAGGGAAATTCTTGTCGCAGTTTCGATTGCCAGCGCGCGGAACCCAACGTCCGGTGTTTCAGCCAACTTGGATTTCCGCGCGCTGGCAATCGAAACTGCGAAAAACCGTAACTGTCGCTGGTAGTAGGTTAAAGTTGATGCTCCACGCCGCTGAAGCGGGTGGTGTCTTTACCGAAGCGCTGCCGTCTGGTTGTGATCAAACCCACCCACTGTAGTAGCGTCCCAAACGAGCCAGAATCGTCGTGTGCGATTCGTCGTCGCATCCTGCTTTTCAAAAGCTAACCGGACGAGACGGCTGTTAAAGTCGGGATTGGTCTTAACGGGAAATGGCGAGTAGAAGTAAGAGGTTCTCAGTGGCAGATCTAATTCCGATCGCATCCGGTTGATTGCGCCTTCGCAATCTCCAGGCTCATTCGCGTTTTTCGGATCTTCAGAGTCGTTTACTACGTGGTGCAACTCGTGAAGGAAGCCCCATCCAACATCGAATGCGGCGCGCGCTTGGGAGTCGCCAGTTACCTGGCGAAAATCGTCGAAGTCAATCAGTATTACAAACACGCGCGCTTTCAGAATTGAATGGTTAGTTAAGCGACCCGGCACTACGCGACAAAACGCCACATCCGATCTGGAGCTAGCGTCTTCCAGTACGATTAACGCGTCACCTGTAAGCGCTTTCGTCAGCAAGTTACGCGCGGATTTTGACCCTCCGGCGAGTTGCTGATTGTTTCCGACCAACGCTCCGTTGCTTTCAAACCGCAGCCGCACCCAACCAGTGATGGTTTCCAATCTCTTCAACAATTCAGTTCGATGATGTAACGGCACGTCCTCGCGGACCAGAACTCCACCCTTCACCGTCGTGTTTGCATAGGACGTTTTTGTTGTTCCCACAACGCATACCACAAACGTGAGTGCTATCGCTGTAGCGAAAACTGATCGGCAGGTTCTGGGGTACAAGACAGTAAACCCTCCCAGAGAATTGGACCGGCGTATTCGAGATGGAGTGCGTCGGTTCAGGCTATCGAGGCATCGAGGGATGACGCCGTTGGCGCTGATGTTACCAAAATGTTAACGACGTGGGTACAAAAAGTTAACGACGAGGATACTGAAAGTTGGTGAACTACACTTTTCACGAACGTCATCTGAACGCCATCTGAAGTTGGTGTGGACAGCCGCCGTTAACGACCATTTAAGCTGGACGCTACTCAAGCGTAACTCGCGCTGATTAAGCTCTCTGGAAACCATTGTGGAAAGGAGGACAAAATGAATAGAAGAGTCACGGTGGCTAAAGTGAGATTTCGAGTCGTGTGTGTTTGGTGTGGCTCAGAAATCAGAAAAGACGAGCACGAAGACGAACAAGGGATCTGTCTGAAGTGCTTTTATCGAATGCTTAGCGATCATCTCTCGGCGCAGCGACGCACGCGTCATGGAGAGTTTGTGAGTGATCGTTAGGCTTTGTGCTCAGTTTTACCGGCAAGTAGATCGATCGCATGCGGCAGCACGGGCTTGATCACAGCAAAACTCTCACGCACGGCTTTTGGTGATCCGGGAAGGTTGATAACTAATGTTGAAGAACAAACGCCAGAAACACCTCTCGAGATCATCGCCATTGGCGTTTGCTTCAAAGTCTCCACCCTCATCGCCTCAGATATCCCCGGCGCTTCTCGTTCGATGATCCGCCGCGTTGCTTCAGGAGTGTTGTCCCTTGGACCAAGGCCCGTCCCGCCTGTCGTAAGAATCAGATTCACATCCGATCGCGCCGCACATTGACGGAGAAGCTCAACCAGCGGATCAAGATCATCAGACACTACCCTGCGATCGACGATGGACGCGCCGATTGTTTCGAGTAACTCCACGAGTGCCGCGCCTGATGCGTCTTCGCGCTCGCCTCGAGCACAGGCGTCACTGACAGTAATCACTACTGATCGAATCTCACTCATGGACTATCGCAGGCGTCTACGTTCCTTCAACCAACAGCGATCCATAACAACCATCAACCCTGCATCAGCCGCGCGCTGAGCCGCCGCTTGATCGATAACGCCTTCCTGCATCCAAACAGCCTTGGCGCGGACGGCGATTGCCTGATCGACTACCTTCCCTGCCTGATCCGATCTACGGAAAATATCAACCAGGTCTATTTCTTTCGGAACCGAAGCGAGATCAGGATAGGCTGTCTTGCCGAACACTTCCGTTTCATTCGGATTAACGGCGATGACTTCATAACCAAGGTCTTGCATGTACGACGCGACACCATTCGAGGGCCTGTCGAATTTAGACGAAAGACCTACGACAGCAATCGTTCGGCACCCGGCAAGGATCCGATGGATTTCTTCGTCTGTGTTCATGAACCTCCAAGCCAGTGGCGACGCTCACTAGACAGACGACACAGCGTCGCGCATTGTGTGGAGCTCTTGAAGCGAATGAACAGACGGCCTTTCATTTTCCGTACGTGATGCGATCGACTCGACCAATGCTCGCGCACCTGTCATTGTCGTTACGCACGGCACGTTGTATTGCAACGCAGCGCGGCGGATCGCCTGTTCATCGTAGTGCGAGATACTTCCCAACGGCGTGTTGATTACTAAAGAGATCTCACCGCGTTTGATAAAGTCGACTATATTCGGTCGACCCTCATTTACTTTGAAGACGCTTTCAACTTCGATCCCTACTTCACGCAGCCGCGCCGCTGTTCCGAGTGTTGCCACTATTTGAAACCCAAGTCGTGCCAACTTTCGAGCGATTAATACGGCCGCTCCCTTGTCGCCATCATTCACACTCAAAAAAGCTTTTCCGGTTGACGGCAAGCTCAATCCAGCTCCCATCATCGCTTTGCCATATGCCTCGCCAAACGTTTCACCAATTCCCATTACTTCTCCCGTCGAGTGCATCTCCGGACTCAGAATTGGATCCACTCCGGGAAACTTCACGAACGGAAACACTGGAGACTTGATAAAGAAACGCTGCACGGTGAGTTCACCTGGCAAGTTAAAGTCTTTCAACTTCTGTCCTGCCATCACGAGTGCAGCGATGCGCGCGATTGGGACGCCGGTCGCTTTCGAAACGAAAGGCACCGTGCGAGATGCTCGCGGATTTACTTCAAGCACATAGACGCGATCGTCTTTAATCGCAAACTGAATATTCATCAAACCTGATACTGACAATGCCTCCGCAAGTCTGCGCGTGTAGTGGCGCATTGTTTCCAAGTGTTCAGGATCGATTCGAACCGGCGGGAGAACGCACGATGAATCGCCCGAATGAATTCCGGCTTCCTCAATGTGCTCCTGGATACCGGCGATCACACACGCCGTGTCGTCAGCAAGTGCATCGACGTCGAACTCAGCCGCTTGTTCCAGAAACTTATCGATTAGCACTGGGCGATCTGGCGTAAAGCCAACGGCGTTTCTCACATACGACTCGAGTGCCTCTTCGTCGTAAACGATCGCCATCGCGCGACCGCCCAGCACATAACTGGGACGCACCAGCACTGGATATCCGATCTTCTCAGCCACTTCTCGCGCTTCGTCGAATGATGCTGCCATCCCGTTCTCTGGTTGCGGAATCCGAAGCTCATTCAAAAGCGCACCGAATCGTTTTCGATCCTCAGCGAGGTCGATTGAATCGGGTGAAGTTCCGATTACCCGCACGCCTGCTGATTGGAGACGCATCGCTAGATTCAGCGGTGTCTGACCGCCAAACTGAACAATCACTCCTTCAGGGTTCTCAACGTCGACGATATTCATCACGTCTTCGAAAGTCAGTGGCTCGAAATACAGACGATCGGAAGTATCGTAGTCGGTTGAAACCGTTTCGGGATTGCAGTTGACCATGATCGTTTCGAAGCCGGCTTCGTGCAGCGCAAACGACGCATGACAACAACAGTAATCGAACTCAATTCCCTGCCCGATACGGTTCGGGCCTGAACCAAGAATCATGATCTTTCGCCGGTTCGTTGGTTCGCTTTCGTCTTCAGTTTCGTATGTCGAATATAAGTAGGGCGTGTGTGATTCGAATTCAGCGCCGCAAGTATCGACCCGTTTGTAGACCGGTACGATCTTCAGCTTCTTTCTGTAGGCGCGAACTTCATCTTCCGAGCGCTCAGTGATATACGCCAGGCGTCGATCGGATAATGCCACTTCCTTGAAAGCACGAAGTTCTTCTTCGTCGATCTCTTCCAACTTTGATCCTTCAATGTCGCGCTGAATGTCCATCACCTGCTGAAGTTGATCGAGAAACCATCGATCGATTCGCGAGAGTCGATAGATCTCATCAAGTGACCAGCCGTGTTGTAATGCATACGTGATGTAGGAAAAGCGTTGGGAGTTTGGCCGGGCGAGCTTTCGTTGCAACTCGTCGTCAGAGATATCCTCCAAACGAAGGGGCTTTACTGACTCCAGTGATCTCAAGCCCTTGAAGAGTGCTTCTTTGAACGTGCGGCCGATGGCCATAACCTCTCCGACCGACTTCATCTGCGTTCCGAGAACATCTTCAGCTTCGCGAAACTTTTCGAAGTCCCATTTGGGGATCTTCGCAACAACATAATCGATCGTCGGTTCGAAGGAGGCAGGTGTCTTCTTCGTTATGTCGTTCGGAATCTCGTCGAGCGTGTAACCAACGGCGAGCTTCGCGGCGATCTTGGCAATCGGAAAGCCTGTCGCCTTCGACGCCAATGCCGAAGAACGCGAGACACGCGGGTTCATCTCAATCACACGAATCTCGCCGTTGTCAGGATTAACGCCAAACTGAATATTCGACCCGCCCGTTTCAACTCCAACCTTGCGAATCACTCGAATCGCCATGTCGCGCATTGTTTGATACTCGCGATCGGTCAGCGTCTGTGCTGGGGCTACGGTGATCGAGTCGCCGGTGTGAACGCCCATCGGATCGAAGTTTTCGATCGAACAGATGATGACGACGTTGTCAGCAAGGTCACGCATCACCTCCAACTCAAATTCCTTCCAACCGAGAATGGACTCCTCGATGAGAACTTCGTGAATTGGTGAAGCAGCAAGACCACCTCGAATAATGTCTTCAAATTCTTCCGGGTTGTATGCTGTTCCGCCTCCTGTTCCGCCGAGTGTGAAAGAAGGTCTGATGATTGCGGGGTAACCGGTCTCGGCAACTATCGCCTGCGCTTCGTCCCAGGACTTTGCAAAACCTCCGCGCGGCATCTCCAAACCCTCTTCGTCCATCGCCTTCTTAAACTGAAGTCGATCTTCGGCAACGTTGATCGCTTTGCGATTCGCGCCGATCATTTCGACGCCGTACTCCTCCAGCACGCCGGCATCAGCGAGAGCGATCGCGAGGTTAAGAGCTGTTTGACCACCGACGGTTGGAAGCAGAGCGTCTGGTCGTTCGCGTCGAATAATCTCAGTCAATGATTCAAGTGTTAGCGGTTCGATGTAGGTGATGTCCGCTGTTTCGGGGTCAGTCATGATCGTGGCTGGATTGGAATTAACCAGAACGATTTGATAACCCTCCTGGCGCAAAGCTTTGCAAGCTTGCGTTCCGGAATAATCGAATTCACAGGCTTGGCCGATGACGATGGGACCCGATCCTATTATTAGGATCTTGTGGATGTCTGTGCGTTTTGGCATCTAGAATGGGTTCAGTTTGTTTGGACTTGAATACTGAAGCATTTTACATAACTATGCGCAGGAGTCGAACCGGGGTGTGACCCAATTTGAATTCTTCTCCTTGCAGCCTCCGCGTTCTCTGCGTCTCGGCGTCCTCCGCGTTTCCATTGGCGCCGATTGGACACACTCAACAAAGTCGATAATTGAGCGCTCAGTCAGGACCGAGGACACGCAGAGGACGGGAGACACAGAGGACGCAGAGGCTACGCAGAGAATCACCGCTATACTGCTCGAAAATCTCACTTAACGAGGAAGTCAGAATGAAGGTCTGGTCGTTGCTTCTATTGATAATAGTTGTCTTTGCGCCCACCATCGTCAGATCTCAAACACCAAAAACCGCAGAGGAATACAACAACCGCGGTTTCGATCGACAGAACAGCGGCGATCACGATGGTGCGATTGACGATTTCACCAAAGCCATCGCTTTAAAGCCAAAGCCCGCAACTCTTGCGACGCTTTACAACAACCGCGCGAATGCGTTCATGAGTAAGAACAACTTCGATGCGGCAATAAGCGACTATTCGAGCGCGATTCAACTACAGCCCGGCGAATACGAAAACTATTACAACCGTGGTGTGGCACTGCATAACAAAAACAGTTTCGACGCCGCGATCGCCGACTTCACAAAAGCCATTGAATTGTTCCCACGTTTTGCCCTTGCTTATAACAACCGCGGGAATGCGCGAAGTGCGAAAGGTGATCTCGACGGCGCAATTGCCGACTACGCAAAAGCGATCGCGATCTTTCCACAATCACCAGACACCTATTACAACCGCGGCATTGCGTTCCAGGCGAAAGGCAATATGGATGACGCAATCAAAGATTTCACAGCGGTATTGTCCATCAGCCCAGATTTCTATCTGGCGAACGTGAACAGGGCCGTTGCGTTACTTGAGAAGGGCGATCTGGATGGTGCGATTGCGGACTACACGCGGGCATTGCAGTTCAAAACGGATGATGCCGCGATCTATTACGGGCGAGGCAGCGCGCGACAGAAGAAGAAGGACTTTGCGGGAGCCCTCGCAGATTACACGAAGACAATCTCCATCGACCCCAGACATGCACTGGCCTACGCGAACCGTGGAGTTGTGAAGTCGCTTCAAAAAATGTCCGATGCCGACGCCGACTTCGAAATGGCTTTTCGCCTAGATCCGTCGTTGAAGACAACGTATCGGGAATTCTCAGAAAAGCGCCGCAGGCCTTAAACCGAATCCACCGATAATTCGACGTGCAAAAGATGAGCGGTCAAGCTCACCGGAATAACTCAAGCTTACATAAATGACAGGTTGGGAAGGGTGGTTTACCCCCGCTCGAGTCAGTAGCGCGCAACTTCTAATGGACATTGAACTGTGAGAGTGAAGGTTGAGAGTTGTGGATCTTCGCGGGGGCAAGCCCCCCTTCCCAACCTGTCATTTATAAAGCTTGAGTTATTCCGGTGAGCTTGATCGTTCGTCTTTTGCACCTTCAACTTTGTAGCGGGTGGCGCCTTTGGCTGCTATGGAATCTGGATGTTCTTAGGCTTGGCGTTTACCGAACTTACGATAGTCCTGCCCTTCGATTCGAATCTCGTGGCACATTTCATATAAGCGACTGCGCAAGCGAGACCCAATCCGATCTTCCAGCGTTGTCATCTCACGAATCCGATCGGGGTTTGCTTTCTTACTAAATGTTCTCGAGCCTTCCCATTCTTGCGTGACAGGAGGTGTGCGCGATTCATCGAGGTAGTTGGTGGTGAAGATGGTGAGCTTCTTGTCGTTGTATCGCTTGTTAATGATTTGATACATCGTGTCGCGCACCCAATCTGTGGGCACCGTCGCACCCAGTTCGTCTAACACCAACACGTCTGCTTCATACACGGGAGCCAACACACGAAGTTCAGAAGTCTGGGAGACGGGATTGTAAGAATCCTGTATCTGTTTTAGCAGCGAACCAAACTCGTAAAAGACCGCGGCAAAACCCTTCGACAAGAGTCCCTTCATTATCGACACTGCCAGGTGAGTTTTGCCGACACCGGCGGGCCCCATAAACAAAAGGCCACGATCCACTGCCGGATAATCCAGCACCAACCGACACGCGTAAAGAAAAGCCTGATCTTGCGAGCTGTTAGGAATGCGCGTGAAATTATCCAGCGAGCAATCAACGTATCGAGCGGGAATGCGAGCCGCGCGAAACATTCTTCCGGAGCGATTTGTTGTCTGGCACGAACACGGACTCGCGCCCTTTTCAGGATCGACTCTCGTTCCCGTCCCGAAACAGATCTCGCACACCGAATCTGGTTCGTTGTTGTTCGTTCGGGATTTGTCGATCGAGGGTGCCGTCAGGTTTTCAGACATTTAAGAAAAGGATTTGTTACCGGAAATATCGTTGTGGGCGGATTATAACATCCGTTAGGTTGGTTTCTCAGTGGTGGTGCGTGTGTTATATTTTTTCGACTTGATATGGGTTTGCTGCACTCTTTCCTTACCAAAACTGGCCTGAAAAAGATCAAAGCTGAACGTCATCCCATTCGTGTTTTTCTTTTAGACGACGACGTTCGCCGGCATCGGTGGTTTGCCAAGCGATTCAAAGGCGACTTCATCGAGATCGCTGACAATGTAGCGCAGGCACAACAGATGTTGCGCGCGGGCTCTTACGACGCCATCTTCCTCGATCACGATCTGCATCCGGAGCACTATCACGCTGAGTCGACCGATGACGAGCGAACTGGCTATGCGATTGCACTCTGGTTAGGTGCAAATCCAGAACTTCAGCGAGCGTCAACGATTCTGGTGCACACAAGAAATGCCGACGGTGCGATGCGCATGGTTGAGGAACTGCGGCGCTGCGGCCGGACTGCTGAGTACGTTCCCTTCCCGATGCTCGCCGAACGCATTAGAAGTTACTGGCAACGATAGCCGGAAACCACGGCAACACACACTGCCTTCATGGGATTGAAGTAGATTAGAATGAAATCCCTACTACATGATTGGAGGTGATTGAAATGGGTGAGGCACCTGTCATTACCTATCATTACTCAAACGCGCCTGGCATGATCGTGCTCCGTTGGGAACACTCATTTGAAGATGTGTCCGAATTCATAGCATTGCGCCATCAGCCACCCTATGGTGAACGCGACCTCGTCGAGGTCTTCAGGGTGAACAGTCCCACCGATCAGTTCCCTGACTCTAACCTCGATCCCTCTACAACGTACCACCATTGCGTGGGCGCAGTGTACGAGGGCAGTATTGAATGGTCAGACTGGGTCACCACGACCACGAGGCCTCCTGAGGAGCAGGGTGGTTCAGGATCAACTCAACCATCGACGCCACCACCGCGACCGCTCTCCACACCGGTGCTTACCGCGCGGGCGACTGGAACGAGAAATATTCTTCTCGAGTGGGATTACGACCATGCGGATCGCCTAACGAGCATGGCACTCTATCGCGACGAGGTGTTCCTGTTCGACGGCGCCATACCCGGGAACTTCACAAGCACAAAATTGGATTCAGTGCCTCGCTTCAATACGGAATACACCTACAAGCTTTGCTTCTCGAATCCAGACGAACAAAACAAATGGGGTGAACCGGTAGTGGCGAAACCGCTGCCTGTCGCGCCGACCGCGCCTGCCGATGTAAGCGTTTTTCGGAATCCTGCCAGCAGCGAGTCCTCATCAAGCGGCGCCTTTCTCCTAAGACCGAGGCATACGATGACGATATCCTGGCGGAACACCGATGTGCCCGGTGAGTTCATCACAGTTGAGGGGCTGGATACGTTTCCAGGCGAGGAGGCACTTGGAGGCTTGTTATCTACGGGCCCGCAGCAGCGTTGGATCGAAGCCGCGCGTGTTAGCGCGAAGAATGATCCGACATCTCTAACGATTGATATTCCACTATCCGTAATTTCTTCTACGACTCGACTGACAACTTTCCGCGTATGCGCGGTTGTGCCGGAATTGGGAGACAGCGGCAAGGCGTGTTCGGCTGCGGTCACACTTCAATAGGTGCGGATGTAAGGTACAATATTTTACCGGCGATGGAGTTCGCCTTATAACCACCCGAAGGGTTGATGACTCCTAATCATTTCGATCAGCGCGAGCGAAATGGTTAGGGGTTTCTTTTTTGGAGGGGAAAATATGGGCAAGTTGTTTTTGATCGGTTTGGCCGGATTCATCGGCACGTTAAGCCGCTACTGGATGTCGGGCGTCGTCGCGAGACGCTACGGTGAAACATTTCCGATGGGTACACTGGCAGTTAACCTAGTCGGTTGTTTTCTTGTAGGCCTGTTGTTTTACACCCTGGAGGAACGCTTTCTAGTAAATCAAACGGCCCGGACGGTCGTCTTGATCGGGTTCTTGGGAGGGTTCACAACCTTTTCTTCCTTTGGAATGCAAACATTCACATTACTAAGGGATGGTGAAGTGGGATTCGCGATTCTAAATGTAGCAGCTTCGAATCTCATTGGTCTTCTATTGGTTTGGGCCGGATATACGTTGGCGAAAATTCTGTAAGGAGAGGCTATGCATATTCCTGAGGACGGATATCTCTTGCGAATATTTGTTGGTGAAAGTGACAGGCACGGTCACCGTCCACTCTATGAAGCGATTGTTCTGAAGGCCAGGGAAACTGGACTGGCCGGCGCGACCGTTGTACGCGGAGTCATGGGCTTTGGAAAACACAGTGTGCTTCACACGGCGAAGATCCTGCGCCTCTCCGAAGACCTGCCTATGGTTGTCGAAATTGTCGATAGCCTGGAAAAGATTGAGAACTTCCTGCCAACTTTGGACCAAATGATTACGGATGGATTAGTAACGCTCGAAAGCATGCGAGTCATTCATTACAGAGCATGAGCAGACCAAGCCACACTCACTGCGCACGGTACTGAATAACAGATGCGCGTTAAGTGCGGCGACACGCTAATTTCGAGCCGCAGCCCCGTAGGCGAATTTATACTCGGGTGTCTGCCATTGAGTAACGAACTGGCGATCTTTTACCGCCGGTAAAAATATGACACTCCGTGCTGCCTGAATGCAGCGTTGATCGACCTGGGTTCCCAGTCCGCTTAGAACCTTAATCTCACCTACTGATCCATCCGCTCGATGCTCGACTGAAAGTCTGACTGTTCCATTCCGCATCTGCGATGGAAGGTTAGCTGTTTGCACCGCCGGCGGAAAGAACAGAGCCTGCGAGGGACGATCCGCTAGTGGTACTTTGTAAGACTTCGCGATCCCTTCAACGAAAAGGGACGCATAAGCACTCATGGATTTTTGGTCACCTTTTCGAAGTAGCTTGTTGCCGGCTTCTCGCAAACGAGTCCACCAATCACATTCTTCAGAAGTGCAGGGCTCAGTTGCAGCGGGAATCTCCTTATAGCTCATAATCGAGACGCCTGAGCCCGCCGTAGTTTTTCGTGTTTTAGTGTCCTGTGCGGACGCATGTGCCGTCATCAAGAGAAACGCACAGCAGACAAGAATCGATCCGAGTAAATTCACGAAAGAAGTCATCACCACTTCCTCCACCACAAGCACAATCACAGTAGCGAGTAGTGTGAGTCTGATCCGTTTACTACGTCGATACGCGAAAGATTTTTTCGTGCTGCTTCGTGTAATTTCGCGGATCGTATTTCCGCATGAGCCAAGCGACGATCCACGAATTCACACAAAACAACACCAACTGACGATCATCCCCTGTTCACGGTAAGCGCGCT
>Ga0207708_10002108_pt1 | contig 14651 bp, 15 predicted proteins | sample KBSK5101metaG_FD_184340 | JGI IMG/M metagenome (GOLD analysis project Ga0207708, IMG submission 184340) | Corn, switchgrass and miscanthus rhizosphere microbial communities from Kellogg Biological Station, Michigan, USA - KBS K5-10-1 metaG... | ecosystem: Host-associated > Plants > Roots >...
CTGCACCAGCCACGGCTGCGAGTGGCCCGCAGCGATGTGCCACGTCCACCACAACACCCCCTGGAGCCGCGGCGGCAACACCAACCTCGCCGACGGACGCCTCCTCTGCCCCCGGCACCACACCTACGCCCACAACCCCAAGTACCAGATGAAGACCATCCCCAACGGACAGGTCGTCTTCAGCCGGAGCTAGGCCGTGTGTGAGGGCGACAGCCCGGGCGTCTGGACCGAGCCTGGCCAGGCAACGGTCATGAGGCAATCCACGAGAGCACCCGATGAGAATCCCTGGTCACGCTGGTCGGTCACCCTTGAACCGACTGCAAAGCGACATCACCAACCGAGGAGCATGCGGATGTCACTCACACGGGTCCACAACCTGTCTATCTCCCTCGACGGCTTCGCCACCGGCGAGCCTCAGTCCGCCGATGCCCCCTTCGGGCATGCGGGCGAGCGTCTCCATGAGTGGATGTTCGCTACCCGGTTCTGGGACGCGAGCGGGACCGCCGGCGTCGACGACGCCTTCGCTGAGCGCCACAGTCACGGCATCGGTGCCGAGATCATGGGCGCCAACAAGTTCGGCCCACCCGGCTGGCGGGACGACCCGGACTGGCAGGGCTGGTGGGGCCCGAACCCGCCGTTCCACACACCGACGTTCGTGCTCACTCACCGCCCCCGGCCCTCGATCGAGATGGAGGGCGGCACCACGTTCCACTTCCTCGACGTCGCTCCGGCCCAGGCGCTCGAGACGGCCCGCGCAGCAGCCGATGGCCAGGACGTCCGGATCGGCGGCGGCCCGACCGTCGTACGCGACTTCGTCGCCGCCGGGCTCGTCGACCACATGCATCTCGTGCAGGTCCCGATCGTGCTCGGCCGTGGTGTCCGCATCTGGGAGGGTCTGGAGGCCCTCGAGGATGCCTACGACATCGAAGCGGTCTCCTCCCCCAGCGGTGTCACCCATCTGACGTTCACGCGCGCACGCTGAACCGCCGTCCTATCGTCTCCGCATGAGCAACGACGACTACCCCTGGGAGCCACCGCTGGCCGGCACCGACGCCGAGCAGCTGATCGGCTCCCTCGACCGCTTGCGTGCCACGTTCCGCTGGAAGACCGACGGCCTCGACGCAGCCGGGCTGCGCACCACGATCGGCGCGTCCACGCTGACCCTCGGCGGGCTGCTCAAGCACCTGGCGGCGGCGGAGGACTTCTACTCCACCACCAAGCTGGCAGGCGAGCCGATCGGCGAGCCATGGCAGAGCGCGGGGCATGACGGCAGCAACGACTGGGAGTTCCGGACAGCTGCCGACGACGAACCGGGGCAGCTCTACGCGCTCTGGGACGGCGCGGTGGAGCGCGCGCGTGAGCGCTATCGCGCGACGCTCGCCAACGGCGGGCTCGACCAGCTGGTGCACGCCGCCACGCCTGAGGGCGAGCACGCCAACCTCCGGCGACTGCTCTGTGACCTGCTCGAGGAGTACGGCCGTCACACCGGGCACGCCGACCTCCTCCGCGAGGCCGTCGACGGACGGGTCGGCGAGGACCCGCCTGCGGGGTGGCGCGCGTCCTCCTGACCGCGGTCAGCCGACGCCGGCCGGCAGCTTCTCCAAGGCAGCGGCCACCGCGTCGCGCAGCACGGCATCGTCCCACTCGTGGTCCACGATCGAGCCCGACAGATAGGCGTCGTACGCCGGCAGGTCGAGGTGGCCGTGACCGCACAGCGCGGTGAGGATCACCTTCTCCTCGCCAGACTCCTTGCAGCGCAGCGCTTCCTCGACCGTGGCCGCGAGCGCGTGGGTCGGCTCGGGCGCCGGCACGATGCCCTCGGCGCGGGCGAACAGGACGCCGGCCGCGAAGCACTCGGTCTGGTTCTTCGCGACCGCCTCGATCTCGCCCTCCTCGTACAGGTGGCTGATCAGCGGGCTCATGCCGTGGTAGCGGAGGCCGCCCGCGTGGATCGGGTCGGGCACGAAGTCGTGGCCGAGCGTGTGCATCTTCATGAGCGGGGTCATCCCGATGGTGTCGCCGAAGTCGTAGGCGTACGTGCCCTGGGTGAGCGACGGGCACGCCGCCGGCTCGACCGCCCTGACCAGCGGGGCCATCCGGCCGGCCCACTTCTCACGCAGGAACGGGAACATCAGGCCGCCGAAGTTCGAGCCGCCACCCGTGCAACCGACCAGCAGGTCGGGCTCCTCCCCCACCTTCGCGAGCTGGAGCAGCGCTTCCTCGCCGATGACCGTCTGGTGCATGAGCACGTGGTTGAGCACGCTGCCGAGCGCGTAGTTGACCGTCGGGTCCTGCGCCGCGACCTCGACCGCCTCGCTGATCGCGATCCCGAGCGACCCGGCAGAGTCCGGGTGCTGCGCCAGGATCGTGCGGCCTGCCTCGGTCAGGTCCGAGGGGCTCGGGTGGACGGTGCCGCCGAAGGTCTCGATCATGATCCGGCGGTACGGCTTCTGGTCGTACGACGCACGCACCTGCCAGACCTCGCACTCGAGGTCGAACTGGGCACACGCGAACGCCAGCGCCGTGCCCCACTGGCCGGCGCCGGTCTCCGTGGTCAGCTTCCGGATCCCGGCCTTCGCGTTGTAGAACGCCTGGGGCACCGCGGTGTTCGGCTTGTGCGAACCCGCCGGGGAGACCCCTTCGTACTTGTAGTAGATCCGGGCCGGCGTACCCAGTGCCTTCTCCAGCCGGTGCGCCCGGTAGAGCGGGCTCGGCCTCCACAGCCGGTAGACGTCGAGCACCTCCGGCGGGATGTCGACGTACTGCTCCCCCGAGACCTCCTGCAGGATCAGGTCCATCGGGAACAGTGGCGCCAGGTCGTCCGGCCCCACCGGCTGGCCGGTGCCGGGATGCAGCACCGGCGGCGGTGGGGTGGGCAGATCGTGGAGGACGTTGTACCAGCGGGTCGGCATCTCGTCCTCGTCGAGCAGGATCTTGTGCCGGAGGGGGGTGGTCATGGCTCAGCGTCGCACCGGGCCACGCGGTCGTCCAGAGCCTGAATGCTGCAGCACGTACGCTCGCGCCGTGATGCCCGACGACCTCCTCGCCCACGCCCTCGTGGCCAAGGGGTTCATGCCCGAGGACGAGGGCGCCTTCCTGCACCGGGTCGCGCGGGAGCGGCTCCCGCACGGTCCGGCGCTCGAGGTGGGCAGCTACTGCGGCAAGTCCGCGATCTACCTGGGCGCCGCCGCACGTGAGGTGGGCGGCACCGTGTTCACCGTCGACCACCACCGCGGCTCGGAGGAGAACCAGACGGGTTGGGAGCACCACGACTCCTCGCTCGTCGACGCGGAGTCCGGGCTGATGGACACGCTGCCGACGTTCCGGCGCACGATCGAGCGAGCCGGCCTGGAGGACCAGGTGGTGGCGGTGGTCGGCCGGTCAAGGACCGTCTCCGCCCACTGGCGTACGCCGCTGTCGCTGCTGTTCATCGACGGCGGACATGCGGAGGAGCACGCGCAGCACGACTACGCCGGGTTCGCACCGTGGCTGCTGCCCGGCGGTGCCCTCGTGATCCACGACGTGTTCGAGCGGCCCGAGGACGGTGGCCAGGCGCCGTACCACGTGTGGTTGCGTGCGGTGCGGAACGGCGCGTTCGCGCCGACCGAGACGGTCGGCTCGATGCGGGTGCTAGCGCGCGTGCGCGGAGGTGCGGGAGACCCGGTCGGCTGAGGCGCAGCCGCACTCGAGGTCGAGCTCGGCGAAGCCCGCGATCAGCGTCTCGCCACGCATGATCCCGGAGCCGGGGGTGCCGTGGCCCTCGCCCGCAGCCAGCGCGTCCGCCGCCAGCACGACCGCGGCGGCGGTGTACGTCGTGTGCTCGGCGGGCCAGTTCACCTGGTCCGGGTAGACGTAGCCGGTCCAGTAGCCACCATTGGGGTCACGCAGGTGCTGCATGTCGGCGAACAGCCGCACGGCGCGTGGCCGGTCGCCGAGCGCGTCCAGCGCCAGCACCAGCTCACACGTCTCCGCGCCGGTCACCCAGGGGTTGGTGTCGACACAGCGGATGCCCAGCCCTGGCACCACGAAGTCGTCCCAGCGCGTCTCGATCAGTGTCCTCCCAGCGTCACCGCGGACGGCGCCACCGAGGACCGGGTAGTACCAGTCCATCGAGAAGGTGCGCTTGTCCAGGAACAGGTCGCGGTGCACGCGCACCGCATGGCCGAGCCGTCCGCCCGCCAGCTCCCACGCCGGCTGCGGCTCGCCCACGATCTCGGCGAGCGCCACTCCCGCGCGCAGCGACTGGTAGATGCTCGAGGAGCCGGCGACGAGCGCGTCGCGGTTGATCCCTGCTGGTGCGCCGTCGTTCCACTCCTGGGACCAGGCGATCCCGCCGAACGACAGCTGCATGCCCTCGACGAAGTCCAGAGCGCGTCGTACGACGGGCCAGAACCGCTCGACGTACCCGCGGTCGCGACGGATCAGCCAGTGGTGCCAGATCCCGACCGCCAGGTAGGCGCTCATGTTGGTCTCGCCGCTGGCGTCCTCGACCTCGCCCGCCACGACCTTCATCGGCCACGAGCCGTCGGCACGCTGGGTGCGCCGGCACCACTCGTAGGCCCGCTCGGCGGCGTCGACCTCGCCGGCGGCCAGCAGCGCCATCGCCGCCTCGACGTGGTTCCACACGTCGACGTGGGCACCCACCGTCCAGGGCACGGCACCGTCCGTCTCCTGCATCGCCACGATCGAGGCCGCCGTCTGGGCGATCTCGGCGGCGGTCAGGACGCCGCGGACGCTGGGCGTCTGGTCACGCACCTCAGCAAGCCGCCTCGGGCTTGTGCAGGTACAGCACCAGGCTCTTGCCGATCAGCGGGTTGAGCGCCCGCTCGGCGGCCCGGGTCAGCACGCTGACACGCGGCTTCCGCATGATGTCCCACACCAGCACCTGGTGGTAGCCCTTCACCAGCGGGTGCTCGTCGTTGGTGACGCCGACGGCGCACCTGATCCACCAGTACGGCGAGTGCAGTCCATGCGCGTGGTGCTTGCCGTCGTACGTCAGGCCGGCCGCCTGCAGCTTCGCGACCAGCTCGTCGCCGGTGTAGATCCGGACGTGTCCGCCCTCCACCTCGTGGTAGGCGTCGGACAGTGCCCAGCAGATCTTCTCGGGCAGCCACCGCGGCACCGTGACCGCGATCGTGCCCCCGGGGCGCAGCACGCGCCCCAGCTCGGCGATCGCGTCGGTGTCGGCCGGGATGTGCTCGAGCACCTCGGAGGCGACCACCCGGTCGAACTCGCCGTCCGCGAACGGCAGCGACAGCGCGTCACCCTCCTTCACGTCGGCCTCGGCACCGAGCGGAACCTCGCCGGCGTCACGCATGGCCGCGAAGAGGTCCGACACCGCGGACAGCTCGTCGGCATCCTGGTCGAACGCCATCACGTCGGCACCACGCCGGTACATCTCGAACGCGTGCCGTCCGGCGCCGCAGCCCAGGTCGAGCACCCGGTCACCGGGGCGCAGCCCGAGCCGGTCGAAGTCAACGGTCAGCAACGGGGATCTCCCTCGTACCGGTCGTCGAGCTTGTCTCTCCGGTGGTCGAGCCTGTCTTCCCGGTGGTCGAGCTTGTCGAGACCTTCTCGGCGATCACGCGCTCGTACGCCGCCGTGGTGGCGACCGCCACCGCGCGCCAGCTGAACTGGTCGAGCACCCGGCGCCGGCCGGCGGCTCCCATCCGGGCCCGGCGGTCCGGGTCGTCGAGCAGGTCGCGCAGCCTGAGGACGAGCTCGCCGACGTCGCCCGGGGTGAACAGGTCGGCGCACTCGCCGTCGGGTCCGACCACCTCCGGGATCGCGCCGGCACGGCTCGCGACGATCGGCGTCTCGCACGCCATCAGCTCGGCCGTGGGCAGCGAGAATCCCTCGTAGAGCGAGGGCACGCAGGCGACCTCGGCGGAGCCCATCACGTCGACCAGGTCGGCGTCGCTGATCCCGTGCACGAAACGCACCCGGTCGCCGATGCCGAGCTTCTCGACCAGCCGCTCGGTGCGACCCCCCTCGGTGGGGCGACTGACCAGGAGCAGCTCGACCTCGTGCTCGGTGAGCAGCTTGGCGACGGCCTCGAGGAGGGTGGCGATGCCCTTCATCGGCGCGTCCGCGCTCGCCATCGCGACGATCCGGCCCGGTACCCGCGGCACGGTCGGCGGCCGGAACACCTCGTCGACGCCGAGCGGGACCACCTCGATCCGCTCCGGGTCGACCTGGAAGTCGCGGGCGATGTCTCGCCGCGAGGACTCCGAGACGGTGAGGATCCGGCCGAGCTGCCGGGCCACCTTGCCCTGCATGGACAAGAACCCGTACCAGCGCCAGAGGCTCAGCTTCCTGCGCAGCGTCGGAGCGTTCGCGATGTCGATCCTGCGGTCGAAGGTGATCGGGTGGTGGATGGTCGTGATCAGCGGGAGCCCCATCCGCTCGATGTCGAGGATCCCGTGGCCGAGCCCCTGGTTGTCGTGCACCACGTCGAAGTCGTCGGCGCGGTCGCGGAACAGCCGGGCGACGCGCTTGCTGAACGTGCGCGGCTCGGGGAACCCGGCCGTCCACATCGTCAGCACCTCCTGCACGTCGATCAGGTCGCGGTACTCCGAGGGACGCGGCGTCCGGAACGGGTCGGGCTCGCGGTACAGGTCGAGGCTGGGCACCCTCGTCAGCTTCACCCCCGCATCCAGGCGGGGGTACGGCTGGCCCGAGAAGACCTCGACCTCGTGGCCGAGCGCGGTCAGCTCGCGGCTCAGGTGCCGGACGTAGACGCCCTGGCCGCCACAGTGATGCTTGCTCCGGTAGGAGAGGAGAGCGATGCGCACGTGTCTACCCGCGGGCCCTTCTGGTGGCCCGTGGGAGGGGCTGCACCGAACTGGAACGTGTTGCTGTTCTGAGTGGTCGGACTGTTAGCGTAGCGACGTGACCACGCGGATCTCCGGGCAGGTCTCAGTCGCCGGCGCCGGCGCCCTCGACCGGCTCGGTTCGCCCGCGCAGCGCGACCGTCGCCGACGGATCCTCGACGCCACGATCGCCCTCGCGACCATGGGCGGCTTCGACGCCGTCCAGATGCGCGACGTCGCCGAGTCCGCCGACGTCGCGCTGGGCACCCTCTATCGCTACTTCCCGTCGAAGATCCACCTGCTCGTCTCGGCGCTCTCCACCCGACTCGAGCTGTTGCAGGCGGTGCTCGACCGCCAACCGATCCCCGGTGACAGCCGGGAGGACCGGGTGATGCACGTCGTAGGTGGCACCACGCGCGGGCTGCAGCGCGAGCCGCACCTGACCGAGGCCCTGACCCGAGCGTTCATGTTCGCCGACGCGTCCGTCGCCCCCGACATCCACGTGGTCGGGACGCAGCTGACCACGATGCTGACGAAGGCGATGCGGGACCCCGCCGAGCCCGAGAGCGAGCCGCCGACGGAGGACGAGATCGCGATCGCCCGCGTGATCAGCGACGTGTGGCTGGCTGCCCTGGTCGCCTGGGTCACCGGACGCGCCTCCGCCGACGACGTCGCCGCCTCCCTGCAGAAGGCCGTCCACCTCCTCCTGCGCTGAACCTCACTCGGCGATGCTGATCGCAGACCTCGGGCACGACGCAACCGCCCGCTCGATCGTCTCGACGTTGTCATCGGTCACCCGGTCGTCGAGGATCCGCAGCGCGTCGTCGTCGCCGAGCTCGAACGTCGCGGGCGCGAGCGCCTCGCACAGCGCGTTGGACTCGCAGAGGTCGAAGTCGACCTGGACCTTCATGGGATTCCTCCTCGGTGGACGCGGTCAGCCCGAGCCGGTCATCTTGCGGTGGTCCCAGCTGGCGACCTTCTCGGGCTCGACCACGACGCCGACCCGCTTGCGTGCCTGCTGCCGGACCAGGTCGTCGCCGTAGGCGCCCAGGTCGGCGCCGTCGGCCATCCGGGTGGCGATCCGGGAGCCGATATGGACCACGTCGTCGTAGTCCTCGACCAGGCGCGCCCGGCCGGAGATGCTCACGCCGCGCAGCTCGACGTAGTCCCGACCGTCCTCCACCAGGCAGGTGATCCGGTCGTCCCGGCGGAGGTTGGCGATCTTCTGCGACCGGCCGTAGGTCCAGAACACGATCCGGCCCTCGTCGAGCACGTAGAACAAGGTCGTGAGGTGCGGCTCCCCGTGCGGTCCGATGGTGGCGACCTGCACCTTCAACGCACCCTCGAGGAACGCCGCCACCTCCCCGTCGGTCATGCGTACGGCGTCGCGCGCCTTCGCCACCTAGGAACCCTCGCTGGAGTGGCCGGGGAACACGTGGGCGTGGGGGTCGATCACCACGGCCGCGTTGTTGACCGCCGTAGCGACCTCGCCGAAGCCGACCGCGATCAGGCGCACCTTGCCCTCGTACTCCGTGATGTCACCGGCGGCGAACACCCGTGGCAGGTTCGTGCGCATCGCGGTGTCGACCAGGATGTGCCGCTTGTCGAGGTCGAGGCCCCAGTCCTTCATCGCGCCGAGGTCGGCCACGAATCCGAGCGCCGCGACCACGCCCTGCGCGGGGCGCACCAGCACCTCGCCGTCGTTGGTCGTGATCTCGACCTTCTCGACGATCCCGTCACCGGTGAGCGCCGTGACCTGGGCGTTGGTGATCACCTCCACGTCGGAGGCGAGCACCGCGTCGACAGTGGCCTGGTGGGCACGGAACCTGTCGCGTCGGTGGACCAGCGTGACCGACGAGGCGATCGGCTGCAGGCTGTGCGCCCAGTCGAACGCCGAGTCGCCGCCACCGACGATCACCACGTCGCGGCCGGCGTACTCCGCGAACGACGGCACGAAGAAGACCAGACCGCGGCCCTCCCAGCCGTCGCCGGCGGGCAGCGGTCGCGGCGTGAACTTGCCGATCCCCGCGGTGATGATCACCACCTTGGCGCGCACCGTCGAGCCGTCGTCGAGCTCCATCGTCACGCCCCCTTCGGAGGCGGCGTCGATCGTGAGGCCGGTGGCAGTGCGGTCGAGGAGGTACGTCGGCCGCGCGCTGGCGGCCTGCTCGACGAGCTGCTCGATCAGCACGCGCCCCTTGACGTTGGGGAACCCGGCGACGTCGAGGATCGCCTTCTCCGGGTACAGGGCGGACACCTGCCCACCGAGCTCGGGGAGCGAGTCCACGACCGCCACCGTCCAGCCCCGGAACCCGGCGTAGTAGGCCCCGAAGAGCCCAGCCGGACCGGCGCCGACGATCAGCAGGTCGACCTCCACCTCGCGTGGCTCGTGATCCACGGTCTGCTGGGCCAACGTGCGTCCTTTCCCCGGTCGCGCCATCGTGTCGAGGGGCCAGTCTCGCGCGCCACGGGTCGTCGTGACCAGCACCCCCGTCCAGCAGACGGCACTTCGTGGTTCCAGTGCCGCGTCAGGAGTCGTCCTCCCAGTCCCGTCGCGGGCCGGTGCGGGCGTCCAGCTCGTCACGAGTCAGCTTCCCGCTCGCGGCCAGGCTCCACACGGTGGTGACCACGAGTGTCAGCACGATCACGCCGAGCGAGAGCCAGATCGGGATCTCCGGCGCCCAGGGGATGGGCTCGCCACCGTTGATGAAGGGGACCTCGTTCTCGTGCATCGCGTGAAACACCAGCTTGACGCCGATGAAGCCGAGCAGGAACGCAAGACCGTAGGACAGGTAGATCAGGCGCTCCAGCAGGCCCCCGATCAGGAAGTACAGCTGACGCAGACCCATCAACGCGAAGATGTTCGCCGTCAGCACGAGGTAGGGCTCGTTGGTGAGCCCGTAGATCGCGGGGATCGAGTCGAGCGCGAACAGCAGGTCGGTCGTCCCGAGCGTGAGGACCACCAGGAACATCGGCGTGATCACACGCTTGCCGTCGACCCTGGCGAACAGCTTGTTGCTGTTCCACTCCTTGGTCGCCGGCAGGTGCTTCTCGGCCCACTTGACGAGCTTGTTCTCCTCGTAGTCGTCCTCGTCCTCGGCACCCTCCTTGGCCAGCTTCCACGCGGTCCAGAGCAGGAACGCCCCGAAGAGGTAGAAGATCCAGGAGAAGTTGTTGATCGCCGCCGCGCCGACCGCGATGAAGATGCCGCGCATGATCAGCGCCAGCACGATGCCGATCATCAGGGCGGTCTGCTGGTACTTCTTCGGCACGCTGAACTTGCCCAGGATGATGATGAAGATGAACAGGTTGTCGACCGAGAGGGAGTACTCGGTCAGCCAGCCGGCCAGGAACTCCGTGCCGTACTGGCTACCGGACGTGACGTAGACGCCGAGGCCGAAGAGCAGCGCGAGGCCGATGTAGCCCGCCAGGTAGATCGAGCACTCCTTCATCGACGGCGTGTGCGGGCGCCTCCCGATGATCACGACGTCGAAGAGCAGGACCGCCGAGGTGACGGCGATCGTGGTCCACCAGACCCAAGGTTCCACGTCCATGAGATGCCTTCCGGAGTACGTCGACCGAGCGATGCTCCGGAGGTCTCTTCCGCCCGGCCTCCCTGATCTGTGGGCCGGACCAGCGGCACCGGGTCGGTCGAGGACCGCCGTGATGACGACACCGCTGCGAAGGAATACTCCCCTCCTGCGCCGTCAGTCTGTCACAGGCTCGAGCCTGGGTCTCGACATGCTCGACCACCGGTCTGGTGGGAACTCAGTCGAGGCAGAACTCGTTGCCCTCGGGGTCTTGCATGACAATGAAGCCGTTGCTCATCGGCGGGGCCGGCTCGTGGCGCTCGAGCCGGGATGCGCCGAGCGCGACCAGGCGCGCGCACTCGGTCTCCAGGGCGGCCATCCGCGCGTCGCCCTGCAGCCCGGGCGCGGCCCGGACGTCGAGGTGCACGCGGTTCTTGGCGGACTTGCCCTCCGGCACCTGCTGGAAGAACAGACGCGGGCCGGAGCCGGTCGGGTCGTGCACCGCGCTGGCGCTGTTGCGGAGGTGCTCGGGCACCCCGAACGCCTCCAGTGCCTCATCCCACGTCGGGTAGGGCTCGGGCGGGTCGTCGAGGCGGTAGCCGAGCACCTCCGCCCAGAACCGGGAGAGGGCTGCCGGGTCGGCGGCGTCGAAGGTGACCTGAATCTCGCGGAGCTCGCTCACTGTTCCCATCCCGTTGGTCGGTGCTTCTTCGGCAGCCTCGAGACCACCAGCCGGTAGGACTCGTCGACCGCCTCGAGGATCTCGTCGTCGGGGATCGCGCCGCCGACCGCGAGGGTGTTCCAGCCGGACCGGCCGATGTAGGCCATCACCGACGCGTCGTCGGGATAGCGCGCCAGCCACTCGTCGGCTTCCTCGCGGGTGGCGCCGGCCTTGACGCCGACCGTCTCGGAGCCGAGGAACGCGAAGATCTTCTCGTGGACCTTGGCCACGTGGTCGCCCTCCCACGGCTGGTCGGCCCACGCGCCCGGCTTGCCCAGCGCGTGCTCGGCGATCTGCCCGGCGATCTGCTCGGGCCGCACTACCGCGTCGCCTCCAGCATCTGGCGGAGCTCCTTCTTGAGGTCGGAGATCTCGTCGCGCAGCCGGGCGGCCACCTCGAACTGGAGCTCGGCCGCGGCCCGGTGCATCTGCTCGGTCAGCTGCTGCACGAGCTCGGCGAGGTCGGTGGACGGCAGGCCGGCCAGGTCGGGCATCCGCGCGCGGTCCTTCTGGACCGCCCCGTCGAGCCGACGCAGCGCCGGTGTCGGTGACTTCTTGCTCCTGTTGCCGCGGGCACCGGTGCCGTTCCACGTGGCGAGGAGCTCCTCGGTGGTCTCGTCCTCGCGGGCCAGCATCTCGGTGATGTCGGCGATCTTCTTGCGCAGCGGCTGCGGGTCGACGCCGGCGGCCTTGTTGTAGGCGACCTGCTTCTCCCGGCGCCGGTTGGTCTCGTCGATCGCCTTCTCCATCGACGGCGTGATCTTGTCGGCGTACATGAAGACCTGGCCGGACACGTTGCGCGCGGCGCGGCCGATGGTCTGGATCAGCGACTTGTCGGAGCGGAGGAAGCCCTCCTTGTCGGCGTCGAGGATCGCCACCAGCGAGACCTCGGGCAGGTCGAGGCCCTCACGGAGGAGGTTGATCCCGACGAGCACGTCGTACTCCCCCATCCGGAGCTCGCGCAGGAGCTCGATCCGGCGGAGCGTGTCGACCTCTGAGTGGAGGTAGCGGGTGCGGATGCCGGCCTCGAGCAGGTAGTCGGTGAGGTCCTCGGACATCTTCTTGGTCAGCGTCGTGACCAGGACCCGCTCGTTCTTCTCGGTGCGGGTGTTGATCTCGGCGATCAGGTCGTCGATCTGGCCCTTGGTCGGCTTGACGACCACCTCGGGGTCGACCAGGCCGGTCGGCCGGATGATCTGCTCGACGACCTGGTCCTCGCCGCCTCCCTTGGCCAGCTCGTAGTTGCCCGGGGTCGCGGAGAGGTAGATGGTCTGACCGATCCGGTCGAGGAACTCCTCCCACCTCAGCGGCCGGTTGTCCATCGCGCTCGGCAGCCGGAAGCCGTGGTCGACCAGGTTGCGCTTGCGGGACATGTCGCCCTCGTACATGCCGCCGATCTGGGGGACGGCGACGTGGGACTCGTCGACCACCAGCACGAAGTCCTCGGGGAAGTAGTCGAGGAGGCAGTTGGGCGCGCTCCCCCGGCTGCGCCCGTCGATGTGCATCGAGTAGTTCTCGATGCCGGAGCAGGACCCGACCTGGCGCATCATCTCCACGTCGTACGACGTGCGCATCTGGAGACGCTGCGCCTCCAGAAGCTGGCCGTTGCGCTGGAAGTGCGCCACCTGCTCGGCCAGCTCCTCCTCGATGCCCTTGATCGCCCGCTCCATGCGCTCCGGACCGGCGACGTAGTGGGTCGCCGGGAAGACATAGAGCTCGCGGTCGTCGCTGATCACCTCGCCGGTCACCGGGTGGAGCGCCATCAGCCGCTCGATCTCGTCGCCGAAGAACTCCACGCGCACGGCGTGCTCCTCGTAGACCGGGAAGATCTCGAGGGTGTCGCCGCGCACCCGGAACGTGCCCCGCGTGAACGACAGGTCGTTGCGGGTGTACTGGATCTCGACCAGCCGGCGCAGGATGGAGTCGCGGTCCATCTCCTGGCCGACCCGCAGCCGCAGCATCCGGTCGACGTACTCCTGCGGGGTGCCCAGGCCATAGATGCAGGACACGGTGGACACCACGATCACGTCGCGCCGGGTGAGCAGCGAGTTGGTCGCGGAGTGGCGCAGCCGCTCGACCTCCTCGTTGATCGAGGAGTCCTTCTCGATGTAGGTGTCGGTCTGCGGGACGTAGGCCTCGGGCTGGTAGTAGTCGTAGTAGGAGACGAAGTACTCGACGGCGTTGTTCGGCAGCAGCTGGCGCAGCTCGTTGGCGAACTGCGCGGCCAGGGTCTTGTTGGGCTGCATCACCAGGGTCGGCCGCTGGAGGCGCTCCACCGCCCAGGCGACGGAGGCGGTCTTGCCGGTGCCGGTGGCGCCGAGGAGGACGACGTCCTGCTCGCCCACTCGGATCCGACGCTCGAGGTCGTCGATCGCGGTCGGCTGGTCACCAGACGGCTGGTAGTCGGACTCCACCTTGAACGGCGCGACTCTGCGCTGGAGATCGGTGACGGGCCTCATGCGCTTCAGCGTACGACCCGGCACCGACAGCCCCGATCGCTGCACTTGGCTATGTTTCTGCCGTGAGCAGGCGCACGCTCCCGTCCTGGCCGGCCGTCTCCGAGACCGTCCGCCGGGTGCTGCTCACGGTCCTCGGGCTGCAGCTCGCGCTCGCCGTCGCCCTCACCCTGGTCGACTCCTACCGGCGGCGCGGCAAGAAGCCCAAGCCGTTCCCCACGACCGTTCCGCGCCCGGTTCCCATCGGCGACGGCACCGTGACGACGTACACCTTCGGTCGGGACCTGTACGACGACATGCTGGCCGCGATCGAGGGCGCGCAGCGGCGGATCCTCTTCGAGACCTACATCTGGAAGGGCGACGAGGTGGGCACCCACTTCAAGCGTGCCCTGGAGGCGGCGGCGGGCCGCGGGGTCGAGGTCTACGCGATCTACGACAGCTTCGCCAACCTGGTGGTCGACCCCCGGTTCAAGACGTTCGGACCGAGGATGCGGGTGCTGGCGTACCCGGTCTACACCGCGGGCTGGCGGTTCTTCGACCTTCGCCGGTACGGCCGCGACCACCGCAAGATCATGGTCGTGGACGACGAGGTCGGCTTCGTCGGCGGCTACAACATCGGCACGGCGTACGCCACCGAGTGGCGGGACACCCACGTCAAGATCACCGGCCCCGGGGTGTGGGACCTCGGCCGTGCGTTCGCCGACTTCTGGAACCTGCACCGCAGGCCAGGCCACGGACCCAGGCCGCTGCTGCTCGAGGCCGCCGCCGACTGGGAGCCGCGCATCCGGGTGCACCGCAACGTGCCGCGGCTGTGGATGTTCCCGATCCGGGGGATGTACCTCGAGGCGATCAACCGTTCCTCCACCCGGATCTGGATGACGCACGCCTACTTCATCCCCGACGAGGACCTCGAGGATGCGTTGGTGGCGGCGGCGCGTCGGGGCGTGGATGTGCGGATCCTCGTCCCACGGACGTCCAACCACGTCGTGGCCGACTGGCTCTCGCGCGGCCTCTACGGAGAGCTGCTCGAGGCGGGCGTCCGGATCTTCCGCTTCAAGGGCGCGATGGTGCACGCCAAGACGGCCACGATCGACGGACGCTGGAGCACTGTCGGCACGGCGAACATCGACCGC
>Ga0207708_10002110_pt1 | contig 14647 bp, 14 predicted proteins | sample KBSK5101metaG_FD_184340 | JGI IMG/M metagenome (GOLD analysis project Ga0207708, IMG submission 184340) | Corn, switchgrass and miscanthus rhizosphere microbial communities from Kellogg Biological Station, Michigan, USA - KBS K5-10-1 metaG... | ecosystem: Host-associated > Plants > Roots >...
ACGTAAACCAATTGCACCGCCTACCAACGAAAACACAAACGGTGCAACTGATAGTGCGAGCCGTCGATGTAGAGTCCGTTGCGCTTCCCTGCTCTCTTTTTCGTTTTCAGAAGCTGCCCGCTCGCGTAGCTCGCCCCACTCGAGACCATCCACGGTGGTGTCCCGTTGATTTAGTCGTTGGACCAGTTCGGCACGTCCCGTGTTGATCGAGATCCTGAGCTGAGCCGAACGTTCAACAACATATGACTTATCGCTCTGTGCAGCCGTAGGAAACTTCGTTGCCAGCACATCCGTCAACACTAACTCCGCCTTATCTCCTGACGAGTCAATTCGTCCTGACTTCGCAGTCAAAATCTCAGTCGCTTTGTCAGAGTCCTGCGTATAGATAAAGACTCGACCCCATGTTCCCTGGATCTTGTCGCCGTCGCGCACATAAATGACGTAACGTGGAAGAGTGCTGAACGTGCGTGGTTCGACTGGCGAATCAAGTTTCGCCAAGGCGCCTTGCAAAGCTGCACGCTCAAGGTCGCGCGCGGCTCGAGGAGCCTCTTTCAGTTGAATAAAGGCAGCCGCAGCGCCAAGAACTAGACCGACGACTAACGCCGGCCATAGCATTGTCCACGAACCAACACCTGCGGCTCGCATCGCGACGATCTCGCTGTCAGTACCCATCCTTGAATAACCGATGATGATCCCGGCTAGCGTGGCGATAGGAATCGTGAAGATGAGCACGCCAGGTAATAGAGCCGCACCAATTTGTCCAAGCAGCGCTACGGGAAGATCCGCGTAAAGAACCACCTCGGCGAAGCGCGCTGCCTGCTGCGCGAACAGCACCGCCGTTAGTAACACGAGCGACAGAAAGACATACGGCAACATCGCCGCGATGATGTATCGCGGCAGCAGCATTTTTCCGAAGTTAAAGTTAAACCTCAAAAGGATAGCTTCAAGTTTACTGGGCGAAAGTTGGGCGAACGCGCGGGACGCGCTCCAGAACTCTGGAAATGATTTGATGCGTTAGTTCGGCCATCTCTCGCTTTGTCTCCCTTGCACTGTCTCGTGTCTCCTCGGCGAATTTCGTTGGTGGTAGCTTTTCAGCAGTTCGAAGTTGTGCGTGGAGACTTTTTGAAATTGCGCGACCTTCACGGCACGTAGCACACCGCAGTCCCAAATCCCTGCCGAGGTAAACCGATTCTTCAGTATTGAATGCTCGATGGCAATCAGCGCAACGCCGTAAATCAGGGAGAAAGCCCTCAATCTTCAAAAGCCACACTTCGAAATATCGAAGGATCGTTTGAAGGTCTTGTGGATATGATGCGATTGCTTCGAGGCAAGCAATAGTCATTCGGAACAATGTGTCATTGACCTGATGAGGCGGGGAAAACTCGATCAGAAGGTCTCCAATGTACGCGAGCCCTGTCAGAATTGTCGCGTCAGACGAAAGATTAAAGTGAGATCTCACGATCTCAGTTTGCCTAAACGAAACGAGCTCCTGATTCTCTTTCTGGTAGTACGTCAGATTTATGATTGTGAATGGCTCGAGCGAGGCACCGAATCGGTTTCTTAGCTTACGACATCCTTTCGCTACGCCACGAATCAGCCCGTGTGATCTGCTGAGGCAAACGACAATCTTGTCGGCTTCTGCCAGGTTGTAGGTGCGGAGAATGAGGGCTTCAGTCTCGATTAACGCCATCGGTTGACATGCGGAAGCGCAATGCGAGTTACGGAATAAAGTAAAGAAGCCAGCCAAGCACGAGGCCAATTACCATGAATTCGGCAAATACTTTCAGCCCATAAAGCCACCGTTCTTGTGTGGTGTCCTTTGCGACGGCGCCAAATACTATCGAAGCCAGTGCAGCGAATAGCATCATTACGAAGAAGTGTCTCAAGACCTCCTCCTGACTGCGATGTCGAAAGCGTCGAGCACCGTTAAGTAATTCAAGAGGCCCGCAATCAATAGAAAGGTGTTCCCATACTCGTAAGTAGCTCGAGCCGCCTGCTGAGGATCGTCAGAGAACCCAATGCTAAACAGCAGGCAGAACAAATAAAGAACTCCACTGCCTAGATTCGCGATCATTGGAGGTATTTGCAGCAGCGCCGAAGATCCCTGGCCGGTCGACAGGCTGAACATGTGTCCGCCCATCGCCAGTCCGACTATGAAGCTCACCCAAACTGATCCGCCCATCAGGGCTGCACGTCCCCATTTCTTTAACCACAGATGTCCCGCACCGGGAACGAACCATGCCGCCATACCGATGAGCCACTCAGTCCCCGATCGTTCCTCCGCGGGTTCAATCGCCATTCTTTCAGTTTTGACCAACTAATCCTCCATCAACTTCGAATGATTAAAGTTTTACCTCAGACCGTTGTTCTATTCAAACTAGCGCTCCCGAAAAGCTCAACATCAACGTGAGGGGTCGGCGTCTCGACCTTTGAGACACTCCATTAAGTTTGCGACAGGCAATCTTCACTCAATACATCAAGTAGGACTCGCGGATTCGTCGAAACTGATCGAGTTCCACCTGCCAGCTTGCTTCGATGTCGCCGAGGCTCAACCCTTCTTCGAACGCTTTCCGCGTTTTGTCTGTTCCTGCGATTACATCGAACGGGTTCTTATCGAAGACATATTCGTATGGTGGTTCCTTCCAGCGAAAGCTACCGCGGTACATATCGTGCGCTAACTTCACCATTGCAACTCCGGCCAACACTGGCTCGAATGTATCGCGGTCCAGGACGTGAATCTGCACGCCCCCGCAGGTAACACCCCCGTGCTTTTGAAATGTTGGTTGAAACCCGCATGCTCTAAAGAACACGCCAGGAAGCGACAGTTCGTTCAACGCAGCAGCATAGTCTTCAGCATCGATATAAGGTGCGCCGATCAATTCAAATGGGCGCGTAGTTCCCCGCCCTTCTGAGACTTGTGTTCCTTCGAAGTGCACTGTTCCAGGAAAGACAGTTGCTGAATCTAATGTTGGCATGTTAGGCGAAGGCAGTACCCACGGTGCATCAGTCTGATCGTGCCAGAACTCGCGTTGCCATCCCTTCATCGTCAGCACTTCAAGATCGCAGCCTATTTGGAAGTGACGATTGAATAGTTGTGCTAGTTCACCAACCGTCATTCCGTGTCTGGTAGGTATTGAATACTGGCCGACAAACGACGCAAACTCAGGTTCAAGCACATTCCCTGAAACATGTGCGCCGGAGATTGGATTGGGCCGATCACAAACAACTACACGCTTGCCAAGGCGCTTCGCCGCCCGCATGCAGTTCGCGAGTGTGTAGACAAACGTGTAAATTCGGCAGCCCACATCTTGCATGTCAAAAATCAACGTGTCGACGTCTGCGAGCATTTCATCCGTAGGCTCACGTGTTTCGCTATAGAGTGAATAGACCGGCAGGCCTGTGCTTCGATCATGCGCATGCGCGGTCTCAATCATGTTGTCTTGAACGTCGCCACGAATCCCGTGTTGCGGACCGAAAAGCACGCGCAAGTCGATGTCAGGATGCGAATGCAGGAGGTCAGCGGCATGACGGTAGTTGTGATCGACTGATGCCTGGTTACAGATGAATCCGACTCGCGCGCCCTTCACAATCGCGACGTCGTCTTCAAGTAATCTCTCAAGTCCGAGTTTGACCGGGCTCAAGGCCTTCGCAGCCATCGATGCCATTGATAAGTTCTCTCCGCTCTCTTTTGTTAAAGGGAAACTTGAAGTGCTAGCCGCATAGAACTGATCCGCCGTTGACATTCAATACTTCTCCTGTGATGTGATTTGCCCACTTGGTACAGAGAAAGACGATGGGCCCAGCTATTTCTTGAGCAGTAGCCGGCCGGCCAAGGGGAATGGTGTTGATGATGCTTTGCCTACGCTCTTTATCGGCGAAGACGTTAGTGGTCATTTCCGTATCGACCCAGCCGGGCGCTACACAGTTAACGTTGATTCCAAACTTCGCCAACTCAGCCGATAGCGACTTCGTGAAAGAAATCTGCCCTCCCTTTGAAGCGGCATAATTTGAAACGTTAGCTTCGCCTCGCTGGCCGGCGGTCGAACTAACGATGACTATGCGTCCAAACTTCTGTTCCTTCATGATTGGCACCGCCGCGCGGCACACAGTCCATGTGCCTTTGAGATTTGTATCCATCGTTTCATCCCAAAGCTCTTCAGAGATTGATTCGACAGGGTGTCCTTCCCAAATGCCGGCATTGCAGATCAAGAAATCGATTCGCTTAAAACGCTGAAGTGTTTCCTGAACTAAATGGTCCGCGTCCCGAACGTTCGCAACGTTTGCTTTGAGTGAGACCGCGCTCACTTGTTTGCTCTCCGCGAAAGCCACCGCTTGAGCTGCGCTATGGTCATCGTTGCGATAGTTGATCGCCAGGTGCGTACCATGGCTCGCGAACAGTTCCACTACAGCTCGTCCGATTCCCCTTGAGCCTCCCGTTACCAGTGCTACACGGCCGCTAAGTTCCAGATCATCCTGGAGCAATCTCGTTCAGTTCCCTTCTCCGTCAGCTTGCGGATGAAACCGCCGCTGGGCGTTTCCTGTTTTCGGTTACCTGTCTAACAAAGTGACGAAATATCGCCTGCGAAAACTCGTCATTCTCCCAACCCAACTCCGGATGCCATTGCACGGCCATCACAAACGGTTCGGCCCTTGGGTCTTCAAACGCTTCGACCAATCCATCGGTGGACCAGGCGGTCGCGATAAGATCCCTGCCGATCAGTTCGATTGCTTGATGATGATGACTGTTAACAGATTGCTGCTCGGTTCCCGCAAGCTTTTCCAAAATACTTCCCGGCAGTAACTTCACGGAATGCGATCGACGGTCGCGCGGCGATCCTTGCTCATGCTTAATGGCGTCAGGTACCTGCGACTCGATGTCTTGAATAAGCGTACCGCCTCGATAGACATTGAGGACTTGCATTCCAAAACAGATCGCGAAAATAGGAATGCCCTTCTTCTCCGCCGCCGCAATTATAAGTAGATCCGTTTCGTCTTTGATCGGATGGACCGTTCCCAACCGACGGTGTGGCTGCTGGCCGTAGCGTTGTGGATCAACATCCGAATCACTTCCGGGTAATAGAATGCCGTCTAAGCTCTCGACTGCCGCGTTCACATAATCAGCGTTTGGGATCAAACTGATATGCAGTGGAACTGCGCCGGCGGCTTCCAAGGCCTCGCTGTAAAAACGAGAAAGATAAAACCGGTCTGTTGGAGCTTCGATACGCATCGGGATGCCAATGCGAGGTCTGTTGTTCATGTAGGTGCTCATTGACGTTGGCCCGTAAGGCAAGAGCTATATTAACCTAACTCGGTTAAATCCCGCTCTTGGCTGTTTATGAGGACACGACGCGCTTGTTGCGCGTTTGATCCGTTCGGGTAATCCTTCAAAACTTGGCAATTGGCAATCGGCAATACTTCTCAAGAGCTCGCCTTGACTTACGTTGAAACGAATTCCTATAGTGCTAACCACAGAAACATGCAGCATCAATCCCCGAAATTCCGTAGCACAACTGTTCTATTAGTGCGGAAAGACGCACAAGTCGCGCTCGCCGGAGACGGTCAAGTCACAATGGGCGAAACCGTGATGAAGGCAAGTGCCAAAAAGGTACGTCGCCTTTACAACGACCGCATTTTGGCTGGCTTTGCTGGAGCAACTGGTGACGCGTTCTCGCTGTTGACGCGTTTTGAAAGCAAACTCGAACAGTATCACGGCAATCTCGAGCGTGCGGCAATCGAGTTGAGCAAAGAGTGGCGCACTGACAAACTACTGCGACACCTCGAGGCACTTCTCATAGTAGCGGATAACAAAAGCTCGTTTCTGCTTTCGGGAAACGGAGACGTGATTGCTCCCGATGAAGGAGTGTTGGCCATCGGGTCCGGTGGCTCATACGCACTCGCGGCAGCGCGAGCTTTGCTTAAGCATACCGATCTCAGTGCGAGTGAAATAGCGGTTGAAGGTTTACGCATTGCCGGCGAAATCTGCATCTATTCCAACCAGAACATTGTTCTTGAAGAGTTATAGAAAGACTTGAGCACACCGATGGTGATTTATCTACAGGGCGACGTCGATGAAGAAGCAAAACTCGATGAAATGTCGCCTCGTCAAATCGTAGCCGAACTCGACAAACACGTCATTGGTCAGCGCAATGCGAAACGCGCCGTGGCGATCGCACTACGTAATCGAGTTAGACGACAGAAGCTGGCGCCTGAAATGGCTGTCGACGTGATGCCCAAGAACATCATCATGATCGGCTCAACCGGCGTCGGAAAAACTGAGATTGCCAGACGCCTCGCGCGAATGTCTAATTCTCCGTTTCTGAAAGTCGAAGCTTCTAAGTTCACTGAAGTTGGTTACGTCGGTCGCGACGTTGAGAGCATGATTCGCGATCTCACCGAGATTTCAGTCGAGATGACGCGTCAGGAAAAGAGCGACGAGATTGCTGAGAAGGCTGAGTTGAATGTCGAGGAGCGAATTCTCGACCTGTTGCTACCACCGCCACGCTCTGCTTCGAGCTTTTTTGATTACGATGCTGACTCTGGTGACGAGACCACGACCGATCTCGACAAGCCCGAGCGCGACGAACAGTTTCAAAAGACCAGGGAAAAACTTCGTACGCAACTTCGCAGCGGCAAACTTGATAATCGACTCGTCGAGTTAGAGGTGCGCGAGAAGAGTTTCCCCGTGATCGAGCTCGCCGGGCCACAGGGCGTGGAAGAGATGGGCATCAACATGAAGGACATGTTGGGCAACATGTTTCAGGGACGGACGAAGCGACGTAAGATGCGCGTCGACGAGGCGACGGAGTATCTGATGCAGGAGGAGGAAGAGCGTCTCATCGACATGGACCAGGTTGCGCGTGCGGCAATTGAGCGTGTTGAGAACTCCGGGATCATCTTCTTAGACGAAATCGACAAGATTGCCGGTCGTGAATCGGGTCACGGTCCAGACGTTTCTCGCGAAGGCGTCCAACGTGACATTCTGCCTATTGTCGAAGGCACGACAGTTAACAGTCGCTACGGCATGGTTCGGACGGATCACATCCTGTTTATCGCAGCGGGCGCATTTCATGTCTCTAAACCTTCGGATCTTATCCCGGAGCTTCAGGGACGTTTTCCGATTCGCGTTGAGCTTGAGTCGCTGACTGTTGAAGACTTCAAACGCATCCTGACTGAACCCCGGAATGCGTTGATTAAACAGTATCAGGCGATGATGGAAACTGAAGGAGTAAGTATCGAGTTTACATCGGACGCGATTGATTCAATTGCCGGCTTTGCAATGCAGGTCAACGAGCAAACTGAAAACATCGGCGCTCGTCGTTTGCAAACGATCATGGAAAAGCTTTTGGAGGAGATCAGTTTCGAAGGGCCGGATCTTGAACCAAAGTCGCAAAGGGTCGATGCCAGGTATGTCGAGAACATGCTTTCTGAAACTGTGAAAGATCAGGACTTGAGCCGGTATATTCTGTGAAGACCTCGCAAAGCCACCGCACCCTCAAAGATAATCAGCCCTTGGTTCCGTTTATCCATTTCCCATTGAGCCTCTGTGCAACCTCTGCGTTCTCTGTGTCTCTGTGGTGGAAAAAGTCGCGCCACCCTTTACCACAGAGACACAGAGAACGCAGAGGTTGCACAGAGAAAACCAAAATCCGGATATTACTGAGCACCGTCATCATATCCGCCCTGATAGTTGCTCTTTCAGCGTGCGGTAAGCGACGTGCGCCGTCGCCTCCTGTCGAAAGAGTTCAACAACGAACCGAGTCGCTGTCTGGAGCGCAACAGGGCAATCAAGTGATCTTGAGTTGGCCCGCGCCAACTCGAAACGCGCCTGACATCAGCGTTCAAAGCATCAGACGTATCGACGTCTACCGTCTTGCAGAGAAGCCTGGCACACCTCTAGGACTGACGGAGGAGGAGTTCGCAGCGCGATCGACGTTAATAGGCTCCGTAACCTACGAACAAATTCAGAATGCCGGCGAGAATCTGATCTACACGGACACGCTCGAACTCGCAGGGCAACCTACACGGCTGCGTTACGCAGTCAGATACGTCAACGCCTCAGGCCAACGCGCTGCTTTTTCGAACTTCCTTTCGATTGAGCCAGCTGCACGCATCGCGCAACCGCCCGTTCTGCAAAACACGACGACCACCGAGGATGCCATCACACTCTCGTGGCAGCCGCCGACAACGAATATCGATGGCTCAACTCCGGTTAATCTTCTTGGTTACAACGTGTACCGGTTGGATGAGACGCAAACTGAACCCGCTCAAACGCCGATAAATTCGCAGCTTGTTTCGGCAACGCAATATGCTGATAAGACTTTCAAGTTCGGCACCAACTATCGCTACATTGTTCGCAGTGTTTCGCTTGGGACAGAAGGTGCGCAAGTAGAAAGCCTGAATTCGAATTCATTAGCCGTCGAGCCACGCGATACCTTTGCTCCTTCCCCACCGGCAACTCCGAGTGTGGCAGCCGCGCCAGGTCGGCTCTCGATCTTCTTTGCAGCGAATCCCGAGTCGGACATCGCCGGCTATAACATCTATCGTTCGACTGATCCGAATCTACCGAAAGGATCCTGGACCAAACTGAACCCGACGCTATTGACACGAACTACCTTCCAGGATGAAAGGGTTGATGCTGGTCAAAAGTATTACTACTACATAACAGCGGTAGATCACGCTGGTAATGTGAGTCAACCATCTGAAGTCGTTTCGGAGACGGTGCCATAGAAAATGAAAGTTTGTCGCATAACACATCGTGAATTAGATGGACCAAGCTACGCAGTAGTCGAGGGGCCCAGTGTCCATCCGCTCTCCAACGCAGGTTTTCCGTTAGACAAAACGGCGCGGAGTCCGCAGGGCCTATCACTCGATGAAGTGACGCTGTTGGCGCCGGTCCAACCTTCGAAGATTGTTTGTGTCGGCCGGAACTATCGTGAGCATGCCGCCGAGTTGGGCAACAAGATGCCGGATGAGCCGCTCCTATTTCTCAAAGCGCCCTCATCGATCATCGCATCCGGCGATCGCATTGAACTGCCGAAGCAATCACAGCAAGTCGAACACGAAGGAGAGTTGGGTGTGGTTATAGGTCGACGCGCACGCAATCTCACCGAAGATGAAGACCCACTCAGCTATGTGTTTGGTTACACGTGCGTGAATGATGTCACTGCGCGCGACTTACAACGCAAAGATGTGCAGTTTACTCGCGGGAAGTCGTTCGACACCTTCTGTCCCGTAGGGCCATGGATCGTTGATGATCTGGATCCGACCAGCGCCACCGTCATTACACGCGTTAATGGTGAAGTAAAACAGCAAGGCAACACACGCGACATGGCTTTTTCCGTCGCTTATCTAATAAGGTATATAGCCGCAATTATGACTTTGTACCCCGGTGATTTGATTGCGACCGGAACCCCCGCCGGCGTGTCGCGCTTAAAGCATGGCGACACCGTGGAAGTCGAAGTCTCAAATATCGGAACACTGCGCAATCCCGTCTTAGAACATTAAGGAGCAGTTATGAAGTTTTTTATTGATACCGCAAGTCTTAAAGAAATACGTGAAGCAGCAGCGTTGGGAATTGCCGATGGCGTGACCACGAATCCTTCTTTGATCGCAAAGGAAGGCGATGTCGATTTCAAACAACACATCGCTGCGATTTGCGAGATAGTTCAGGGCCCGGTTTCAGCTGAAGTGACAAGCCAGGACAAAGATGGAATGGTTCGAGAAGGATTGGAGTATTCGAAGATTGCGCCGAATGTCGTGGTCAAGTGTCCCTTGACGCGCGATGGTTTGAAAGCCACTCGCGAGCTTTCTGATCAAGGTATTCGCGTCAATGTAACCCTGTGTTTCTCAGCCGCGCAGGCCATCCTGGCCGCAAAAGCGGGCGCGTCATTTATCAGTCCATTCCTCGGCCGGCTCGACGACATCGGCGAGAATGGCTTGTATCTGCTTCAGAACATTATTGAGATTTATCAAAACTACACCTGGAAGACTGAAGTGTTGGCCGCGAGCCTGCGCCATCCAATTCACGTAATCGAGGCCGCACGTCTGGGTGCCGACATCGCAACCATGCCTTTTAAAGTAATAGATCAATTGTTCAATCACCCGTTGACAGAAAAGGGCCAGGCGCAATTTCTTGCCGATTGGGCGAAGAGCGGAAGGAAGTAACTAATCGATCAACAAGGCACCATCGTTGTGGTCGTCTGCAAGTTTGATGGAGCTGAGCACCGCCGGTGGTCAGCTCGACTTATTGAGAAGGTTGACTCGCTGATAGTGCTCGATGCTAAGTTCGAAGAGCACATCGAACACAATCTGCTCGGGACAATACCAATAGGCACCCTCAGTACTGAGTATTATTGGCTCGATCGTTGGTACAACGTCTTTCGTTTTCGCGATGCTGATCTGAACCTGAAGAGGTTCTATTGCAACATCAACATGCCGCCCCGCTTTGACGGCCAAACGCTCACCTATGTAGATCTTGATATCGATGTGCTGGTAGAACCGGACCTCTCGTACAGGGTCCTCGATCTGGAAGATTTCCAAGAGAATGCGCGGCAATATAACTATCCCGTTGAGATACAGACTGGAGCGCATCGGGCCCTGGATGAGTTAATCGGTTTAATCGAGACACGGGCCTTCCCCTTCAAAGTTTCCTAAAACTATGGCTACAGAAAAAAAGGCAAAGCAACACAAGCTCGACCGTCTGAAAGAGCGAACGCGGCAGGCTGAAACCGGCGGCGGCGAGGATAGAGTCGAAAAACAACACGCGGCAGGAAAGATGACCGCCAGGGAACGAATTGAGTTTCTGCTTGATGAGGGCACCTTCGAAGAATTCGACAAACTCGTAGTGCATCGCTCGAAAGATTTTGGACTCGATAAGCAGCAGTATCCCGGCGACGGCGTCGTAACTGGCCATGGATTAATCGACGGCCGCAGTGTTTTCGTGTTCGCGCAGGACTTCACTGTCTTCGGCGGTTCCCTTTCAGAGACGCACGCCGAAAAAATCTGCAAGGTGATGGACCTCGCAATGAAAGTGGGCGCGCCCATCATTGGTCTAAACGATTCTGGAGGTGCGCGGATTCAGGAAGGTGTCGTGAGTCTTGGTGGCTACGCCGATATCTTCTTGCGCAACACGCTCGCGAGCGGTGTTGTGCCGCAGATCAGTTGCATCATGGGCCCGTGTGCAGGCGGCGCTGTCTACAGTCCTGCGATCACCGACTTCAACGTGATGGTCAAAGACACGTCCTACATGTTCATAACTGGACCGGACGTTATTAAGACTGTCACTCACGAAGAGGTATCGAAAGAAGAACTCGGCGGGGCTGTTACTCATAACAGCGTTTCCGGCGTCGCTCACTTCGCGGCAGACTCAGACGAACACGCTCTGCGACTGGTGCGCGAACTGTTGTCGTTCGTTCCATCGAACAACATGGACGATCCGCCGCGCGTCGAGCCAGAGGATCCCGCTGATCGAATCGAACCGAAACTCAATCAACTTGTCCCCGAAGCTTCGAATCAACCTTATGACATTCGCGAGGTAATAAACGCCGTAGTTGACGACGGATATTTCTTTGAGGTTCAGAAGCTCTACGCGCAAAACATCTGCGTCGGCTTTGCACGATTGGGTGGTTACTCAGTGGGCATCGTCGCTAATCAACCGGCATTTCTCGCCGGGGTTCTGGATATCAATGCATCGATCAAAGCGGCCCGCTTTGTTCGTTTCTGCGACTGCTTCAACATTCCTTTAATCACATTGGAAGACGTGCCCGGATTTCTTCCAGGCGTTTCGCAAGAGCACGGCGGCATCATCACTCACGGCGCAAAATTGCTCTACGCATTCGCTGAAGCCACTGTGCCGAAGATCACCGTCATAACCCGAAAGGCTTACGGCGGTGCTTACTGCGTGATGGCCTCGAAGCATATCCGCACTGACGTTAACTTTGCGTGGCCAACTGCGGAGATCGCTGTGATGGGCCCTGAAGGAGCTGTGGGAATCCTTTACCGGCGTGAACTCGGCGAGGCGAAAGACAAAGAGGCGGCGAGACGCGCGCGAGTGGAAGAACTCGAGGAGAAGTTTGCCAATCCTTACATTGCCGCTGAGCGAGGTTTTGTCGACGAGGTGATTGAGCCAGCTTACACGCGACCGAAGTTAATTCGCGCGCTTGCGTTGTTGGAAAACAAACGCGATTCGAACCCGCCACGTAAGCATGGCAACATCCCGCTGTAGAAAAGGAAAAAGGGGAAGAGGTAAAGAGGGAAAGCGTACCTTTCTCCTCTTCGCCTTTTCCCCTCTTCCCCTTTTCCCCTGGCTTTTCTACTGGTCGACGGGTGCAATTTCGATTAGACGCGTAGTCGGATCAAAAGTGAGTCGGAACGGATAAAGTGCATCACGTCCAATGATCACCGGCGTGTCCACGGGAACTCCAAACAGAACGTCAGTCGGCACGCTCTTCAGCATCAGGGAGCCAATACTCACTGTGACTGGGTTCACTCTTCTTGCACTGATCGAACCACCAGCCAGGTCGCGAATGACTTGATTCTGTTGGTTATGATTACGTCCAACAACGCGACCATCACTCACTGCTAATCCAAAGCCTGATCCAGTATCGAGCAACGCTAACCTTCCATCTCCAAGGCGAACATAAGGTCGATCATCTCCGCCGTTTCTGATCCACTTCACGATAGCGCCGTCTCTTGGCGCATCCTGAACCTGTAGACCGCGTGCGGCGAAATCGAGTACGCGCAGTTCTCTATTAGGTAGATCGATTGAGTATCCGTAAGGCTGAAATGCCGCGGTTGGATCAAGTATGCCATCGATTCCGCCGGGCAAACTCTCGACTACTGCGGCTGTAAAGGAACTAAGAACTTGATTGTCTCGACGACCAATAGACATCTTGTCGATAGTGGTCGATTGATTTGAAATGATCGAGCCCGCTGACAGTCCACCTGCCACTCGTCTTGTGGAGCGGTGTGTTTGGAGTTGCGTTCTTGTAACTAAGGAACGACTAACCAGCGTGACTCCCGCACCCGTATCCACTGCGAACGTAAACGGACCGGAGCCACGAATCCAAACATCGGCCAGTAACCCCCGACCAGTCGATTGCTTTAATCGCACAGGTAGACCAACAGTCGCGCCTTGTAACGCGGCTGTGTCGGTTCGCCTAAAACGATCATGGGCAGTTCCGAAAGAAACTGCCCACAATGCGCTTACAGCGATGAGAGTACTTAGAGTGATCGCAAGTTTGAGTTTGCTCATAACTCTAACCCTCGGCTGAGTCAGGTGTTGTTAGTTGCTGCGGTTTCGGTTTCTTAGCTTGTAGGTGTACAACGCCGAACCACCGAGGCCCGACACAGCACCAATCGCTGCACCCTTCTTACCGCCGATCAACCCGCCAATCGCTGCACCAGCACCGGTACCGATAGCCATCGTCAGTTTGTCTCGGTGCTTCGACCAGAAACTTCTGCTCTGCGGTCGATTGTAATCGTAGTAAACACGCGATGCATTGGAGCTGCGTCTAGCTGTCGATCCGCTGCGATACGCAACACGGGTTGGCGCGGCAGAGCGACTCGTTTGCACGTTATTTGTAGAGATTGCTCTGCTATCTGCCGCGGTGAAACCGTCAGCGAAGCCAGTCTTGTAAGCAATCTGCTCTTGCGACGTGTCGAAGTCAGCAGGAATAGCTGCGTCAGACTGTGTTGTTGTGGCGCCCGCGACTTGCGCGCCTGTTGAAGTGGTGGTTTCAGCCGTCGTCGGCTGACTTCTATGCATCACCAACGCGCCAACCGAACCGCCGATAAGAGCGGCAATCAACGCAACTGGCAATAGCTTGTTTGTCATAATCATCGCTGTGTTCTCTCCTTGAAAAATCTAAGTGCCCTCAACCCGGTATACCTTAGAGCAAGAGGTATTCCGTGTAAGCCGATGCATCTTCACAGCTAGTGAATTCGCCGTATTTATACCGAATTCCAGCGAAAAAATGCGCATTGCAAGAAATTCACAAGCAGATGCGAATGATTGAAATAATCGAGCGCGAGTTGAAGTACCCGATATGGGAACGCGATATTCGATATCAGCACTAATGCGATACGAACCTATACGTGGGGAGAACAAAAGGGGAAAAGGGGGAGAAGGATTGTCCTCCCCTTTTCGTCTGCCCCTTTTCTCAATAGGCGACGGAAGGTGTCGCGCAGCTGATGATGAAAACAAAAACCAGGAGGACTTCATCCTCCTGGCTTCAATTACGAATTATGCTTTTTTGTTACGCAGCCTTGGCTGCCGGTTTGTCCTTCAGAAGTTCAAGCGCCTTCTTCATTTGAATGTCTTCAACATCAGGCTTAGCTGGTGTCTGCGGTGAGGTCTCCCGCTTGTCTGCACCCGACTCGGGTTTGGCGACTGAATCGTCGTCGTTGCCGGTGAGATCATCTGGATCGACGTTCTCCGAGAGTTCCTGACTCTTTACTTCAACTGAAGGAGCGACTCCTGAATGTGCGCGGTCCTCACCGAGGAAAGCTTTTCCATTTCCCGAGGCCCACTTCACTGTCGTCAGCAACAAACCGTCGCCACCGCGCAGCGTGAACAACTGTTGCTCAGCACCCGCACCAAAACTCTTTTCACCGACAACCTGACCGCGATTGCGTTCGATAAAAGCAG
>Ga0207708_10002111_pt1 | contig 14646 bp, 12 predicted proteins | sample KBSK5101metaG_FD_184340 | JGI IMG/M metagenome (GOLD analysis project Ga0207708, IMG submission 184340) | Corn, switchgrass and miscanthus rhizosphere microbial communities from Kellogg Biological Station, Michigan, USA - KBS K5-10-1 metaG... | ecosystem: Host-associated > Plants > Roots >...
CGGGCAGCGAGCCGTTTCGCCCCGTCGCCGCTCGGCCCGTCTCGATGTCGTATTGGCGCGTGCCGATCGAGGTGCTCGAGGACCCCTCCGAGCTGCGCGTGTGGGCGGAAAACGCTATCGCCGCCGCCGAGAGAGCCGCGGCCAGCAAGCCGCGCCCGTCGAAGCCGTCGAGCGCGCGCCGCAAGAAGTCTCGCTAGCTGCCTATCGCTTGCACTCGTACGGCAGCACCTGTACGCCCGGCACGTTGAGCCAGCGCTTCTCCACCATAGCCGGCTCGGTGCGGTACACCGGATCGGCAATCGTCAAGCTGTAATCGAGGTGCGCTCCATCGGCGCTCGGTGCGAACCGCTCGGTTAGCGTCACTTGCGAGCTGACCGGTGTTGCCCCGACACCGTCGAAAAGGCCGCCCGCGAGATTGGTCGTCGTGACGACGAGCGCGGACCCTTCCCATCGCCCGACCGAGTGGCCCAGTGCCGAAGGTGCTCCCGCGCTTTCGCCGGCGCCGGGCCCGACGTGAATCGTGCGGACGGCATCGTACTCCTCGATCTTCAGTTCGATCCTATCGCCCTGCTGCACGAACTCGATCGGATAGGGCTGCGTCATGATTCTCGGCATGCCCTTCGTCACGCAGCCCATGGCCGGATCCGTCTCGGACCGCGCGCGCTCTACCGCCGCTCGCCCCGCGGGCGTCCACGGCACGCTCGCGGGATCTTCGTTCCCCCCGCGAGCGCGGATGCTGACGGAAGTGCTCCACACGCGAAAGATGCCGAGCTCGACGTTCCCCGCGGTACCTTCGTTCGTCTGTGAGGCCTCGGTGCCGCGCAGGACTTGCTCGGACCAGCGCGGCGGGCGCTGCAGCGCGCCGAGCACGAGCTCCTGGTTCGTCGGCAACAAGATGTGGACCGCCCAGAGCCGTTCGAGGCCACGCCGCGACGGATTGCCGGCGACCTTGACGCGGTCGCCGAGGCGAAACATGTCTCGCACGATGCCCGTGCGCCCGATGCCGTTCGCGGACAGCGATTCTAGCTCCCACGAGACCGCACGACCGTCGCTGCCTGTCACCGCGAGAGTCAGCAGAATGTGCGGGTTCTGCCAGCGGATTTCCGTCAGCTCTCCTTCGAGCTCGATCATCTGCTGAGTATCGAACCCCGCCGCAACGCTGTGGTGGGCGGAGCCCTCCGTCGCCGGGAGCAACGTGACAACGACCCAGGTCGTCGCGCACAGCAGACCCAGTCTTGAATTGACGACGACGGGCCGACGCATCCGACGCCTCCCCAGCCGCAAGGCTCGCGCGAGAAGACTCTCGGCGCCGGCCGATGATACTCGACTTGTTCACCCGGCCCGAATTCGCCGCTCGGATTTCGGCGGCAAGCTCCGACTCGCGCCGTAGAATGGCCGCCATGGAACAGACACAGCTGCCCCTCGATCAGGACCGCTGCTACGCGGCGCTGCTCGGCCGCGACGCCGACTACGACGGCGTCTTCTACGTCGGCGTGCGCACGACCGGCATCTTCTGCCGGCCGACCTGCCCGGCTAGGAAGCCGAAGCGCGAGAACTGCGAGTTCTTCGCCGACGCGCATGGCGCGCTGCTCGCGGCTTACCGGCCGTGCGCGCGCTGCCGCCCGCTGTCGCATCCCAACGAGACGTCCGACGTCGTGCGCCGGCTCGTGGAGGCCGTCGAGCGCGAGCCTCTGAAGCGCTGGCGCGACGCGGATTTCGACGCTCTCGCCGTGCACGCTTCGACGGCACGGCGGCAATTTCAACGGAGGTTCGGCATGACGTTCGTCGAATATGCACGCGCGCGGCGCCTCGGCTCCGCGTTCAAGGCCATCCGCTCCGGCGAGCGCGTCATCGACGCGCAGCTCGACGCGGGCTTCGAATCCTCGAGCGGCTTCCGCGACGCGTTCGCGCGCATCATGGGCGCGCCGCCCGCGAGCCGCGCGACGCGCGCGCTGTTCGCGGCCTGGCTCGATACGCCGCTCGGCCCGATGACGGCCGTCGCCGACGAGCACGCGCTGCACCTGCTCGAGTTCGTCGACCGGCGCGGCCTAGAGCGCGAGATCGAGCGGCTGCGCTTGCGGCAAAAGGCCGGCATCGCGCCGGGCCGGACCGCACCGATCGTGCGGATCGAACAGGAGCTCGCGGAGTACTTCGCGGGCCGCTCGATGACCTTCGAGACGCCGCTCGCGCGCCCCTCGGGGTCGCCGTTTCAGAACGCCGTGTGGGATGCGCTGCTGACGATCCCGCCCGGCGAGACGTGGAGCTACGCGCAGCTCGCACGCGCCGTCGGTAGTCCGCGAGCCGTGCGCGCGGTCGGCACCGCGAACGGCGCGAACCAGCTCGCGATCGTGATTCCGTGCCATCGTGTGATCAACTCGAGCGGCGAGCTCGGCGGTTACGGCGGCGGCCTGCCGCGCAAGCGCTGGCTGCTCGAGCACGAACGCCGCGCGCTCGGCGCGCGAGCCACGGCTTAGCGCCGTTCCCGCCTCGGCGTCGGATCCCGCGAGCGGGACGGCACGGCGCGTTTGCGGGATGACTTCCCTCGCCCAGACGTCCCGGCCAATACGACAAATTCCCGCGGAATCAAGGCGCTAGTCGCCGGCTCACTCTCTGGCACGTTGCTTGCGAGAGGTGCGCAAGCTCATCGCATGGGGAGGGACCATGCTCGCGGCTATTTTGGCTGACCTCCGCTACGCTGCGCGCCGGCTCGCCGGCTCGCCGGGCTTCACGGCCGCCGCCGCCGTCACGATCGCGCTCGGCGTCGGCATCAACACGGGGCTGTTCTCGGTGCTCAACGGCATCGCGCTGCGCGATCTGCCGGCACCGGACGCGGGCGAGCTCGTCAGCATCCATCAAACGTTGGGGCCGGGCGCGGTGGTCAGGTTCACGGCCGAGGAGTATCGCGCGTATCGCGACGGCACCGGGACTCTCTCCGGGATTCTGGCCTACTCGGACGGCACCACCGTCACGCTCGGCGGCGATGCGCCGCGGGAGATTACGGGCACGCTCGTCTCGTGTAATTACTTCGAGGTGCTTCGGTACCCAGCCGCATTGGGGCGCGGATTCGCGAACGACTGCGATGCCGAGGGCGCCGTGCCGACCGTCGTGCTCAGCCACGATCTCTGGACGACGGCGTTCGGGGGCGATGCCGGCATCGTCGGCCGCGAGGTGCAGTTGAACCGGCAAACGTTCATCGTCGCCGGTGTAGCGCCGGAAGGCATGCGAGGCGTCGACATGATGCCCGTGCAGTTTTTCGCGCCGCTCGCGGCGCAGCCCATCCTGGATCCGGAGCCGCTCTTGCCGAGTGGCGGCAGCATGCGCTCGCAGGCATCGCTCGGCCGTATCTTGGTGCTCCTCGGGCGTCTCGCCGACGGCGCCAGCCTCGGGCAGGTCCGCGCCGAGCTCGGCGTGATCGCCGCCCGCATCGACGAGGCGCGGGCGCCGGACAACCCGTGGGGCGCGACGACGCTCGCCATCGACCGGGCCAGGCGGCTCTCCGATCCCGTGGACAGAGGCGAGACGATCGCGATCGGCGCCGTCGTGATGGCGGCCTTCGGTCTCGTGCTATTGATCGCGTGCGCCAACGTCGCGAATCTGCTCCTGGCGCGGGCCACGGGACGAGCCCGCGAGATCGCGGTACGCCTTTCGCTCGGCGCCAGTCGCTCGCGCATCGTGCAGCAGCTGCTAGCTGAAAGCTTGCTGCTGGCCATCGCCGGCGGTGTGCTCGGCTCGGTGCTCGCGCTGTGGACCGTTCAGAGCCTCGTCCTCCTCGCGATCGACGCGCTGCCTGCGCAGGTCCCGGCGGTTGCGATCGACGCTACGCCGGATGCCCGCGTGCTCGCATTCGCGCTGCTGGCGTCGATCGGCAGCGCCATCGTGTTCGGTCTGGCGCCGGCCCTCCAAGCGTCGAAACCCGATTTGCACGCAGCGATGAAAGTCGACGCAACGGGCATGGACCGCCGTTCCGGCGCCCGTTTGCGCGGCACGCTCGTCGGCCTGCAAGTCGCCGTGTGCATGGTGCTCATGATCGCGGCCGGGCTGTTGCTTCGAGGCCTCGCCACGACACAGGACGTCGACCCCGGCTTCGTTTACGAGAACGTCGCGGTCGCCTCGTTCGACCTGACCGCTGCCGGCTACGACACAGCCCGCGCGGCCGTCTTCCAGCGGCAGCTCGCCGAGCGCGTCGACGCGTTGCCGGGCGTCGACGTGGCCCACGCCACCTTGCCGCCGCTGTACCCCGGAAACTTCGTGATGGCGGCGCGCCTCGGCGGGCAAGACCAGTTTTTCCCGCTCTACTACAACGATGTCTCGCCAACCTACTTCTCGCTGACCGGGATTCCGATCGTCCGCGGGAGAGCGTTCACGGAAGCCGATACCGCGGAAGGGTCCAGAACGATCATCGTCACCGAGGCGACGGCGCGGCGCTTCTGGCCGGGCTTGGACCCGATCGGGCAGACGATCGAATTCCCCGTGTCGAACGTCGAAACCGTCGCGCGAGAGGTCGTAGGCATCGCGAGGGACACGCAGATCAAGCGCATCGGCGAGGTGCCTTCGGTCTACGCCTACTTGCCGCCCACGACGAACAGCCAACCGAGGCTTCAGCTGTTGGCCAAGAGCGATGTGGGCTTCGCCGCGACTGCGAGCAGCATTCGCGACATTGCCCGCGAGCTCGATCCGGCTCTCGTCGTCCGCGTAGATCCTTTGGAGGCCAACCTCGATTTGTGGCGCAGCTTGGCGGGTCTCTCGAGCACGCTCGCGACCGCCCTCGGGACTCTCGCATTGATCCTCGCCGCCGTCGGCATCTACGGCGTCGTCGCCTACTCCGTTAGCCGCCGAGCGCGCGAGATCGGGATTCGCATGGCGCTCGGCGCGAGTACGCGCGGCGTCGTCGCGCTGATGCTCAAGCGAACGATGCGGCCCGTCGTGATCGGCGCCGTGATCGGTCTCGCGGCAGCGGTCAGCGTCTCGCAGATCCTTTCGAGCGTGCTGTTCGGCGTCAGCCCCGTCGATCCGCTGGCGCTGACGACCGCGACGCTCGTCGTCGCCGGTGTCGCGTTCGCGGCGGGCACCCTCCCGGCGCGCCGCGCCGCGCGCGTCGACCCTAGCCGAACCCTTCACTACGAGTAGGCATCCGAGCCGCCTGAATCGGCCACTTCCGGTATCGGAAGGACGCGGAGCGTAGAATCCGCTCGTCCTGCGTTCTTTCCGACCAATAGCTAAAACAAGAGGGGAGTCGGTTATGGGCAAGATCAATGTCGCGCGCGTGATTCTCGGCGGCCTGCGCGCAGGCCTCGTCATGAACATCAGCGAGTACGTTCTCAACATCTACGTGATCGCCGAAGAATCGGAAGCGATCATGCAGCGCTTGGGCCTGCCGCCGCTCGGCAACCATCAGATCGGCATTTTCGTAGCGATGACGTTCGTCCTCGGCATCGTCGCGATTTTCGTCTATGCGGCGATGCGGCCGCGCTTTGGCGCGGGCGTGAAGACCGCCGTGATTACCGCCGTGGTTTTCTGGCTGTTGACCTCCGTCGGCGGTTTCGCGGACATGATTCTCGGGATCATCCCCGCGAACATGTTCGGCCTCACTGCGGTCTGGACGCTCGTCGAGGCCGTGGTCGCTATCGTGATCGGCGCGTGGCTGTATCAAGAGAGCGCCTGAGCCGAACGCGCCATCGGCACGAGCAAGCGCTAAATCAGCCGAAGAGCACGTAGCAGAGCACGGCGCCTACGAGCGTCATCGACATGCCCCACGCGAGCAGCTGGTTGAACAGCTTGCGCGTGTCGGCAAACCCGGCCGCGCCCGCGATGAACAGAGCGCCGCCCGTCGAGAGCGACGAAAGATCGACGAGGCTCGCCGCGACGTTCATCGACCACGCGATCGGCAGCGGGTCGAGGCCGCCGAGCCGCATTGCGAGATCGGGCACCATCGGCAGGAACGCCGGCAACACGACGCCCGACGTGCTGCTGTAGACCGATACGAGCCCGACGCCGAACGCGACGATCGGCTCGATCGTCGTCGGCGTCGAGAGGTTCGCGATGCCCGTCGTGATCAGCGCGAGGCCCTCGGTCTCGCGCAGCAGCGCGATCAGCACCGTGACTCCCGTGACCATCACGATGACGCCCCACGGCATGCGCGCGATGGCCTTCGACTCGTCGACCGTGCGCAGCAGCACGAGCACGGTCGCGACGATCACGGCCACCATGCCCACGTTCACGTCGAATCCCGCGGCGTCGAAGCCCACGACGCTCGCGATCAGCGCCACGATCCCCAGCGTCGTCAGCCAGTGCTTCGCATTCATCGGCTCGACGGTCTCGACGTCGGCCGCATCGGCGCGTGCGGCCCGGCGACCGAACAGCTTCCACCCGCCGAGCAAGAAGAATCCGCCGAAGCCGACGAGCGTGTGCGCGAGCGCGTTGTACGTGAACGTCTGCCACTCGTAACCGCCGAGGCCGATCTGCTCCATGTTGTTGTGCGCGACGACGCCCGTCGGCGCGAACGGCGACAACGTGCCGGCCAATGCGCCGTTGCCGGCCATGATCGCCATCAGGAGCGGCGGCACGCCGGCGCGCGCGGCCACGGCCATTGCCGGCGGCGCCAGTAGCGCGCTCGCGGGCGTCGCACCGGCGCCGATCGTCGCAATGACGAAGCCGATCACGAAGAACATCAGGGGCAACGCGCCCGCGTGCCCGCGGCACAGACGCACGGCGCGCTCCGTGAGCCGGGCGAGCGTGCCGTTGACCTCGGCGATGGAGAACAGCAGCGTCACGCCGAGCAGGGTGACGAAAAGATCGGTCGGAAAGCCGTCGAGCACGCTCGCAGGCGTCATGCCCGCGAGGCCGACCCCGACGATCAGCGCGAGCGCGAGCGACAGCACGCCGACGTTGATCGTCGTCGTGCAGGAGAGCGTGATCGCCAAGACGAGCGCGGCGACGGAGACCCACGCGAGACTCATCTTGGTTCGCCTAACGCTTCTTGGCCGGCGCCGTCAGCGCGCGCACCAGCGTCGTCACGTCGGCGAGCTTCTCGAGCCCGTCGACGAGCTCGAACACCTCGTCGACGCCCTCTTTCGCCAGCACGAGCGACGCGCAGTCGCTCCACTTCTCGTAGAGCTCGTCGCGCGTGAACGGCAAGTCGGGTCCGCCGCGATAACGCTCGTCGGCATGTTCGACGAGCTTGCGGCCGTCGACGAGGTCGACCTCGACCGTGCTCCGGATCTTCTCGAAGCCCTTCGCCTCGATCTCGGGATCGAGCACGCGCTCGACCCGGCGCATCAGAGCCTGCACCGGCGCGCTCTGCACGAACTCGTCGTGGAACTCGCGGATTCCGGCTTTGCGCCGCAGCGCGATCGCACTGACCATGAACGCGGGGCAGAACTTCGCTTCGAGCTCGTTCGTCGCGATGGGATAGCGCAACGGGTTCAAGATGTTCGACCCGGCGCGCACGCGAATCGCGGCAATCTGCTCCGGCTTCACGTCGTGCTTCAGCACGAGCCGGCGCATCGCATCCATCGTCGGATGCCCGAGCACGCCGCACGGGTACGGCTTGATCGAGACACCCGGCGAGACGATCGTGTGCGGCTTGCCCAGCACGGGAACGATGCGCTTCGGGTCGTAGCTTTCGCCATGGCCGAAGGTCTGGAAGAACCCCCACGGCGGATCGAGCGCGTCCTTGCCGCCCGTGAAGCCGCGCGCCGCGAGCTCGGCTGCCGTGACGCCGTTCTGCGCCGCGCGGCCGACGTGCAGCGGCTTCGTCATGCTGCCGAAATTCACGCGGATGCCGGACGCCGAGCTCGCCGCGATCGCGAGCATGTGCGCCGTCTGCTCGGCGTTGAGCGCGAGCAGCTTCGCGGCCGCGACGGCCGCGCCGAACGTGCCGATCGTGCCCGAGGAGTGGAAGCCCTTCTTGTAGTGATTCGGGTGGATCGCCTCGGCGATCTTGCACTCGACCTCGAAGCCCGTCAGGAACGCCTCGAGGAACTGGCTACCCGAGATCTTGCGCGGCTCGCCGACGGCGAGCGCAGCCACGAGCGGCGGCACCGTGGGGTGCGTCAGCAAGCCGAAGATGCGGTCCGCGCTCGTCGCGAGCTGCGTATCGTCCCAGTCGAGCGCGTGGCCGCTCGTGCCGTTCACGAGCGCCGCTGAGGCCGAGCCCGTCTTGAACGGCTTCGAGCCGAACACGGTCGCGGCCGTGCGCGGGTCGGTGCCTTGCACGTGCTCGTGGAGAATGTGACCGGCATCCTGCGTCGAGCCCGCGAGCATGACGCCGAGGCCGTCGACGATGCAGCGTTTGCCAATCGTCAGGGCTTCGGCCGGGAAATCGGCGATCCGCGCGCTTTGAATGAAGTCGACGACTGCGCCCGTCGCCGTTTTTGTTGTCGTCATCGGGCGGCAAGCATAGCCCGCGGGCTCGCGCCCGAGCCACTGGCCGCGGAGATCAGTTCCGCACTCGGCCCGCGAGCGCGTAGAGCGGCTCGAGCGCCCACTCGTAGAGCCGCCGCGTCTCGAGCAGCACGTCGGCTTCTACCTCCATGCCCGGCAGCAACCGACGCGGCGCTCCGTATGCCATGACCGACTGCGAGCGCAGGGCCACGACGACGCGGTAGACGGGCTCGACGCGTGCGCCGGCGCGCGCGGCCGCATCGGCTTGCGCGAGCGGCGCCTCCGAGACCGAGAGGACCGTGCCGGGCGCCTGGCCGAACTTCTGGTACGGATACGCCGCGTAACGCAGCCGCACCTCGCTGCCGGCGGCGACGAAGCCGACGGCGCGGCTCGGCGCGAGCAGCTCGGCCGTCAGAACGGCGTCGTCCGGGACGATGCGTGCCAGAACCTGGCCGCGCTCGACGGGCTCGGCGATCTCGCCCGTCGGCGCCGTGACCGTCCCTGTCACCGGCGCCGTGACGGCACTCGCGCGGCGCGCCTCGTTCTCGGCGAGCTCGAGGTCGGTTCCGGCGACGGCTCGCTCGAGCTCCGCGACAGCGTGCGCAAACTGAAGCGGCAGCGTCGCGGCTCGCCCGTCGAGCTCCGCGCCGAGGCGCGTGAGCCCTGCGCGATCGCGCTTCATGCTCTCGATGCGGCTGCGCTGCTCGAGCAACGCGGCCTCGCGCAGAGCGAGCTGCTCCTCGGCCACGAAGCCGAGCGCGCGCATCCGCGCGTAGCGATCGGCCGCGGCAGTCGCGAGATCGAGCTTGCCGACTTCCGCGGCCAGCGCCTCTTCGAGGCTGTCGAGCTCGGCGCGCAGCGCCGCGCGTCGCGTGTCGAGCGCGTCGCGCTCCGTTCTCTCGAGGTCGGCCGTGCTCGCGATCTGGCCCACGAGGCTCGCGCGACGGCGGGTGAGTTGCGCGGCAATCTGAAGCCCCGTCGCGGCGCCGGCTTGCGGGAAGCGCTCGCTCGATACGACGTACAGCGTCTCGCCGGCCGTCGCACGCCCCCCTTCGGCGGCGCGCCGCTCGACGACCGTGCCGGCAACGGAGCTCGTGACCTCGACGACGCCGCGCTCGACGACGAGCCGGCCGCGCAGCGTCGTGTGCGCCGTGAAGCGGCCAAGGCACGCGAGCAGCACGAGCGAGCCCGCGACCACTGCGAGGAACCCGCCGAGCATCGCGAACGACCACGGCCGTGTGAGCACGATGCCGCCGCGCCCGTCGTTGCGCTGCGCCGCGAGCGCCGCGGGCCGAAAGAGCGGCAGCGCAGCTTTGCTCTCGCTCGCCTTCATGTGCTCGATGCTAGCGAGACGCACGTCGCTGAGCCGCGCCGCGAATCTCGGCGAGATCGCGCGAAACGTGAGCTGTGCCGCCGCGCGCAGCGTGCTCTAGTGCGCGCTCGACTTCGATTGCGAGGAAACCGTCGATGTCGCTCGCCGAGCGGTTGCGCTTGGGTTTTCGGCGCAAGCTGCCGGTGCTGCTGCAGACCGAAGCCGCCGAGTGCGGCGTCGCCTGCCTCGCGATGATCGCGTCGTATCACGGCCACGCCGTCGACGTCGCGGCGCTGCGGCGCCGCTTCGCCGTCTCGATGCGCGGCGCGACGCTCGCGGCGCTCATGCAGCTCGCGGCTCGCCTCGGGCTCGAGTCGCGCGCCGTGCGTGTGGAGCTCGAGGATCTCGAGCGCCTGCGTTTGCCGTGCGTGCTGCATTGGAGCTTCACGCACTTCGTCGTTTTGCGCCGTGTGACGAGGCGCGGCCTCGTGGTGCACGATCCCGCGCGCGGCTTGCGCCGCGTGCGGCGCGCCGAGGCCGGCGCGGCGTTCACGGGCGTCGCGCTCGAGCTCTGGCCGAGCCCGCGGTTCGCGCCGCGCGCACCCGTGCCCGTCGTTGGCTTGCGAGAGCTCGTCGGCGACGTCCGCGGGCTCGCGGGGGCGCTCGCGCAAATCCTGCTGCTCGCGGCCACGCTCGAGACCTTCGTGCTCGCGAATCCGCTGCTGCTCCAGTGGGTCGTCGACCACGGGCTCGTGACGGCAGACCGCGATCTCTTGACGCTGCTCGCGCTCGGCTTCGGCCTGCTCGTGCTGTTCGAGCAGGCGACGGCGGCGCTGCGCGGCATCGTCATCATGCACTTCGAAGCGACGCTGAATCTTCAATGGCAGGCCAACGTGCTCGCGCACCTGTTGCGCCTGCCGTTGCCGTATTTCGAGAAGCGGCATCTCGGCGACATCGTGTCGCGGTTCCGCTCGATCGACGCGATCCAGCGCACGGTGACGACGACGTTCGTCGAAGCGATCGTCGACGGCGCGATGTCGCTGCTGCTGCTCGCCGTGATGCTCGTCTACAGCCCACCGCTCGCGGCGGTGTGCCTCGCGGCGATGGCGATCTACGTTGCGGTTCGCCGGCTCGCGCACGCGGCGCTCCGCGACGCGCGGCACGAGCAGATCGCCGCGGCGGCCAAGCAGGACAGCCACTTCATCGAGACCGCGCGCGGCGTGCGCGCGATCAGGCTTTTTGCGCGCGCCGACGAGCGGCGCGGCGCGTGGCTCGGCTTGCTCGTCGAGCAGATCAACGCGGGCTCGCGCGTGCAGCGGCTCGGGCTCGCGCTGCGCGCGGGCAACGGCTTGCTGCTCGGCCTTACGAACGTGCTCGTCGTCTACTTGGGCGCGAGCCTCGTTCTCGGCGGAGGGCTGTCGACGGGAATGCTGCTGGCGTTCGTCGCGTATCAACGGCAGTTCGCGGTGCGCGTGAGCACGTTGATCGACAAGCTCGCCGAGGTGCGGCTGTTGCGCCTGCATTGCGAGCGGCTCGGCGACATCGTGCTGACCGAGCCCGAGCAACAGGAAGGCGCGGGAAGGTTACTCGTCTCCGCGGCGGCGCCCGGCGTCGCGATCCGCGTGCGCGGCGTGCGATTCCGCTACGGCGATCACGAGCCCTACGTGCTCGACGGCGTCGATCTCGACGTCGCGCCGGGCGAGTGCGTCGCGCTCGTTGGCGCGTCGGGCTGCGGCAAGAGCACGCTGCTGTCCCTCTTGCTGGGTCTGCTCGCGCCGACGGCCGGCGAGGTCACGATCGCCGGCGTGCCGCCGCGCGAGCTCGCCGCGGCGCGGCGCACGGTCACCGGCGTCATGCAGGGCGATTGCCTGTTCGCGGGATCCATCGCCGACAACATCTGCTTCTTCGCCGCCGACGCAGACCAGCGCCGCATAGAGGAGTGCGCTCGGCTTGCGGCCATCCACTCCGACATCGCGGCCTTGCCGATGGCTTACAACACGCTCGTCGGGTTCATGGGCTCGACGTTGTCGGCCGGGCAGCAGCAGCGCATCTTGCTCGCGCGCGCGCTCTACGCGCAGCCCGCCGTGCTCGTTCTCGACGAGGCCACGAGCCATCTCGACGCGCCGCGCGAGGCGGCGATCGCCGCGGCCGTCGCGCAGCTCGGCATGACGCGGATCGTTGCCGCGCATCGGCGCGAGACGCTCGCGGCGGCACATCGCATCGTGCGGCTAGAAGGCGGGCGCATCGCGGCCGTGGTGACCGGGGCGCGGGGCGCCGCCGCGCCGCAGGCCGGCGAATCTCGTTGAAATGCCGAGATATCGGAGCTGCGGCCGCCGCGGGCCGGCGCTCTACTGGCAGCGCTCGCGGAGCGCGAGGCATCGAGTCCAAACCAGTCGTTCAAGGAGGAACAATTATGGAAGCAGCAGCAGCAACGACGTTACGGGAGTTGACGGCAGTAGAGACGGCGCTCGTCGGAGGCGGAGAGTTCACGTGGGGCGGTTTCTTCGGGCATGTGGCGGGCGGCGCGCTCGCCGGAGGGCTGGCGGGCGCGGCCGTCGCCGGAGTCCGGGCGGGCCCCGGCGCGCTGGCAGGCGGGCTGCTCGGCGGCATCGAGTATTCGGTCAGCGGCATCGTCGAGGACTTCTTCTGAGCGAAGCGCGCGGTGGCGCCATTCCCCGGCGCCACCGCGTGCATGGGAGCTGACGGCATGGAGCCGGAATCGAAGGATCCGTGGCTCCGCTGGGCCGTGTTCGTCGTACCCGCTCTGGCCACGGCGCTGTGCTGGCGGCTGACGGGCGGCCTGCCGTTCGTCGATCGAGTCGCGATCGGCGTCGCGGTCGCGCTCGTCATCTTCAGCGTCGTCTACGTGCTCGTGAAGGGCCTTCCGCGCTGAGCGCGAGCGCCATCGCACATCGTCTCTTCAGCGCCCACCGACGGCGGCGATCGCGACCGCGATGGCGTCCGCCTCGTCGATCGCATCGAGGCCGTGGCTCGTGATCTCGTCGAAACGCTCGTTCGCGGCGGCGCTTGGGCTCCGCATGCGCGCCATGTAGGCGCGCTCGATCTCGGCGACGACCTTCTCGAACGCGTCGTGTTGCGCCGCCTCTTGGTCTGCGCCGCTGCCGTCGTAGGTCGTGCCGATCAGGCGGCGGCCGATCGTGTCGGCGATGCGCGCGGCATCCTCGTAGTAGTGCTCGCCGATCGCGCGGTGCCCTTCCTCGTGCGCGCTCAGCTTCGGCGGCGCGCCCTGCGCGGTGAAGATCTCGAACTTGAGGCGCGTCACGATCTCGAGCCCGTCGACGGAGATGCGCGCCGCCGTGCGCGACAGGCGCTCGGCCGAGTACGTCACGCCGGCCGAGAGCTCGAACGTCGTCTTGCAGACTCCGGCCTCGGGCGGCGTGAGCTCGGGCATGTCGGGCGGCGGGCGGGCCGGGTCGAACTGCGTGCGCGAGACGACCGGCTCCTCGCGAGTGACTCGTACCGGCGCGGCCTGCCCGATCGCGCTGCCCGCCCGCAACGAGGCGAAGCCGGCCGTGCCGACCGCGAGGTAGAGAAAGGCGCGGCGATTCATTGGAGCACATCCCAAGCAATCGGCTTTTTCCACGCCGCATCATGGGGTTGCGGCGCTCCGGAGGGTCTCGGTTCGGCTTTCAGCCTAGCACACGCCTCCGGCTGCCTTGTAATTATTTATACGGTGATTTAATTTGTGACATGAGCGCAAAATTGCGACGCAAGAAAGCAGAGCCCCGCCGCCCGGGCCGGCCCCGGGCCGACGAAGCCAATCAGCGCGAGCGGCTGCTCGATGCCGCCGTCGACTGCTTCGCCGGCGACGGCATCGCGGCCACGAGCCTGCGCACGATCGCGCTGAAGGCCGGCGTGACGCCGGCGCTCGTCAACTACTACTTCGGCAGCAAGGAGCAACTCGTCGACGCGTTCATCGCGGAGCGCGTGACGCCGGTCGCCGCGTCGCTGCGCGAGGGCTTGCTCGCGGCCGGCCCCGCCCCGCGCGCGTTGATGGCCGCGTTCGTGCGCGGCATGCACGACGTCGTCGCGCGCTATCCCTGGTGGCCCGCGCTCTGGGTGCGCGAGGTTTTGAACGAGAAAGGCGCGCTGCGCGACGTGCTGCGTAAGCAGATCGCGCCGCAGGTCGCGCAACTGCTGGCCGGCGCGCTCGCCGACGCGCAGAAGCGCGGCGAGCTCGCCGCCGATCTCGACCCGCGGCTCACCGTCGTCTCGCTGATGGGCCTGACGATGATGCCGCTCGCGGCCGAGCACATCTGGCGCCGCGTGTTCGACGCCGACGACATCGACCGCGACGTCCTGCTGCGCCACACATTGGCGCTGCTCGATCACGGATTGGGAGGTAAGCATGCGCGCTGACTCTCGTTCCCTGCTGCTCGCCCTGCTCGCCTCAGCAGGGCTTGCCGGCTGCGAGGAGCGAGGCCCGCCGCCGATCCTGGGCACGCTGGAATGGGATCGCGTCGCCGTGACGGCCGAGCTCGCCGAGCCGGTCATGCGCTGGGACGTCGCCGAAGGCGATCGAGTCGAGGCCGGCGCCGCGCTGCTCGAGCTCGACGCGCGCCGCCAGGACGCGCGCATTGCCGAGGCCGACAGCGACCTCAAGATGGCCGAGGCGCGACTCGCCGAGCTCGCGCACGGCGCGCGCATCGAGACGATCGACGCCTCGCGCGCGAACCTGTCGCGCGCTCGCGCCGCGCAGGAGGACGCCGAGATGGAGTACACGCGCGTCGCGGAGCTGCGCAAGCGCGAGCTGGTCGCGCAGTCGGCCGTCGACCAGGCGCTCGCGGCGCGCAACCAGCGCCGTGCGGAGACGTCGCAAGCCGAGGCGCAGCTGCGCGAGCTCACGCAGGGCACTCGGCCCGAGCAAATCGAGCAAGCATCGGCCGGCGTCGCCGCGGCACGCGCCGCGCTCGAGACGCTGACACTCACGC
>Ga0207708_10002113_pt1 | contig 14645 bp, 11 predicted proteins | sample KBSK5101metaG_FD_184340 | JGI IMG/M metagenome (GOLD analysis project Ga0207708, IMG submission 184340) | Corn, switchgrass and miscanthus rhizosphere microbial communities from Kellogg Biological Station, Michigan, USA - KBS K5-10-1 metaG... | ecosystem: Host-associated > Plants > Roots >...
CCCGGAGGCGCGCTTCTACGCGATCAAACCCTTCTACCAGCAGATGGTCGACGCGGGCTTCTTGAAGGCGCTGATCCCCGACGAGTACGGGGGCAACAAGTTCTCGTCGCTGGCGTTCGTGCTCGCCGCTGAGGAACTGGCGCGCGTCGACATCAACACCCCGACCGCGGTGCTGGCCACCGGCCTCGGCCTCCAGCCGATCATCCACTTCGGCACCCCCGAGCAGAAGGAGAAGTTCCTCCGGCCGTTCACCGACAGCGAGCCGCGGCTGGCCGCGTTCGGGTTCACCGAGGTCACCGGCGGCGCGAACTTCGACTCGGTCGACCCCAAGGTCGGTGTCCAGACCTTCGCCGAGCTCGACGGGGACGAGTGGGTGATCAATGGGGCCAAGCACTACACCACCAACGGCTCCGGCTGGGACCGCGAGCTCCCGGACGTCATCACGCTGGTCTGCCGCACGGACCCCGACAAGCCGCCGCAGGAGTCCCTCGCGGTGATCGTCGTGGAGAAGGGCACGCCTGGTGTCGAGATCACCGGGATCATCGACACGATCGGTCATCGCGCCACCATCTCCCCGCGGTTGGAGTTCACCAACGTTCGCGTGCCGGCAGGCAACATCCTCGGCCGGCCGGGAGACGGCATGGAGATCGTCAAGACGGCCTTCTCCTGGACCTGTGCCCCGATCGGGGCGGCCTGCGTCGGGCGGATGCGCGCCGCGTTCGACTACGCCTACGAGTTCGCCAAGACCGACAACCGCTCCGGCCCGCACCCGGTCATCGAGTACCAGAACGCCGGCTACATGCTCGCGGATCTGAAGATCCGGATCGAGGCGGCCCGCTACCTGACCTGGAAGGCGGCGGACCACTTCGACAAGACCGGCGGCAAGGACCGCGAGCTCGCCAACATCGTGAAGGTCTTCGCGTCGGAGACGTCGGTCCAGGTCGTCTACGACGCGATGCGACTGGTCGGCGTAGACGCGTACACGGACCTGACCCCGATCGCCGGGATCATGCAGGACGTGCTGTGCTTCCCGGTGTACGACGGCGGCAACATGGGAGTCCGGCGACGCCAGCTGCACGAGATGTTCCAGAACCCGACCTATGACCCGCTCGGGCCGGCCGAGAACAGGCTCTCGACGACTTGAGGCGACGAGCGGTCGCCGAGGTGATCGATGACCGCCCGACGGTCAGCACGCTCAGCTGCCACGGTTCCCGGAGGTCAGATCAACGGGTACCGTCCCTCCTCGAGTCGAACCCTGCGTCGGTCGGCGTGGGTTCTCGCTGATGGCCGGGGCGAGGAGGGTGGCCGTGCGCTACTGGACGACGGTGGACCGGCCCGTCGGCGAGCAGTTCAGCTACTGGCGCGAGGTCATCTGCGAGGCGTTCACCCCGCTCGCGACGGAGCAGCGTTCGGCGCACCGCCCGTCCGGCCCGCGGCAGGCGGGGATCGAGAGCTGGGTGCGGTCGAACCCGCTGACGACCACCAATTGCGCGGAGGTCGTCTCGGCCACGCAGCTGATCACCCACGGCGAGGCGGAGGTCCGTCGCACCGAATCCGACCACGTGTTCGTCAACCTGCAGTTGCGCGGGCACTGCGTGGGAGGTCAGGGGGGCCGGACGTGCATCGTTCGGCCGGGCGGGTTCGCCATGTTCGACACGACGGCCGAGTACCGCCTCGAGTTCGTCGGAGAACCCGCGACCCAGGAGTGGCACGTCGTGTCGTTCCGCGTGCCGCGGGCCCAGCTGATCCCGCTGCTCGCCGACCCGCACGGGTTCACCGCCGTGACGCACGACGCCGCTGCGGAAGGCTCGGCCGCACTCGTCGCCTCGACGATGATGTCGATCTGGAAGAACGTGGGTTCCCTCGACCGCGCGGGAACCGAAGCAGCGGACACCGCATTCACCGCGCTGCTGGCCGCGGCAGCCGGTGGTGGGGACCAGCTGCGCGACACTTGCAGGAACGAGCTCGACGCCTCGTTGCGCGCCTCGATCAACCGCTACGTGGCGGCGAACCTCCGGCACGTCGACCTGTCCGCGGCTCGTGTGTCGCGGCGTTTCGGCATCTCTCCCCGCAAGCTCCACCGGTTGTACGAGGGCACGGGACAGAGCTTCGCTCAGACCGTCATGACGCTTCGCGTCGAGGCGTGCGCACGAGAACTGGCCTCGGGCACGCGCCAGTCGTTGACCGAGCTCGCCAGCAGATGGGGATTCTGCGACCTGTCCCACCTCAACAAGGTCTTCCGGTCGCGCTACGACTGCCTGCCGTCGCAGTACCGCAGTCCTGCTCTCCCGAGCGGAGGACCGACCGGGGCCGGGACCGTCGTTCGCTGAGATCAGCCCGGGCACGCCGGAGGTCTGGCGATGGCAGGACCGACGTCGTGTGCCGGTGCACGGACTGCACTCCGTCCCGCGGTGGGCGGCCTGATCAGACGCGGTGACTGGGTACTTCGCGGCACCCACAGGCCGCAGCGGTGGGTAGAAGGGAGTTCAGACAGCGCGGACGGCACGCGGGGGCGATCAGCCGGCTCACGTGGCGCGGGGAGTGAGAGCCCGTCGTCCCCGCTCGCTTCCCGCAGCATGGGTGGCCAGTCGTTCGACCAGTACGGTGAAGCGGTGCCTGACCGCGCACACGACGGTCGCGTGCTCGATCGGGCCGTCGGTGCTTCCCAGCACGTAGCGGTCGACGACCTCAGCGGGGGCTGCGCAGGCGGGGCATCCCACCAGGTCGAGGCCTTCGGAGAATCCGTTGTCCATGGTTGTGCCCTCCTTCTCGTCGAGCATGTTCGCGCGGCGGTTGTTGGATTCTGATTGGCCCAAGCGTCCGCCATCCGCCGTTCCCACAGCGTTCCCGCGGCGTTCCCGTGACCATCGCGCTGTCACCGCCTGGGTTGCTTCTGTCCAGCGCGGGCAGGGACGGGATTGCTGTTCCCAGTGGCAGGTGCCCTGGCGCCGCGTTTCGCCACCGAGTTGCTGCCACCTCCCGGCACCGGCTCGTGACTGGACGACAGCGCGGCGCGCTCGACGAGATGCCTACGATCGGACCCTCGATCGGCGTTAAGCGGTGCTGGTGAAGAGAGTGCTGCGGCGTCTCGAAGGACGGGTGGGCAACGGTCACGCTGACGAGTGCGTGGACGTTGTCGATCGCCTCCGCAGCTGGCGCCGCGCGATGAAGTGAGCGCTGCTACTGCGGGTACCCGACCAATCTGGTCGGCCGCGTGTGGCCGGACGGATCACCGCCTGAACCCTGCCCGTGCGGCGTGAGCTCGGGGCGCTGCTGGCCAATGGGTCTTTACATGTCTGCGGGAGTCGGGGCGCGGTTGCGGAGCTCGTCGACCAGGACCCGGGTGTTCTCGGAGTAGTCGACCGGGGCGACCACGAGTTGGACGCCGCCTCGTTCGAACGCCGAGTGGAGGACCGGGACGAGGTCTTCGGTGGCTTCGACCCGGGATCCGCCTGCGCCGTAGGCGTGGGCGTAGGCGACGAAGTCCGGGTTGCCGAAGGTCATGCCGAAATCGGGGTGCTGGTCGACGGCCTGCTTCCAGCGGATCATCCCGTAGGCGTTGTCCTGCAGGATGAGCACCACCAGGTTCAGTCCGAGCCGGACTGCGGTTTCCAGCTCCTGGGAGTTCATCATGAAGCCGCCGTCGCCGCACACGGCGAGCACGCGTCGGTCGGGGTGGATCAGCGCGGCCATCATCGCCGAGGGGAGGCCTGCTCCCATGGTCGCCAAGGCGTTGTCCAGCAGGAGCGTGTTCGACTGCGGCGTGCGGTAGTTGCGGGCGAACCAGATCTTGTACATGCCGTTGTCGAGGGCGACGATCCCGTCGGGCGGCATCACCGTCCGCACGTCGGCGACGATGCGTTGGGGCACGATCGGGAAGCGGTCGATGGTGGCTCCGTCCGAGAGGTGCCGCAGGATGCCGTCGCGCAGCGGTAGGAGGGCGGAGGCGTTGGGCAGGGCGTCTTGCAGCCGGTCGGCGAGCAGGGTCAGGCTCGGTCCGATGTCGCCGACGACGGAGGCGTGCGGGAAGTAGACCTCTTCGATGTTGGGTGGCGTGTAGCCGATGTGGATGACCGTCGGTCCGCCCGGGCCCATGAAGAACGGCGGCTTCTCCACCGTGTCGTGCCCGATGGCGAGGATCAGGTCGGCCTGGTCGATGGCTTCGTGGACGTAGTCGCGCTCGGAGAGGGCGGCGGTACCCAGCCACAGGTCGACGGGCTGCTGCAGCGGCCGTCCGGCCACGACGCCCTTGCCCATCTGCGTGGTGAAGAACGGGATGCGCGTGCGGGCGAGGAACTCGCCGAGGTCGGCGCCGAGGCGGGGCCTGCTCGCCGCGGCCCCGAGCATGACGAGCGGTCGGGCAGCCTGGCGGATCATGCGCACCGCGTTGTCGACCGCGGTCGCGGCGGCCACGGGGAGCGCGATCGTGTGCGGCGACACCATCGGCACGGCGGGCCCCATCTCGCCCGCGATGTCCTCGGGCAGCTCAAGGTGCACCGGGCCCGGTCGTTCCTCGGTCGCCACCCGGAACGCCTCGCGGACGATGGTCGGGATGCCCGAGGTGCTGACGATCTGGCGGGAGAGCTTGGTGAGGGGCTTCATGGTGGCCACCATGTCGACGATCTGGAAGCGGGCCTGCTGGCTGCTGCGGATCGGCTTCTGCCCGGTCACGAGGATCATGGGCATGGCCCCGAGGTGGGCGTAGGCCGCGCCGGTCGCGAGGTTCAAGGCCCCGGGCCCGAGCGTGCTCAGGCACACCCCGGGTCGGCCGGTGAGACGGCCGTGGGTGGCGGCCATGAAGGCGGCCGACTGCTCGTGGCGGGTGACGACGAGCTCGATGTTCGACGTGCGCAGCGACTCGACCATGTCGAGGTTCTCCTCGCCGGGCACGCCGAACACCCGGTCGACACCCTCGTTGGCCAGCGCCGCGACGAACAGGTCGGATCCCTTGATCATGTGCTGTCTCTCTGCAGTCGGAGGATGGCGGCTCAGAAGGCGCGGCGGCTGATGGCGAACGCGGCGCGCTGCGCTTCCACGCCGAGCTGGTCGACGCGCTCGGGCGGGATGTCGTCGTGGTGGCCCGCCACCTGCACGGCTGCGGCGACGCTGCCGTCGGGGTCGATGACGGGTGCGGCGACCGAGGCCATGCCGGGCACCCGTTCGCCGTAGGCCTGGGAGAAGCCGCGGTCGCGGATGCGTTTGAGGTCGTCGCGGAACTGGTCGTGGTCGATCGGGGTGCCGTCGGCGGCGACGAGGTCGTCGGCCTGGGCCAGGAACTCGTCGATCTCCGCCGCGGTCAGCCATGCGGCGATCGCCTTGCCCGCGCCGAGGTGCAGCGGAAGGCGCTCGCCGACCGGGAGCTCGTAGCGCAACGGGCGCTGGCCCTCGACCCGGGCGAGCACGACCCGCGCCCAGCCGACGCGCCGGAACAGGGAGGCGGTGAGCCCGGTCTCGGCGGCCAGGTCCTGCAGTACCGGTCGGGCCGCGGTGATCAATGGGCTGCTGGTCAGGTAGGCGTGGGCTCCGAAGATGAGCCCGACGCCGGGTCGGTAGCCGCTGGCGTCGCGTTCGACGCGGCCGCGACTTTCCAGCACCCCCAGGATGCGTTGGGTGGTGGCCACCGGCAGCCCCGCCCGTCGCGCGATCTCGCTCAGGCGCAGGGCGTGCCTGCTGCCGTCGAGGACCTCCAGGACGTCGATGGCGCGCTCGAGCGATCGCATGCTCGTCGCGGGTGGGTTGCCTGCCGGCTTGGTCATGTGGTGCCGTCTCCTCGGGTCGAGATGATCTCCCATCTTCTCATAGGATGGTGAATCACCTCGCACCATGAGCGGTTCAGCGAAGGGCGGTGGCATTGGGGGGTGATCCGACTCCGCCGACGAGGTGCAGTGGCTTGACGACGACCAGGGCGTCCCAGCGGCCCGTGCGGCGGCTGTCGGCGACCAGGTCGGTGAGGTTCCACAGCTCGCCCAGCGGCACGCCGAGCTTCGCGATCAGCTCCTGATGCATCATCCCGGCGTCCTCGGGGGCGGTGTCGAGGAACGGGCTGTCGGGCACGACGGGAAGGACTTCGACGGCGAAGGTGTCGGTGGCGAACAGCGCCACCTGCTGGTCCCACAGCCACTGCGGGAGCTCGCGGCTCTGCCGAAACCCGGTGGCCCGGCGGGCGTCGCGGACCTGCGCGCGCAGCGCCGGGTCGGCGTCGAGAAACCAGCGGGTCCAGCCGGTGTGAACGAGGACCAGATCGCCGGGACGGATGGCCTCGGCCTGCGCGTGCAGCGCCCGGTCGAGCAGGTCGACGTCGAGAGCCGGTCCGGCGCGGTGATCGAGCGGGGTGCCCTCGGCGGCCAGAAGGCCCTCGAGGTCGACGACGATCCCGCGGCCGACGATCGGTTTCTCGGCCCAGCGCTGCACACCCAACGCGGGTGCGCCGGCCCGGATCTCGTGGTCGGGCACCCCGTTGTAGAAGCCGTAGCCGGACGCGCGGCGGTGGCGCAGGCCGTCGACCTGGGAGGTGGCCTGCAGGTAGAACTCGTGCAGGACGTCGTCGCGGGACTCGGCGTGGCTGGACAACAGCTCGTGGCGGGGCGCCTTGCGGGCGCGGGCCATCGGTGGGTCGAACGCGTCGAGCGGGTGGTCGAGGCTGAACACCGCGCCGCTCCGGACGCCGGCTACCGCGTCGAGGACCTGCGCCGCTCCGGCGAAGTTCGCCGTCCCCCGCTCCGGGTCCTCGCGGAAGACGCCCCAGCTCGATCCCGGGGGGACGTGCCCGCGCAGCTGCGCGTACGCGGGCACGTCCCCCCGTGCGGTCTCAGGCACGGCTGTCCTCGACCTCGACGTCGCTGTCGTCGTCGATGTGGTCGTCGTGCTTCCCCGCTGCCCCGTAGGAGAGCAGGAACGCCAGCACCCCGGCGACCGCGGCCCCACCGAAGGCGTACGGCGCGACCGCCGACGCCCACTGCCGGGCGGCCGTGGCGTGTCCGGCGGCCAGTGCGGCGGCCTGCCCGAGCACGATGACCAGGCCGGCGAGCAGGAAGAACAGCACGGTCAGGGCGAACAGGTTGGTCAAGACACGTTCAGTTCGGGACGGCGTGGGCACGGCCGCGGCCGACTCGTTCTTCGTCGAACTCATCAGTACTCCTCAGGGTGAGTGGCGGTCAGACCGGCAGCACGCCGACGGCGATCAGGAAGCCCATGCCGAGGATGGGCAGGCAGTAGTACTTGAGCAGCGGGATGAAGGTCTTGACCGGGTCGACCCGGGCGATGCCCGAGGCGACGTAGATGGGGGCACCCGACGGCGGTGACGCCCCCTCGGTCGAGGCGAAGATCAGCACGGCGGCGGCGGCGACCGGGGCCGGGATGCCCGCGCCCACGAGCGCGACCACCGCGACCGGCCCGACGGCGGCCATGGTGGCGCTGGCAGTGAGGGGGACCGCGATCAGGACGATGATCACCCCGATGGCGATGGCCATGATCCAGGCCGGGGCGCTGAGGGCGCCCAGGACGCTCTCGAGCTGCTTGGCCAGTCCGAGGTCGGCGAGGACGTTGGAGGCCGAGAACGCGGCGATGATGGTGATGCCGATGACGCCGAAGGAGGGGGCGGCCTTGCCGAGGGTGTGCCACCAGGCGGTCGGGCTGTGCGGCAGGTGCTTGCGGCCCAGGACCAGCACCAGAGCGATCATCAGCACCGGGATCCAGGTGATCAGGCTGATGACGTCGGGCATCGCGTAGGGCAGCCGCGGCAGCACCGTGCCGTCGGCCAGCTTCACCGCGCTCTTGAGGGCCGAACCGACGCCCGAGTACGCGCCGAGCGCGTCGGCGATGGGTCCGCGGGTGAGCAGCAGCGGGATCAGGATCGGCAGGAACAGCAGCAGCGACGTCCACCCCGACCGCAGGCTGCGACCGAACGGGATGCGGTCCTCCGGCGCGATGGGCTGGATGCCGTCGTGGCGCACCAGGTACCAGGCCAGGACCAGCCGGTAGCCCAGGCACCACAGGCCCGCGAAGGCCAGCGGCAGCACGATCTCCTCGGGCTGCATCACACCCTGCGCGGCCAGGCCGCCGACCAGGATGAACATGGTCGCGGAGAACGGGAAGCTGACACCCATCCCGGCCCCGCCCGCGACGACGGTGGCGGCGATCTCCGGCCGGACCCCGGAGCGCTTCATCCAGGGCACGGTGACCGAGCCGACCGCCGCGGTGACGGCCGCCCCCACGTGCGCGATCGCGCCGAAGATGCCTCCGGCGACGGTGGCGGTGTACACCGGGCCGCCCCGCAGCCTGCCGAGCACCGAGTTGAGCAGGTCGATCAGCTTGCCCAGGACCGGGGTCTTGACCAGCAGGTAGCTCATGAACACGAAGGCCAGCCCGGCGAAGGTGACCTCCTCCTGCATCGAGTCGAGCACCGCCTCGCCGATCTCGGCCAGCGAGACGCCGCCGACGAGACCGAAGACCGCGACGGCGACGAACCCGACGATCATCGCCTCGCCGATGTTGCGCTTGAGGACGGCGTTCCAAACGATGATCACACCGATGAAGGCGACGAGCGCCCAGACCGCGATCATCCCGCACCACCGGAAAGGATCGCGGCGCGGCGCTGCGCCTCGTCGGCCTCGACCGCGCGCCCGCCGAGCAGGCTCGCCGCGGCCTCGGCCGCCGGGATCACGATGACGCCGTCGTCGTCGCCGACGATCAGGTCACCGGGGCAGACCGCCACGCCGCCGACCGCGATCGGGACATCGATCTGGCCCGGGCCGTTCTTGTACGGGCCGGCCGGGGTGACCGCGCGGGCCCACACACCGAAGCCGATGCGCTCGAACTCGGCGACGTCGCGCACGGCACCGTCGACGACGAGGCCGACCACACCGCGCTTGCGCGCCTTCTCGGCCATCAGGTCGCCCATGAGCGCGCGGGTGGTGTCGCCGTGTCCGTTGACAACCAGCACGTCACCGGGCTGGGACACGGCGATCGCGCGGTGCAGGGCCTGGTTGTCCCCGCTGCGGACCCACACCGTCCGGGCCCGGCCGACCACGCGGGCACCCCGCCACAGCGCGCGGATGCCTCCGTCGAGCATTCCCATACGGTCGCGCGCATCGCCGATGTTGGCCACGGCCAGCCCGGCGTAGGCGGCCAGCAGGTCCTCGGTGGGGGCGAGCGCGGCGTCGGCCAGGCCTGCGTGCACCTCCGCCGCGGCGCGGGTCATCACCGGACGCAGGCCCAACGCGCCGACCAGGTCGGCCGCGGCGAACGTCTCGGTGGCCCGCCGGGCGGCGTGCTTGACCGTGCCGTCGTGCAGCCGGTCCAGCGCGCCTTCGCCGCCCGCGAGCTCGTTGGCGATCTGGGTCCGCATCCACTCCTCGGCCCCGGCCGCTCGACCGGCGGCGTTCGACTCGACGATCAATGCGCCCAGACCCTTCATGAAGGTGCTGCGCAGCAGCTTGCGCGCGGACGCGTCACCCGGGGCTCCGCCGATGTCCTCGACCGGAGCGCCGAGTGCGGTGAACACGCGGGCGGCCAGACCCGAGGCCGCCCCGCTGATCACCACGCTGGTCGCCGCCCGGTGGGTGGGCACGGAGCCGATCACGGACACGTCGGCGAAGCGGTGTGTCCCGACCGTCGCCGCGATCTGCCGCTTCACCGTCGGGTCGCCGGAGTTCATGTCCGCGTACACCGCGTCGGCCTCGAGGAACGGGGCGACCGATTCGGCAACCGCCGCGGCGGCCTTGCCGCCGACCAGGCTGAGCACCGCGTCCGCGCCACGGACCGCGTCCTCCGTGCTTCCCGCCCGTACGACGCCGGACGGGGTGGCGTTGTCCGCCGGGTCGTAGCCCGAGACGGCCCACCCGAGCTCTACCAGCCCCGTTGAGTACAGAGTCCCGGCCTCGCCGAGACCTAACACCGCTGCTCGCATGCTGCCTCCTTGCAGTCCCATACAGTGGTAAAGCTTCTCGTTGTACGAGTAGTATTGGCATGCGGTGGTAGATACGTCAACGAAACGAAGCGTGGAGCCGGTCACACTGGGAGCGCCCGGCCGGTCTGCGGCGGTCGGATCCGACAGCTCGAGCGCAGCGGCCGTCGCCGTGGCGGGTGGTTTCGGGATCGGTGGGACGGAACCGCGAACCCGACAGGTGACTGCCGGTCGCGTCCCCTTGCTCCAGGCTAGGTCTGGGGTTCGACTCCCCAAGGCGGCTCCACCTCAGAGGCCCATCGCCGATCATCGCCGCAGCTCGTAGGGCTGCACGGGGAGCCAGACGCGTTCTACCGTGGCTCCATCGAAGCGCTCCCGGGTGAGATCGAGACCCTGCCGAGCGGCTCGCTGCGTGTCCGCGTGTACGACCGGATCGACCCCGTCACGCGCAAACGACGCCACCTGACGGAGATCATCCCGCCCGGTCCGGGGGCGGCGAAGGAAGCCGAGAAGGCGCGCACGCGCTTGCCGTCGAAGGTCGATGAGCAGCGCAACCCGCGCACCCGCGCGACCGTCAACCCCGTGCTCGACCGGCACCTGGAGATGCTCGGTGTCGAGGACACGACGCTCGACAGCGACCAGGGTTTGTGCGCAACCACATCCGACGCTGATCGGCGACGTGCCGCTGGGCCGGATCAACGACGACCGGCGCGCGCCGCGGTGAGGTGTGCGTGCCGCGTTGGACCGGTTCGACGCCGGGACAGCAGTTCTCGTCATCACGACGAGTGTCGCTCAGTGCGGCGGGCGCACGTGGGAGAAGGACACCAAGACTCACCGGCAGCGACGGATCGACGCGCAGACGGTCTCGCTCCTGGTCGCCTACCGGCGGCATTGCGGAGCGTGCCGGATTGGACGACATGCCGGTGCGGCGTGCATCTGCTCGCCGTTGCTCGACGCAGCGGCCTGGATCAAGCCCGACACAATCGGCCAGCGCTACGAGCGGATGTGCACGCGGATCGGCTGGGACATGCACATCCACCAGCTCCGGCACTACTCCGCCACGGAGCTGATCGCGGCTGGCGTCGACGTGCGGACCTTCGCCGGTCGACTCGGTCACGGCGGTGGTGGGACGACGACCAATTGACCGCTGTCGACCCCCCTGCGCCGGCCAGTGCGGCGCGTAGTGGCGGGGTCGGGCGGTTACCGGCCGTCCGGTTCCTCGTCCTGCTCGTCGCGCCACCCGCTCGGCGTCGGGTGGTAGCCGTAGGCTGCAGCACGCACGTGCTCCTCGTCCTCGAGGCCGGACCCGATGGCGCCGCCGACCGTGGCCATCGAGCTGATGATCCAGGCCAGCGTGAGGTAGTCGCCCAGGCCCACGGGGTGCCCGATGCTCTGCTCGAGCACGGAGGCGTCGATCAGCAGCGCCGCCGCGCCGAGGGTTCCCACGAACAGCACGGCGTAGGACACCGCGGCCGCCAGGCTCAGCGTGGTCACCGTGCCCAGGTTGAACAGGCGGGCGAGCTCGGCCGGGGTGTCCGGTGACGGCTTCTCCCACAGGTGGTGGGTGAACACGAGCCAGCCGACCAGGGCGGCGACGGACAGCAGCATGATCACCGTCAGCCGCAGGCCGTCGAGGGCGTCGCCCATCTGCCAGATGGAGTTCGTGGCCAGCGAGAAGGCCGCCGTACCGAACGCGCCCACCAGCAGCTTGGACAGCCCCAGCAGCGCCCGGCCGGGGCGGTTCGCCCGGACCATGCCGGCGACAAGGCGCATGCGGCCGGTCACCCGGGACGCGACGAACCCGACCTCGCCGTCGTCGGTCTCGTCGTCGACCAACCGGCGGATGGGTGCGACATCCTCCACCATCCGCGCCGCGTGCTCGTCGGGCATCGGTCGGCCGGACCGCTCGTCGGCGGCGAGCAGGCCTTCGACCAGGCCGGCGACTGCGGTACGCCCTGCGCGCAGCTGTCCGAGGCCGAGTGCGGGCAGCGAGACGACGCCGACCCGGCGCCCCGCCGAGCAGTGCGCGACGAGCGGCACCCGCTGGGCGTGCAGCGGCAGGTCGGTCAGGCAGACCGCGAGGTCCCACCCGCACTCCTCCCGGCGCCGGGCGACGTCGTCGACCAGCGCGTCCGCACCCCCGTCGCGCCGAGGGGTGACCGCGCCCCACCCCGAGCGGACCTCCCAGCGCACGTCCCGGTCGACCCGGGCGGCGAGTAGCCCGGGAAGCTCTCGCGTGAGCCGCTCGGCGACCCGTGCGGGGTGGTCGGGCGGCGTGGCAACGAGGCCAACGGTCACAACCCCTCGCTCCGCACCCCTCTCTTGCGCTCGCGTCGTCCTCTGCACGTCGTCGGTCATCGGCAACTCCCATGGCTTGTTCGGTGGTCACCCCGCACGGGAGAGCCCAGCCCGTGCCGGGCCCGCTCAACCGCGGGCAGGCGAGTCCGGCCGGCAGCCGCGCGCCGCATCCGTGGGCCGGTGCGGTGGCTGTCAGGGTTTGAGGACGACCTTCTCGCAGCCGTCCTGCTTGTTCTTGAAGATGTCGAAGCCGCGTTCCGCCTCGTCGAGGGGCATGGTGTGGGTGATGATCCGGGTGGGATCGATCTCCCCACGCTCGATGCGCTGCAGCAGCGGCTTCATGTAGCGCTGCACGTGGCATTGCCCGGTACGCAGGGTCAGCGCCCGGTTCATCCACGCGCCTGCGGGGAACTTGTCCAGCAGACCGCCGTACACGCCGATCACCGAGACCACGCCGCCGCTGCGGCACGACAGGATCGCCTGCCGCAGCGCGTGCGGGCGGTCGGTCTCCGACCGCACGGCCTGCTTGACCCGGTCGTACGCGGCGATGTGCGCGCTGCCATGGGTGGCCTCCATGCCGACCGCGTCGATGCACTTGTCCGGTCCCCGCCCGCCGGTCAGCTCCAGCAGCTGGGACCGCACGTCGACCTCCTCGAAGTTCACCGGCGTGTGGCCCGCCCGTTGCGCCATCTGCAGCCGGTAGGGCTCCTTGTCGATGGCGATGACCTTCGCGGCGCCGAGCACCCGAGCGCTGTCCATGGCGAACTGGCCGACCGGACCGGCGCCCCACACCGCCACCACGTCGCTGGGCTGGATGTCGCACATCTCCGCACCCATGTAGCCGGTGGGCAGGATGTCGGAGAGGAACAGCACCTGCTCGTCGGTCAGCTCGGACTCGATCTTCAGCGGACCGACGTCGGCGAACGGCACCCGCGCGTACTGTGCCTGTCCGCCTGCGAAGCCACCGGTCAGATGCGAATAGCCGAAGATCCCGGTGACCGGGTGACCGAACATCTTCTCCGCGATCCCGGCATTGGGGTTGGAGTTCTCGCAGCAGGAGTAGAGCTCGGCGGCGCAGGCGCCACACGCGCCGCAGGCGATCGGGAACGGCACGACGACCCGGTCCCCGACGCGCAGTCGATGCGGATCGACGCCCGCACCGACCTCGATCACCTCACCCATGAACTCGTGACCCATGACGTCGCCGTCCTGCATCGTGGGCACATAGCCGTCGACCAGGTGCAGGTCCGAGCCGCAGATCGCGGTCGAGGTGATCCGTACGATGGCATCGCGGTTGTTCAGGATCTTCGGGTCCGGCACGTCACGGACCTTGACCTTGTTGCGGCCCGCCCAGGTGTTCGCCCTCACGCGTCCGCTCCCTTCGCGAGCTCGGAGTCCGACAGCGGTTGCGCCGGACGCTGCGGGAACTCCCTGCGGGCCCGCTTGCCCCACGGGGCGCCGTCGGACCGGACCACCTCACCGGTCTCCAGCACCTGCTTGAGCCGGCGCAGGTCGTCGTCGAGCTGCTGGTGCGGTTCCTCTCCGAAGTACTTCGCGATCGCCTTGCCGACCCTGCCGCCCGGAATCTCGTACACCAGGACGACGTGCACCTCCGTGCTCACACCGTCCGGGGCGGGCACGAACCGGACCGAACCCGCGTTCGGCACGTCGGCTTTCCCGGTCGACCGCCACGCGATCTTCTCGCCGGGCGCCTCCTCGACGATCTCCGCGTCCCACTCGACGTTCTTGCCGAACGGGGCGCCTGCGGACCAATGGCTCGTACGGTCACCGGTGGCGCGGACCTCCTCGAGATGCGCCATGAACGTCGGCAGGTTCTCCAGATCGCGCCAGAACGCGTAAACCTCCGGCGCGGGTTTGCGTATGGTCGTCGTAGCCGTCAGCTCCATCGATCCTCCTTTGCGTGAGCCCCGTACCCCCGCACGGAGCTGATCTCCTTGCCCGCGTGGCCTGCACGGCCGTGAGTAGGTCCACCGCGGCGATCCCAACGGCGCCGGTGACACCGACGAGCCGCCTGCGATGCCCGCAGCGGCGGGCGATGGCCATCCCGAGCGAGGTCAGGTCCATCGAATCGCCCACGACCGGTCCACGCCCAGACGTTCTTCCGCCGGCTCGTCAGGAGCCCGGCCGCGTGTACCAGCTCCCGCGCCCCGACGAGCGACACCACCGCCCGGGACGTCCGGGAGTCGCCCACGCCGCTGATCTGGCGCACCGTGTCCGGCGTCGCCAGCTGTGCCACGCTCAGACCAAGGCTCATCCAACCGAGCACACGCCCGCGCCGCTGCACCTCGTCCTGCCTGGCCTTCACTGCCTCTCGGATCGCCAGTCGAGTCACGGATAGCCTCCGTATCCGATCGCACCCGGCCGAGCGTCCGATGCACGGCGCCCCCGGGACACGGCCGATCCGGGTCCGCGTACCCCCCGC
>Ga0207708_10002114_pt1 | contig 14645 bp, 9 predicted proteins | sample KBSK5101metaG_FD_184340 | JGI IMG/M metagenome (GOLD analysis project Ga0207708, IMG submission 184340) | Corn, switchgrass and miscanthus rhizosphere microbial communities from Kellogg Biological Station, Michigan, USA - KBS K5-10-1 metaG... | ecosystem: Host-associated > Plants > Roots >...
CGGGCACCGGCCTCATTCTGACGATCGGCGAGCCCGTGCGCGAAGTCTCGGCGTTGTCCTTCTGGATCAAGATGACGTTGATCGTGATCGGCATCGCGAGCGCTCTGTATTTCGGCCGCACCGTCGCCGCCGCGGCCGCGGTGAGCTCGGTCTACTCCGGCCGAGAACGCGTCGTGGCGGTCGCGACGATCCTGCTTTGGGTTGCGATCATGTTCCTCGGGCGCTGGATCGCCTACGACGTCGAGATCTGGGAATCGTGGCACCTCGCGTGAAGGCAACAACGTGGACCTGACTCCTCTCGTCGAGGCCGCGCAGAACTCCGCATTGAGCGAATGGATGCGGACGTCGTTGAAGGCCGTCGCGATCATCAATGCGCTCCATGTGCTCGCGATCGTGACCGTGTTCGGCACGATCTTGATCGTCGACCTGCGATTGCTTGGGATACCGAACGTCCGGCGCTCGTTCACGCGCATGCACCACGAGCTGCTGCGTTGGACTTGGGGCGCGTTCGGCATCTCGGCGATCACCGGCGTGCTGATGTTCATGGTCAACGCCGTGACCTACCACCGCAACACCGCGTTCTGGCTGAAGATGGCGACGATCGTGCTCGCGGGCCTCAACATGCTCGTGTTCGAGCTCATCACGGCGAAGTCGGCGCCGACCTGGGACAAGGGCGTCATCCCGCCGAATGCAGCGCGCCTCGCAGGAGCCTTGTCGATCGTCCTGTGGGTCGCGGTCATCGTCTTCGGGCGCTGGATCGGCTTCACGAAGGGGTACGATTTCACGATCCCCGAGAACGTGGAGTTCGACTTCTCCGCGCCGGCGCAATAGCCGGCCGCGCGATCGCTGCTCGGCGATTGTTGACTCCCGAGTCACTAACCGCCGATGATTTTCCGTACCTATAACAACCGGGGGAGCCCTGAATGAAACTACGAACGGGTCTGCTTGCGTTTGCGGCGGTCATATCGAGCTCGGCGCTGTTCGCGCAGGAGCCGGTCGTCGGCCGTGCCGACGAGTCGTTGTTCGCCGATAAAGATCCCGCCCTGCATCGCAACAAGCAGGCGACGCTGCACATCATGAAAGAGCTCTTGCAGTGCGGTCAGTGGGAACGCTCCGGCGAGTGGCTGACGGATGCTTACCATCAGCACAACCCGAATGCCGCGACGGGCCGCGAAGCCGTCGTGTACTTCTTCACGCAAGTGATGAAGCAGCCGCGCTCGGCGAGCTGCGACAAGCTCACGACGCAAGTCGTGTCCGTGACCGCTCAAGGCGATCTCGTGACCGTGCTCGTGCCGCGCCGGTACAAGGATCCGCGTCCCGATGCAGCGGGAAAGTGCTACTTCACGACGTGGTTCGACACGTGGCGCTTCGTCAACGGCAAGGCCGACGAGCATTGGGATCCCGCGACGATCGCTCCGCCGCCGTCGCCGGAGGCCTGCCCGCCGGGACAGTAGCCGTCTGACTTCCGGCCGCACGTGGGTCGACGTGCGGCCGGTTTCCTTTCGAGCCATCGCAACCGTCGCGGCTTTGAGCGCGAGCGAGCGAGCACGTGCCTCCCGCGATTTGTAAAGTTACTTGTCAGTCCACCGAGCTTTGACAGCGCCTTGTCACTCTCGCCGAGGAGCTATGCGAATCGGCCTACCGGTCTCTGGCATGCGGCATTCCCTCAGGCGCGCGATCAGGGCGAGCCCGTGTGTGCACACCTCCTCGCTGGGATCGTCAAGTTACTTGTCAGTCTAGGCGGCTTTGACAAGCAGCTTGTCAGTCGCGGAGGGGGACTCGACGCACACGCGCACTTCCGTTCGCAACCGCCGCTGCGAGCGAGGCCGGCAGCACATCTTCTGCACGAGGACGCGTGTAGCACGTACCTTCCTTCCGCGATCGTGAAGTTACTTGTCAGTCTGCCCGGATTCGACAAGTGCCTTGTCAGTCAGAGCGGAGGACCCTACACGCATGGCCTCCGATCGCCGCCATCACCGGACATCGCGCGACGACAGCGTCGAAGCGACGCTGTTCCTCCACGAGATCGTCATGACCGCCGACGCGCTCCAAGAGGCCCGCGCATTCGACGGCGAACACGCGCTGCACTTCGATACTCGTTCGCGATTACTGCGTGCGATCGAGCGTTGCGGCGGAGCGCCGACGTTCAGCGATCTCGGGCGCCTGCTTGGCATGTCGAGGCAAGCTGCGCGCGGCCATGCTCTCGAGGCGGCGAGGGCTGGTGTCATCGAGCTGTTCCAAGCACCTGATGACCGGCGAGCTTGGCAGGTCGCACTGACGCCGAGCGGCCGTCAAAGGCTAGAGCGGCAACGAAAACCGCAGCTCGCCTGGATGCTCACGTTGTTGAACGGGCTCGAGCCGGCTCCGATGCGCACCACGCGTCACGTGCTGCGCGTCCTTCGTCAGCGCCTCGAGCGCTATGACAATGAGCTGCGCGCCGCACAACGCAGCTTCGTCAGCGAGGCATCGGCTCGCCGTTGAGCAGCGCAATGAGGCCGCGCACGTGGCGGTAGACATACCACAACCACGCGACGCCCAGGATCACGAAGCCGACCCCGATCACCAGCGTCACGAGGCCGAGCACGCACCAGAGGATCGCCCACCAGAACGAGCGAATCATCCACGCGTGATGACTATCGAACAGCTCGTCGTAACCGTCGCGCTTCACGTAATTCAGGATCAAGCCGACGATGCTCGTCACGCCCGCGACGGAGCCGACGAGATGCAGCACGTAGCAGACGACCGCCATCGTTCGGTCGTTTTCGACGCTCGATCGTTCGATGCTCATGGAGCTCATGGTCCTCCCGTGGTCCCCCAGGACGAGCGGGCAATGCAGCTAGCGTGCCAGTGCGCTCGAGCGCCGAAGAACGGCGCAGATGCTGGCATTCCAGGCCGAAGCGCCGCCGCCGCGCATTGAAGCGCAGCATCAAGTGGTAGCGCAGGCCGATAAGTCTTGGCGAAAACACGCGCCCGCAGCTTGCGTGCTTGCACGCAGCGAGGACGGCGGCAGCGTGTGCGGCGAGCGCGTCAGCCGCGCGGCAACGCGAACACGATGTACGCTCGGTCGAGCCCCGGCGCTGCAGCCGGCGCCGGCTCGAGCAGCGGCGCGAACAAACCGGCGCCGGCGGCGACGGGCACCGCGAGGTACTGGCGGCCGTCGAGCTCGTACGTCGCCGGAATCCCTTCCGAGCCGCCGGGCAGCGTGTACGACCAGAGCACGTCGCCGTTATCGCGGTCGTACGCGCGCAGTTGCCGGTCTTGCGCCGTCGCCGCGAACACGAGACCGCCGGCCGTCACGAGCGGCGCGCCGCGCGGGAAGTGCGCGCCGACGTCGGTGCCGATGCCGGTGACGCCGCCGTTCGGCTTGCGCCATTTGATCTCGCCGGTGTTCAAGTCGTACGCGGTGATCTCCGACCACGGCGGGCCCATCGCGCCCATGCCGTTCGCCGGGCTGCGCAAGAAGTCGTACGGCACGGCGTAGCGAACGGGGCCTTGCGCAGCCGCGGTCTTCGCGGCGGCGAGCGCCGCAGCAGCCTGGTCGGGAGTCACGACGGGGCCGTTGATCGTGCGCGCCGACGGCTCCTCGTTCGTCATCTCGACTCGCAGCATGACGGGCAGGTTCTTCGAGACGATGTAGAGCTCGCCGTTCACGGGATCGACGGCCGCGCTCGCCCAGTTCGCGCCGCCGTTGTGGCCCGGTACGCCGAACGAGCCTTGGAAGCTCGGCGGCGTGAACAAGCCTTCGTTGCGGCCGTAGCGCAGCTTCTGCCGCAACACTTCCTTCTCGGCGTCGGGCAAGTACGGATTGATGTCGGCTTCGGTGAACGTCTGGCGCGCGAACGGCGCCGGCTTCGTCGGGAACGGCTGCGTCGGCGACGTGTGCTCGCCGGGCACGTCGGACTGCGGCACGCGGCGCTCTTCGATCGGCCACACGGGCTCGCCGCTCTTGCGGTCGAACACGAAGAGGAAGCCGTGCTTCGTCCCTTGCGCGACGACTTGGCGCATGCGCCGGCCGTCGCGGATCGTCAGTAGCTTCGGCGCCTGCGGCAGGTCGTAGTCCCAGAGGTCGTGGTGCACGAGCTGCCGGTGCCAGAGCCGCTTGCCCGTGCGCGCGTCGAGCGCGACGAGCGAGTTCGCGTAGAGGTTGTTGCCCTCGCGATTTCCGCCGAAGAAGTCGTAGCGCGCCGTGCCGAACGGAACGAAGACGATGCCGTTCTCCTCGTCGACGGTGAGCTCGCTCCAGTTGTGGACGCCGCCGGCCGTCGAGTGCCCGCTCTTCGGCCAAGTGTCGTAACCGAACTCGCCCTCGTGCGGGACGCTGTGGAAAACCCACGCGAGCTTGCCGGTGACGACGTCGTACGCCTGCACGTCGCCCGGCGTCGATTGATAGCCCGCGCCCTGCGCCGGCAGCGACACGACCATGAGATTGCCGATGACGCGGCCGGGATTGCTCGTGTGCAGCGGCCGCACGTTCGTGACATCCCAGCCTTCACGTGCGAGACCGTCGCGCAAGTCGACGAGCCCTTGCTTGCCGAAGCTCTCGATGATGTTGCCCGTGCGCGCGTCGATCGCCGTCAGCATGCCGGCGTTCAAGTAGAGCAGCCGGCGGTCGCTGCCGTTCGCGTTCTGCCAATAGTTGATGCCGCGCGCCGAAACGGCGCCTTCGTGCGGCCGCGCCCACAGCTCGCGGCCCGTGGCCGCGTCGAGCGCGACGATCTCGTTGTCGCGCGCGAGCACGTACATGACGCGGTCGACGACGATCGGATTGAACACGTAGCTGCGTTCACCGACGGGGAAGCTCCACGCGACCTCGAGCTTCGCGACGTTCGACTTGTTGATTTGATTCAGCGCCGAGTACTGCGACGAGTGACCGCCGCCGCCGTAAGTGCGCCAAGTCGTGTACGGCTCCTCGGACCATGCGCCCGCCGACGCAACGGCGGCGACGATACCGACGACGAGCCAACGAATCGCACGCCCACCCGCATGAACGTCCATACGGAACCCCCCGCAATCGTTTCGGGCCAGTCTACCCGGCTTTCCGGGTCAACGGAGGGTTCGGTCGAGCGGTCGGTGTGTCAAGTAATTGACAGACGGGTGAGATATTTTGCGCTATAAAGCCACTGCACCAATAACAACTAAACCGCGCCGAGGTGCTTTCGATGGCCGATCAGAGCGTCGCAGCCGCGCAAGGCGACGGTCGTCCCGCTGTCGTCGACCCGTACGAGCAAGCGTCCTTCAAATTTCAGGACGTGCTGCGGCACGAGCTTGCGCTCGTCGCGGCGCGCCGCGCGCGGCTCGACGCCGAGCGCGGCGATCTGGGCAGCGGCCCGCCGCCCGTCGGCGATCCCACCGACACGGCTTGGGCTGCGCGGCTCCTCGGCGTCTCGTTCTCGGGCGGCGGCATTCGCTCGGCGACGTTCAATCTCGGCGTGCTGCAGGCCCTCGCGGGCCGCGGCGTGCTTCGCTACGTCGACTATCTATCGACGGTATCCGGCGGCGGCTACGTCGGCTCGTGGCTCACCGCGCTCTGCCAGCGGCGATTCGCGCGCACGAAGAAGGACGCGGAGGCCGCCGGCGTCGAGAGCGGCTCGGTGCACGAGCTCAGCCGTGAGGGGTTCGAGTCATTCGAGGCAGGGCTCGCGTGGTCTGCGGGCGACTCGGACGGCAGCGGCCCGAAGCGCGAGGATCGCGCGATCCGGTTCCTGCGCGAGTTCAGCAATTACCTGACGCCGAAGCTCGGCATGTTCTCGGGCGACACGTGGGCGTTGATCGCGATCTACGTGCGCAACGCGCTGTTGAACCAGCTCGTCTTGCTGTTGGCTCTCGTCGGCGTGCTGCTTGTCCCGCGTCTGCTGTCGCCGCTGCTCGCGCACGCCGAAGCCCACGACGACGTCGCGTTCCTGCTCTGGATGCTCGCGGCGCTCATCGTGCACGTCTTCATCTGCTGGAACCTCGGCAAGAATCTCGCGGACGTCGCGGCGCTGCGCGGCGACACCGAGCACGCCCACGCGCCGCGCGTCATCCGGCAACTCGGCATTCCACTGCTCGCGATCGGCGTCTCCGCCGCGAGCTGGCTCGGCTATGTCGGCACGTGGCCGTTGCCGACAGCCGCTGCCGTCGGCGCGGTCGTCTGCCTGTTCACGTGGTCGCTGGCGAGCGTTTCCGCGCGTCGACACTCGGGCCAACCGTGGAGCAAGGTCGAGAAGGGATTCTGGATGCGAATGATGTGGTACTCGGTGCCGTCGGGCGCCGTGTTCGGCCTGTTGCTGCACGCGGTCAGCGTCTGGCTCTTTGCGGACGGGACTTACTCCGGGTTCAAGCTCGTCGCCGCGCCGCCCGCGTTGGCGCTCGCGGTCCTGCTCGCGGGGGTGCTGCACGTCGGCTTGGCCGGCAAGAGCTTCAGCGCTCAGTACACGGAGTGGTTGAGCCGCTTCGGCGGAATCGTGCTGATCGGCGCGATCGGCTGGGTCGGGTTCAACGGTCTCGTATTCCTGGGGCCGCTGCTCGTCGCCTGGCTCCAGGGACTCTGGGAGGCGGCCATCTCCTCGGGCTGGATCCTCACGACGCTCGTCTCGGTCGTGTTCGGCAAAGATGTTGCGGCGTCGTCGGGACGCTGGTCGCGAGTGTTCATGTCGGTCGCGCCCTATGTCTTCATCGTCGGGCTCGGAGTCGGGTCGGCGGCCCTGCTGCAAGCGGGCTTGCACGAAGGCGCGATGCGTTTCGGCGACGCGGTCGCGGTCGCGAACGCTCGCACCGCGTTCTACGCGGGGCTCGACGGCGGCGGCGATCTCATCGCGGACTACGGCGCGTGGCTGGCCGTGACGGAGCAGGAGGTGTGGATCGTCGTCGCCGCGATCGCGTTGGCGGCGCTGCTGACGTGGCTCGTGTCGCTGCGCGTCGACGTCAACGTGTTCTCGCTGAACGGCATGTACGCGAATCGGCTCGTGCGCTGCTACCTCGGCGCCTCGGTGCCGGATCGCAAGCCGAACCCGTTCTCGGGACTGTCGGCGCGCGACGATCTGCAGCTCAAGGTCGAGCCGCGCTCGATCGGCGACGTGCAGATGCTCGTGCATCCGCTGGCCGACGGGCTCCGCGCCGGCGGCGAGCCCGAAGGCCAACAGCCCGTCGTCTATCCCGGCCCTTATCACCTCATCAACACGGCGATCAATCTCGTCGCGGGCGGTAACCTCGCGTACCAGGAGCGCAAGGCAGGCGCGTTCTTGCTGTCGCCGCTGTATTGCGGGTTCCAGCTCGATTCCTCGAGCACCGAAGGTCCGCACGGCACGGAGATCGACGCCTATCGGCGGACGTCGAAGTTCTCGTCGGAGCCGCGGCAACTCACGCTCGGCGAGGCGGTCGCCACATCCGGCGCCGCGGCGAGCCCGAACATGGGCTACCACAGCACTCCGGCCTTCGCGCTCCTGATGGGCGTCTTCAACATCCGGCTCGGCCGCTGGGTGGGCAATCCGCACTCGAGCGAGGGCAACGAGAACACCTGGCAAAAGACGGGACCGAAGGTCGCGCTGTTCCATCTGCTGCGCGAGGTCTTCGGGCTCACCGACAAAGCGAGCGGCTACGTGTATCTCTCCGACGGCGGGCACTTCGAGAACCTCGGCATCTACGAGCTCGTGCGCCGGCGTTGCCGCTACATCATCGCGTGCGACGCCGGCGCCGACCCGCGCTACGGATTTGAGGATCTCGGCAACGCGATCCGCAAGTGCCGCACGGACTTGGGGGTGGAGATCGACCTCGACGTTCGACAGATCTCCGCGACCGACGCGCTGCGCTACAACGGCGCGCCGTGCGCGGTGGGGTCGATTCGCTATTCGGAGGGGCAAGTAGGCACGATTCTGTACATCAAGGCGTCGCGCCGCGCGGGCGTGCCCTCGGACGTCTTGCATTACGCGTCGGAGAACGCTGCGTTTCCGCACGAATCGACGGCCGATCAGTTCTTCTCGGAGTCGCAGTTCGAGAGCTATCGGCGGCTCGGGCATTTCCTCGCCGGCGAGATACTCGGTGCGAGCCGCGCCCCGGCGTCGAGCGACCTCGACATGGACCGGCTGTTCCGCGATCTCTCCGAACGCTGGTATCGGCCGAGCTTGGGCGGAGCCTCGAATTTCGGCCGGCTGGCCGAGGAAGTCGACGAGCTCTTCGAGCGGCTGCGCACTTCGAAAGAGCTCGGGTTCCTGAGCAGGCAGTTCTACCCCGAGTGGCGCAACCTGCTCGGCGCGAATGTCGTCGACGCCACGCAGCAGACCGACGATCTGCTGCACGTGCCGGAGAACGAGGATCAGCTGCGGCAAGCGTTCTACTTCTGCAATTCGATGATCCAGCTCATGGAGAGCGCTTACGTCGCTCTGAACCTCGAGACGGACTGGCAGCATCCCGACAACAGCGGCTGGATCAACGTGTTCAATCACTGGGCGTGGTCCGGCATGTTCCGCGCGACCTGGGCCGTGTCGGCCGCGACGTACGGCGGGCGCTTCCGCGCGTTTTGCGAGCAGCGCTTGAATCTGACGCTCGGCGAAGTCGAAGCGAAGGAGGTGCTCTCGGGAGCGCCGACCAAGAGCGCGCTCGCGGCCGCGGGCTTGAACGGTCACGAGCAGCATCAAATCGCCGATGCGTATGTTAGCGGCGGCGAGGACGTCGTCGTGTATCGCTTGGAGCTCCTCGTGCGCCATCCGATCAGGAAGGACCCGCCGCTCATGACGTTCGGGTTCGGGTATGCCGTGATGCGCGGTGACGAGCTCGTCATGTATCGCGTGCAGGACCATCTGCGCGGCATGGGACTTGGGCGGCGTGGGCTCGTCGCGCTCGTGGACGCGCGCGGCGGCAGAGAGCTTACGCTCGGCAGCCGAGACGTCGACGGGTTGCTCGGGTTCTTCGCGCGGTACAACGAGCAGACCGATCGCGCGAAGCTGGCCGACTTCCGCGCGATGGTCGTATCGGTCAACGAAGAAAAGGCAGACGCGTGATGAGCAACCAAACACTGACCGACGACTCGTGGCAAACGCTCGGCAAGTCGCTCGCAGTCGAGCCCGCTGCCCTGAAAGCCGTCGCGGCCGTCGAAGCCGCCGGCGCCGGCTTCCTCAAGAGCGACCCGACGAAGCCGAAGATCCTTTTCGAAGGGCATGCGTTCCACCGGCTGACGGGTGGCCGGTTTGCCGCGGATCATCCCGATTTGAGCTATCCGAAGTGGGACAAGACGAAGTATTCGGGCTCGCTCGTTGGCGAATGGCAACGGCTCGATGCGGCCTGTGCGCTCGACCGAACCGCGGCGCTGCAATCGGCGAGCTGGGGCATGTTCCAGATCATGGGCTTCAACTACACGTACTGCGGCTGCCCCGACGTCGAAACGTTCGTCGCGTTGCAGCACGCGGGCGCCGACAAGCAGATGGAATGCTTCGCGCGCTTCGTCGCGCGGCCGCCGTACCTCGCCGCGCTGCAAGCGAAGGATTGGGAGTCGTTCGCGAAGGCCTACAACGGGCCGCAGCACGCGAAGAACAACTACGCGCCGAGAATGGCGGCCGCCTACGGGACGTTCGCCGCGGCGCCGCGCGCCGGGCGCAGGCGCAAACAGCGGCAGACGCCGCTCGAGGGCACCGAGCTGCCGCCGGGCCGCGCGGTGTTCGCGCCGGTCGCCGCGTCGCGCAAGCGCACCGTGCGCAAGCGCAACGTGCGCCCCGACTCGGTCGACCTGCGCGACTGGGAATACCGGCCCGCGATCGCGTTCGCGCCGCCCGACGAGCTCTGGTCGAAGCCGCGCACGATCAAGCAGCAAGGCGAGACGAACGCGTGCACGGGGTTCTCGCTCGCGACCGTGCTCGAGTACTTGCTCGAGCGGCGCAGCCCGGAGAAACGGGCCGACGACATCTCGAGCTTCATGCTCTACAGCATGGCGCGCCGCTACGACGAGTGGGCCGACGACGACGAGAACGAGGACAGCGGCTCGTCGCTGCGCGGCGCGTTGAAAGGCTGGGCGAAGCACGGCGCGAGCAAGCAGGACCTCTGGAAGGATCTGCCGATGCCGCCGGCGCCGAAGAACCCCGCGAAGGATTGGTGGCTCGACGCGGTCAAGCGGCCGCTCGGCGCGTACTACCGCATCGCCCCCGAGAACGTGCGCGACATCCACGTGGCTCTGAAGGAGGTCGGTGCCGTGTACGCGAGCGCGCTGACGCACGAGGGTTGGGACGATGTGCTGCGCGACAGGAAAACAGCGCGCCCGAAGGATCCGAAGCGCCTGCCCGTGATCAAGGCCGGGCGCGGCGAGGCCGACCAAGGCCACGCGTTCGCGATCGTCGGTTACACGCGCGCCGGGTTCATCGTTCACAACTCGTGGGGCGAGCAATGGGGTTCCGGCGGTTTCGCGGTGCTGCCGTACGAGGACTGGCTGCGCAACGCGATGGACTGCTGGGTCGTGCAGCTCGGCGTTGCGACCGTCGAGCACGACGAGGTGGCGAACGCGAAATCGTTGCGCGTCGAGCGCAGCGGCCGCGCGGTCGTGTCGAGCAACGAGACGCTGGCCGATCACGAGATTTCGCCGTTCATCATCAACATGGAGAACGAGGGATTGTTGAGCCAGCGTGGCCGCTTCCGCACCAATGTCGGCGACCTCGAGGCTTTGCTCGAGAATCACCTCCCCGTCGCGCAGCAGCGCTGGGACATCGCGAAGACCGATACGATGGACATCGCGATTTACGCGCACGGCGGGCTCACCGACGAGGACGCGGCGGCCGAGACCGCGCGCGCCTGGGTGCCGCATCTCTACACGAACCGGATCTTTCCGATCTTCTTGATGTGGGAGACCGGCGCCGTCGACACGCTGCGCAACATGTTCGCGGACGTCGTGCGCGGCGAGGCCGAGCTCACGGCTGCCGGCGGCCGGTGGGAGCACTTCAAGGAGCGGTTTGCGGAGTGGAAGGACCAGCGCCTCGAAGGGCTCGCGCGGTTCGGCGGCGGCCGTGTGTGGGGCGAGATGAAGCAGAACGCGGCCGCGCTCACGGGGCACGAGCTGGCGGGCATCGTGCAGCTGTTCGGGCTGTTCAAGAAGCTGCGCCCGAGCCTGCCGCGCATCCGCTTGCACCTGATCGGCCATTCGGCCGGCGCGATCGTGCACAGCCACCTCGGGGCGCGCGCGATTCGACAGGGCTTGAACGTCGCTTCGGTCTCGCTGCTCGCACCGGCTGTCACGATCGACGAGTTCGATACCCTGCTCGGCGGCCGCGTCGCGCAAGAAGGCATCCGCGTCTTCATCGCGAACTTGACCGACGCAGCCGAGCGCAGCGACGACACGTGCAGGCCGTATGGCCATTCGCTGCTCTATCTCGTCTCGCGCTCGTTCGAGCAGGACGAGGACACGCCGCTGCTCGGCATGGAGCGCCACCTCGTGCCGGCGCTCGCGACGCACCGCTGGGCGTTGAACGTGCAGCAGCTTCGCTGCCCCGGCGGCATGTGGTCCGGCGGCTCGGCCGCGACGCGCGCGACGACACACGGCGGCGTCGACGACGACGAGGCCGTGCGCGAAGCAGTCGCGGCGTTCATCCGCGGCGGTTGACGATCCGCTATTCTGACGGCGTGCTGCGATCGATCACACGCCGCGAGCTCCTGGCCCTCGCGTCCGCCGCTGCGTTCGCGCCGCGCGCGGGCGCCGCGCCGACCGGGTCGATGCCGGCGCGCGCGATCCCGGGCACGGGCGAAACGCTGCCTATCGTGGGCTTGGGCTCGACGCGGCCCGTCACCGCAATCGCCGAGCGCGGTCCTGAATTCGTCGAAGCCGTCGTCCGCGCGCTCGCGGAGCACGGCGGCCGCGTCGTCGACACATGGCCGCGCAGTGACTTCAACGACGACGCGTTCGGGGAGATCATCAGCGCGCCGGATCTTCGCGATCGCCTGTTCGTCACGATCAACCTCGAGCAGCAGGGCGCGCAGGCCGGCCGCGCTCATTTCGAGCGCACGCTGCGGCTCTATCGGCGCGAGCGGATCGATCTCGTCAACGTCGGCAGTCTCATCGACCTCGACGCGCAGTGGCCGAGCTTGCGCGCGTTCAAGGACGACGGTCGCGCGCGCTACATCGGCGTCACCGCGGCTCAAGCCGCGCTCTACGATCAGCTCGAGACGTTCCTCGCTCGCGAGCGTCCCGACTTCATCGAGATCAATTACTCCGTGACGGAGCGCGAAGCCGAGCGGCGCTTGCTGCCGCTCTGCGCCGACCGCGGCATCGCGGTGCTGATCAGCAGGCCGTTCATGAACGGCGCGTACTTCGAGCGGCTCGCGAACGTGCCGGTGCCGGACTGGGCCGAGGAATTCGAATGCAGGAGCTGGGCGCAGTTCTCGCTGCAATACATCCTGGCGAATCCCGCCGTGACCTGCGTGTTGACCGAGACGACGAGCGCCGAGCACATGGCCGAGAACGCGCTCGTGGCGTTCGCGCCCGTGCCGAGCCGAGCCGCGCGCCGCCAGATGCGACGGTTCATCGACGCCGCATAGCGCGGCGCTGAGACGTGGCTCACAGCCCGCCGGGCGGGCTGGGGCCTATACTCACTTGTCGAAAGTCAAGGCCTTTTTCGACATATCAGAGCAAGGTGTCGATCGGATCGACGAATCGCTGCCTGATATGTCGAAATTCAGCCGTAATTTCGACAGATTATTGTCAACATGTCACTCCATCGACTGGGATTCGTGATATGTCGAAAATTATGTTAATTCTCGACATATAGCGACGACGTGTCGAAGGCATCGACGGGTCGCCTCGATATGTCGAAAAAACCCCGGTTTTTCGCCATATCAGCCGGATCTGTCGATCGCCTCGACTCACCCGGCGGACGTGTCGAAGGACGCGCGGATTTTCGACCTATGGCCACGATCGGTCGATGGTTTCGACAGATGGTCTCGAGGTGTCGATAAACAGGGAGGTTTCGTACCTATGCCGTTCGATCCGTCGACTCCTTATAACGAGCTTCCGCCGCTGCCGCCGCCGCTCGAGCGCATCGAGACCGGGCCGATCCTGAAAAAGTGCATCAGCGCGCGCGTCGCGCTGGCCGAGCTCAAGCAAGCGGCCGAGCTGATTCCGAACGCGTCGGTGCTCGCGAACGCGTTGCCGCTGCTCGAAGCGCAAGCGAGCTCCGAGATCGAGAACATCGTCACGACGACGGACAAGCTGCTCGAGTTCGTCGACACCCCCGACACGAAAGCCGCGGACCCCGCGACGAAGGAAGCGCTGCGCTATCGGCGCGCGCTGTTCGAAGGCGTGCGCAAGGTTCAGAAGGGCAAGCTCACCGTCGAGACCGCCATCGACGTTTGCCGCACGATCAAGGACGAGAAGCTCGAGCTGCGCTCGAAGCCCGGCACGACGCTGCGCAGCAGCGCGACGGGCGGCGTGATCTACACGCCGCCCGTAGGCAAGGACGTGGTCCGCGAGAAGCTCGCGAACTGGCAGGAGTTCCTCACGTCCAAGGGCGACCTCGATCCCCTGATTCGCTGCGCGGTGCAGCACTACCAGTTCGAGGCGATCCATCCGTTCCCGGACGGCAACGGCCGCACGGGTCGCATCCTGAACATTCTCTATCTCGTGCAGCAAGGGCTGCTCGATTCGCCGATCCTCTACTTGAGCCGCTACATCATCCGCAACAAGGGCGACTACTACCGCTTGCTGCTCGAGGTGACGACGAAACAGAACTGGGGGCCGTGGATCGTGTTCATGCTCGACAGCATCGAGGACACGTGCGGCTGGACGACGGAGAAGATCAAGTCGATCCGCGACCTCATGCGTCACACGGGCGAGTACATCCATCGTCAGCTGCCGAAGATCTACACGTGGGAGCTCGTCGAGCTCTTGTTCAAGCAGCCGTAGTGCCGCATCGCGAACGTCGTCGACGCAGGGCTAGCGAAACGTCAGACGGCTTCGGTGTACCTGAAGTCGTTGGCCGAGATCGGCGTTTTGAAGGAGCTGAATGCGGGCCGCGAATCGCTGTTCGTGCACCCGAAATACATCGAGCTGCTGACCGGCGACGAGAACGTCTGGGTGTTCTACGCCGGCGTCGAGACCGAGACCGTGCTCGAGGACGAGGAGTAGGCGCGCCGCGTCGTCAGTCGTCGTCGTTGATGATGATCTCGATCTGCGCGACGGACGTGGGCTCCGCACCTTCGCCGACGGCGATGTCCACGAAGAAATTCTCCGGACCCTCGACGTTACGGTCGCCGATGATCGGAACGAGCAGCGTGCGGTTCTGCTCGCCGGCCGAGAAGCGCTCCGTGCGCGGCTCGAGTCTCGCGAAGTCGGAGCCCGCGTGCGCCGTTCCATCCGTCGTCCACCACCTGATGAGCGCGACGCCTCGGCGCCCACCGTCGCGCAAGACGAGCACGCGCGCGCTGGCGTCGGCTTCCGAGACGTTCATGACCTCCAAGCCGAAGCCGAACGTCTCGGGACGAGGCGGCTCCTCGGGCTCGGGCGGCGGAGGGGGAGGCGCGGGCGTTTCGTTCGCGGCTACGACTTCGGCCGGCGCCGTCTCGCGTGATGGTGCCGCCGCATTGGGCGCGTCTGTCGGCACGGCCGGCGCGTCGGCTTCGGGCTCGTCGCCCTTGATGCTCGTCGGCAGGCTGACGCCGGCGACGCTCGTGTCGCCGACGACCTCGGTGCCGGGCTCGTC
>Ga0207708_10002115_pt1 | contig 14642 bp, 11 predicted proteins | sample KBSK5101metaG_FD_184340 | JGI IMG/M metagenome (GOLD analysis project Ga0207708, IMG submission 184340) | Corn, switchgrass and miscanthus rhizosphere microbial communities from Kellogg Biological Station, Michigan, USA - KBS K5-10-1 metaG... | ecosystem: Host-associated > Plants > Roots >...
ACGACGAGCCATGCCGTGTAGTGCCCTGCAAGCACTGCGCGAGCAGGAACGCGGCGTCCCCGAACGTGGGGCACAATCGCACGCGGCGCCAAATTGAGCCAGGTAACAGTGTGCAGCAGAAGGAAAATGAACGCGACGGCGTTGACCGAAACCACGAGTGGATTGGCACTCCAGTCCAGGAATCGCGTGTATGAATCCGATCCGGCGCTAATCGCATGCACGAGCAGCAGCAGGTACACAACAGACCAGGCCACGAAGACGCAACTGATTTCGCGAAGCATGAACAACAGGTATGAACGCCGCTTCGCCCACCAGTACCTGCTGACGGGCTGGCGATACGCGCGAATGGGCGTGGTCATCGTGCACCCCGAGGGAACAGCAACTCCTTCACTGAACGCGTTGCCGCGGTCAGCTTGTAGCGCTGTATCGCACCGGCCGGATCGACTCCCTTCGGACAAGCTGTCGAACATTCACCCACCAACGTGCACGCCCACGCGCCCTCAGCCGCGCCGAGCACGTCTCTCCGATCCGCTGCGCCTTCGTCGCGTGAGTCCAGGTTGTAACGCTGACCCAGAGCGATCGCCGCCGGACCCAGGAAATCCGGGTCCAGTGCGTACACGGGGCACGCGGCGTAGCACAGCATGCAGTTGATGCACATACTGAACTGCTTGAATTCGTCCAACTCGGCTGGGGTCTGCAAGTATTCGCCATCCTCGATGGACAGCTCGTCCTCACGGATGATCCACGGCTTGACGCTCGGCAGTTTGGCCATGAAGTCGCTGATGTCGACGACGAGATCGCGGATCACCGGGAAGTTTCGCATCGGCTCCACTCGTACCGGTCCGGGCAGGTAATCGGCAAGGAACGTCGCGCACCCCAGTTTCGGGTCGCCGTTGATCGTCATACCGCAGCTGCCGCATATGCCCATCCGGCACGACCATCGGAAGGCCAGCGTTCCGTCAAGGTGATCCTTGATGTAGTTCAGACCATCCAGGATCGCCCATTCGCGGGTGAGGGGAACTTCATAGGCCTGCAAGGCCGGCGCGGATTCGATCTCCGGTCGATACCTTGAGACTTGCATGACGATGTGGTCCGCCATCGTTATCTCCCATACACGCGTTCGCCAGGAGGCCAGCGCGTGATCGTGACCGGCAGGTGGTCGATCCGCGCCGTCCCGTCGGGTTCTCGGTGAACCAATGTGTGCGCCAAGAAATGCTCGTCGTCGCGCTTGGGGAAGTCGGTCCGCTGGTGCGCGCCGCGCGATTCCTCTCGGTGCAAAGCAGATTCGACGATCGTCTGTGCAAGGTCGAGCATCCCCGACAACTCGAGCAACGCCGTCAGCTCCGTATTGAACGTGTGGCTGTGATCGTCGATGCCGACCTTCGCGAATCGTTCTTGCAGCACCCGGATCTGGTCGACCGCCTTGTTCAGGGTGGGTCCATCACGGTAGATGCCGCCAGCTGTCTCCAACGTGGCCTGCATATCCGTACGAATGTCAGCGATTCGGTCCTCCCCCTCGGCATGGCGAGTGAGCTCCCGTTCCAGCCGCTGCGTCTCGTCGCGTGCCTGGGCCTGCACTGCGGGCGAGGCGCTGGGGACTGTCGTCGCGTATTCTGCTGCGGCGCGACCCGCCCGGGCACCGAACACCAGCAGCTCCGGCAGCGAGTTCGAGCCCAAGCGGTTGGCTCCATTGATGCTGACGCATGCGGTCTCGCCTGCGGCATACAGCCCGGAAAGCGTTGTGGCGCCATGGATATTCGTGTGAACGCCACCCATCATGTAGTGCACCACCGGTCGCACGGGGACGAGCTCGGTCACGGGGTCGATGTGCTGGTAGTTGCGGCATAGCTCACGGACGAACGGCAACCTTGTGTCGATCAGGTCGGCGCCGAGGTGTCGCAGGTCGAGGTAGACGACGGGTCCGTACGGGGTGTCAACGGTCCTTCCCTTTTCGTGCTCATGCACGAAAGCCTGCGACACCCGGTCCCGGGGTCCGAGCTCCATGCTGCGCAGCTTTGGCTCGGGCGTGGGTTTGCCAAGATCGTAGTCCTGCAGGTAACGGTAGCCGTCTTTGTTCAGTAACCAACCACCCTCCGCTCGCGCGGCCTCGGTGATCAAGATTCCGGTGAACGGCAGCCCGGTGGGATGGTACTGGACGAATTCCATGTCTTTCAGCGGTGCGCCCGCCCTGAAAGCGAGAGCCATTCCGTCCCCGGTCTTGATGTTCGCGTTGGTGGTGAATGGAAACACGCGCCCGCATCCGCCGGTGCACATGATCACCGCGTCGGCAAGGATTGTCTCGATGCGCCCCGTCGCCAGCTCGATGGCGACCACACCGCGAACCCTGCCGTCGTCGACGAGCAGGGTCGTCACGAACCACTCGTCGTAACGCACGACGTCCGGATATGCGAGAACGCGCTGAAACAGCGTGTGCAGCAAGTGGAATCCGGTCTTGTCGGCGGCAAACCACGTGCGCAGCTTCTTCATTCCGCCGAATGCGCGAACGGCAATGTGCCCGTCCGGCTTACGGCTCCACGGACAACCCCAATGCTCGAGTTGCAACAACTCCCGCGGCGCCTCGGCCACGAAGGCCTCGACGGCGTCTTGGTCGCACAGCCAGTCGCTGCCGGAAACGGTGTCGTATGCGTGTTCGTCGAGGCTGTCGTCTTCGCCCGCCACCGCTGCTGCGCCGCCTTCTGCCGAGACGGTGTGGCTGCGCATCGGGTACACCTTGGAGACGATCGCCACACTCAGGCGCGGATTCATTTCAGCTATCGCTATCGCGGCGCGCAGACCAGCGCCGCCGCCGCCGATCACCACGATGTTGTGCGACGCCGTCATCGTCGTGGCTTACACCTCGAAGGCCTCATGTTCGCCGGATCGCTCGTCTCTCAGTACTTTGCCGTCATGTCGAATCGTCCGGATGCGCACGCATCCGTCGTGGTAGACGTGCCGGATCTCGCGGCAGCCGCAGGAGTATTTGCGGTCGTCGAAGGCCAGCCCGTCGTCGTCACTTTCGAGATGGCGATCGCCCTCGGCCATCCGCCCGCAGGGTGTCTTCTGTTTGGGGAAATGCGTGGTCGTCGCGGCCATCGTTCCGCCTCCTCGGGTTTGAGCCGAGTGATCTAGATCACAACAGAATATGCCTGTACAAGAGTGCGCGCGGGCAATCGTCATGACCGGCTTTTCAGGGTTCGGATCCCCCAACCCCGGGCTGATTGGCAGCACTCGGCGAACGCCGCGTGGTGGAAGAGGCACGCCAACAGCTCGGCGAGGCGATCACGGCCTAACCGAGGAGTCTGACCGGGCGATGGTCGGCCTCGAACTCGAACGCAAGAACGCCTCGACGCGGGGGCGATTACCGCATTTACGCGTACCTATTCATCCGCCGTCGATGCGCTGTGAATCGGTTTATGCTCAGCTCAGCCGTCATGGCGCGGCCATGGCGCAGGCGATATCGAGACGACCGATGGCTAGCAGCGACCCGCTGCCAACGCAGGGGGATGTTCACGCCGGGGTCCCGGCGGAGTTGGCGGCTGCCGGTTTCGAGGATCCCGAGGAGATCGGCCGCGGCGGGTTCGGCGTCGTGTATCGCTGCAGCCAGCCCGAGCTCGATCGGGTGGTGGCGGTGAAGGTGTTGACCGCCGATCTCGAGCCCGACAACCTCGAGCGGTTCGTGCGTGAGCAGGTCGCGATGGGCAAACTCTCCGGGCACCCGAACATCGTCACCATCTTCCAGGTCGGGACGACCGCCACCGGCCGGCCTTTCATCGTGATGCAGTACCACCCGCACGGTTCGTTGGAAGCCAAGATCCACGACAACGGCCCGGTCGGGTGGGCCGACACACTGCACATCGGGGTCAAGGTCGCGGGGGCGTTGGAAACCGCACACCGCCGCGGGACGGTGCACCGCGACGTCAAACCGGCCAACATCCTTCTCACCGAGTACGGCGAGCCGCAGTTGACGGATTTCGGGATCGCCCGCATCATCGGCGGGTTCGAGACCGGGGACGGCGCGGTCATGGGTTCGCCGGCATACACCGCCCCAGAGGTGTTGCTCGGCCAGCAGCCGGATGTGACCTCGGATATCTACAGCCTGGCGTCGACGTTGTTCTGTACAGGCACCGGACACGCCGTATTCGAGCGTCGCAAGGGCGAGCAGATGGTCGCCCAGTTCCTCCGGATAACCAAGCACCCGATGCCGAGCCTGCGGGACTCCGGTCTGCCTGCAGACGTATGCGCGGTGATCGAGCGGGCGATGTCGCGCGACATCGAGGACCGGCCGGCGACCGCGGAGGCGTTCGGGGAGCAGTTGCGCGATGTGCAGCGGATTCACGGTTTACCGGTGGACGACATGCCCGTGCCGATTCCAGCTCCGACGATCCGGTACAACCCGCCGCGGTCGCTCGGCACGCCGTCCACCAGCTACCCGGCACGAACGCTGACGCCGCCCGCGCCTGCCACCCGGTTCCAATTGCCGGTGTCGACGAAGGCGTTGGTCGCCCGCGCCCGGTTGATCGACGTCCTGCGCGCCGGACACACCAAGAAGCTCACCGTCATTCACGGCCCAACCGGATTCGGGAAGAGCACGCTTGCCGCCCAGTGGGCGAAGCAGCTGACCGCCGAAGGTGTCGCGGTGGCGTGGCTGACCGTCGACCACGACGACAACAACGTCGTCTGGTTCCTTTCCCATCTGATCGAGGCCATCCGTGCGGTGACGCCCGCATTGGCAACCGAGCTCGGCGAGGTGTTGGAGGAGCACGGCGACGACGCCGAGCGTTACGTGCTGACCTCGTTGATCAACGACATCCATGACACGGGCACGCGAATGACGCTGGTCATCGACGACTGGCAGCGCGTCACCGACCCCGCGACCATCGGGGCGCTGCTGTACCTGCTCGTCTACGCCTCTGACGACTTGAGCGTGGTGGTGACCAGCCGCACCCAGAGCGGGCTGCCGATGAGCCGGATGCGGATGCAGGACGAACTGCTTGAAATCGACGCCACCGCATTGCGTTTCGACGTGGCCGAATCGAAGAACTTTCTGGTCGACCTGAGTGGGCTCGACCTCGACCACGCCGACGTCGAGGAGCTCACCGCAAAGACGGACGGCTGGGTCGCCGCACTACAGCTGGCATCGCTGTCGCTGCGCGGCCGCGACGATCCTGTCCAGCTGATCGGCACGATGACGGGACGCCACCACGCAATCAGCGAGTTCCTCGCAGAGAACGTGCTCGACACCTTGGAACCGTCGATGCTCGACTTCTTGCTGGCGACGTCGATCACCGAGAGGATCTGCGGGGACCTGGCGTCGGCGTTGTCCGGCGTGCCGGACGGGCAAGCGATGCTCGAACAGGTCGAGGAGCGCGACCTGTTCCTGCACCGAATCGACGAGCAGTGGTTCCGCTACCACCAGCTGTTCAGCGACTTCCTGCGGCATCGGCTCAGTCGTGACGATCCCGAGCGGATTGTGCGACTGCACCGCACGGCTTCCACGTGGTTCGCCGAGCACCAAATGGTCAGTGAGGCAGTCGATCATGCGCTGACGGCCGGTGATGACGAGCGGGCAGTGAAGCTCGTCGAGAACGATGGCATCGATCTGGTGGCGAACTCGCAAATGGCAACCCTGATCGGGCTGGTTGGCAAGCTGCCTCCTGCCGTCGTGAAGTCTGATCCGCGGCTGCAGCTCGCGCTGGCGTGGGCCAACATCGTGCTCCACCGGATCCCGGCCGCCGAACAGGCACTGGAGCTGATGGAATCCAGGCTGACGAAGTCCGGCGTCAGCGACGACGAGATCGCGGACCTGCACGCGGAAGGCGGGGTCGTGCGGGGCGTCGCCGACCTTCGTTCCGACCGGCTCGCGGGGATCGACGAGCACATCGCGCCCTGTCTGGAGCGACGAGACAGCCAGCGGCCGTTCGCCGTCGGCGTGGCAGCCACCGTGGCGACCTTCGCGGCCGCGTACCGCTACGACCTCGACGAAGTGAACCGGATCCAGGCGTGGGCGGCACCCTATAACGAACGCAAAGGCGACAGCTTCAACATGGTTCACGGACTGTGCTACCGAGGGCTCGCGCACCGGTTGATGCTCGACAACCCGACGGCGGAGAGCTGCTTCCGCAGAGCGCTCAGGATTGCGAAGCGGTCCGGAGGCAGCCATTCCTACACCGCCCGGCTGGCGAGCTCGGCGCTGGGTGAATTGCTGTACGAGCGAGGCGATCTCGAGGAGGCAGACCGCCTTTTGGACGAGGGCTACAAGCTCGGGCCGGAGGGCGGCTCGGTCGACTTCAAGATCGCCCGCTACGTCATCGCCGCCAGGATCAAGGCGCTGCAGGGCGACCGGCACGCGGCGGGTCAACGACTCGACGAGGCGATCCGCATCGCGCGGGCACTGTCACTGCCCCGGCTGCGGGCGATGGCGGAACACGAACGCACGCGGCTCGGGCTGCCGCCGCACCCGGATGCCGATCCGTCGCCTGCGACTTCCTATGAAAAGCGCCGCCAGCCGGTGGATGCGATCGACGAGATCACGGTCCAGTTCGAGGAGGCGTCCGCCATCCGGCTGCTCATGACCGCCGATGATCCGGAGTCCAGGGACCTCGCCTGCCGGTGGGCGCAGGAATGGGTCGACCGCACCTCGTCACCGAATCGGCCACAGGCGTTGTTGCGAGCGCGCCGCCTGCTGGGTGCGAGCCTGTCGGCCGCCGGCCGCGTCGACGAGGCGAAGACCACGATCGCGGGCGTCGCAGCGCAGTGCGCGCGGCTGGCGATGTTGCGTTACCTCGTCGACGGCGGGCCGTTCGTCGCTGCAATGCTGTTGGAACTGCAGGCCGACCAGAGGGCCGGTCGCTGGTCTCCCGAATGGCCCGAGATACCACCCGATTTCCTTGACAGGGCGGTCGATGCCGCAGTCGCACAGCGGGTTTGACCGCTATTGCGCAAGAAATCCCCCATCGACAGGTAGTACGGCGCCGGTGATGAAGGAGGCGTCGTCGGAGGCGAGGAAGACGATGGCGCTGGCGACTTCGGCGGGTTCGCCGATGCGGCCCATCGGGTGCATCTGTTCGATCGCAGCCAGATACTCCGAGCCGCCCGGCTCGTCGGGGAACTGCATGACCCGCTCGGTGCGGATCGTGCCGGGAGCGACGGCGTTGACCCTGATCCCGCGGTCGGCCCACTCGACCGCCAGGTGCTTGGTCAGGCCGGTGGCCACGAACTTGGCTGGGCCGTAGGCCGCCTGCCGCTTCTGCCCTGCCAGTCCGGAGATGGAGGACAGGCAGACGATCGAGCCACCACCGGTCGGCAGCATCGCCTCGATCGCGAACTTGCAGGTGAGGAACATGCCGCGGCCGTCGATGGCCATGACGTTGTCCCAGTCGGCCGCGGTCATCTCCATCGCGTCGCCGAGCGGGATGACGCCGGCGTTGGCGACCAGCACGTCGAGCCGCCCGAAGCGATCGGCCGCTGCCGCGATCATCCGCCGCGCGTCGTCCTCGACAGAGACGTCACCCACGACCGTCTCGACCTCCGCCCCGCCCTGCCGCAATTCATCGGCAAGGGCCGCCAGCGGTTCGGCCTGAAGATCGGTCGCGATCAGCCGAGCGCCCTCCCGCGCGAAGGCTTCGGCGGTCGCCCGACCGATACCGAACGCCGCGCCGGTGACCACCGCCGACTTTCCGTGAAGGCGTCCGAGTCCTTGGGCCACGGCCTACCCTCGCTCGACTCGCACCGGCACGCCGGTCAGCCGGGCCATCCCGGCCAATTTCTCGAGGTCTTCCGGCGCGCTCGACATCAGCTGATTGACGTTGGCGCCGCCGGCTCCGTTGGCGACCTGCCATCCGCCGGTGCCCTTGTGGCCCCAGCCATGGGGCACCGCGACGACGCCGGCGACGATGTCTTTGGTGACGATGACGGGCAGCTCGATCTCGCCGTGCGGTGACGCGATCCGCACCCTGTCGCCGTCGACGACATTGGCCGCGGCCGCATCGTCGACGTGCATGCGCGCGGCCTGGATCCGATCGCCGCGCATCAGCAGCGGCGCGTTGTGCATCCACGAGTTCTCCGAACGCGTCTCGCGCATGCCGATCAGCCGCATGGGATAGCCGTCGGGGGCCCGCCTGCGCGCCAGCGCCTCGACCTCGCCGGCGATTTCGTCATGCCGCAGCCGCACCCGGCCGCCGCGGTAGACGACGACCTTGCGCAGCACGCCGTCGCGCAGGTTCCGCGCGAGCACCTTGCCATGCGGATGGTCCGCCGCCAGACGGGAGAACGTCAACCCGCCGCGGCGCAGCCCGTACAGGTCGCCGCCCTCGCCCAATCGGATCACGGCGTCCACAAGCAGTCGCGGCGTCAACCGAACACCGAACAGCGACAATGCCTTTCGCACAACTGCCAATGCGATCAAGCCCGGTGTGCGACGCCACATGCGGCGGGTGATGTCGTCGATGACCTCCCACTCGGCGCGGGCCTGGCCGGCGGGGGCGACGACCGCTTCGGTGGCCTGGCGGAACGGCGTGGGTTGCAGCGTCTGGAACGGCAGCGGAAAGTCGTCGCGCTCGTACATCGTCGCGGCGGGCAGCACATAGTCACAGTGCGCGAGGGTCTCGTTGACGTAGAGATCGATGCCGACCATCAACTCCAATCGGTCGAGTGCTTCTTCCAATTCGTTGCCGTTGGGTACCGAAAGCACCGGGTTACCCGCGCTGACGAACAGCGCGCGGACCTGGCCGCGCCCGGGTGTGGTGATCTCCTTGGCCATCACGCCCGCGGGTTCCGAGAGCAGCACGGAGGGGAAGCCACCGATCCGCGACCGTCGGCGGGCGTACGCGGTTCGCAACAGCGCGCCGAGGGCCTTCATCCCCCAGCGCTCCCCCGGCATGCCGAATCGGCCGAACATGCTGCCGCCCGGCCGGTCGAGGTTGCCGGCGACGAGGTTGACGGCGTCAAGCAAATACGTTGTGAGCGTGCCGTTTTCACCGGTGCTGGTGCCGACGCGGCCGTACACCGCGGCCCGCGGGGTGCGTGCCAGGTCGCGCGCCAGTGTGCGCACTGTGTCAGGGGCTATGCCCGTGCGCGGCTCGGTGGCCTCGGGGCTGAACGGCCTGGCCAACTGTTCCAGCCAGCCGACATCGTCGGCCTGACGGGCCAGCCTGGCGCGGTCGGCGAGGTTCTCGCCGAACAGCACATGCAACAGCGACAGCAGCAGAAAGGCGTCGCCGTCGGGGATGATGCCCAACCACTCGAACTGGGCCGCGGTCTCGGTCTTGCGCGGATCGACGACGAGCACCCGGCCACCGCGCTTGACGATGTCGTGCATGCGGTCCTTGATCCGCGGCACAGTGAGCACGCTGCCGTGCGAGACGATCGGGTTCGCACCGATCACGACGAGCAGTTCGGTGCGTAGCACGTCGGGAACCGGCAGCGCCAGCGGCGACCCGTACAGCAGCTGGCTGGCCACGAACCGGTTGTTGACGTCCTGCGATCCGGCGGTGAAGACGTGCAACCGAGGTCCGAACCCGAGCATGAACGTGTTCAGGCTCAGCGTGTGCGAATAGCTGAACGCTCCGGGGTTGCCGTAATACCAGCCGATCGCCCCAGAGCCGTGCCTGCGGTGGATGTCGGTAAGCCGGTCGGCGATGTCGGTCATCGCCTCGTCCCAGGTAACGGGTTCGAACCCGTCGGCCGACCGGCGCAGCGGGGTGGTGACGCGATCCGGGTCGTTGACGACTTCGGCGAACGCGATGCCCTTCTGGCATGCGAACCCGGCCGACAGCGGATGGTCCTTATCGGGACGAAGCGACACCAGTCGACCGCCGTCGACGGTCGCCACCATGCCGCACAGCGGTTCGCAGATCCGGCAGAAGGTCGGCTTCTGCTCGGCAGCCATATTGGGAGGTTAACTCCTCGCGCGAGCGCTCGTCGGCGAGGCTAGCGCTCTCCCGGAACCGGGATGCGGCCGGTCGGCGCCTCGTCCTCCGCGCGGTGATGCGTGGTTTCGTCGCCGAACTCGTGCGCGGCGTACTTGTGGGTGCCCTCGAGGTCGTCGCGGATGGCTTCCTGGGCGGCCGGAGGCAGCGTGTGCAGGATCTCGCGCACCCGAGCCTGGCGTCGGCCGACGGCCTGGCGCACCGGCATACCCGGGGTGGCCTGAATCTGCGGCGGCACGCCCTCGATCTCCTCGACACCACCGTCATGGTGACCGGCATCGGCCATGGCCTGCTCTTCGGCCATCGTCGACTCGTCCTTCTCCTCCGACATGCCGATCGGGCCGATGCGGCGGCCGTTGAGGAACTGCTTGACGACGGGCTCGTCACTGGTCAGCAGCACTTCACGCGGACCGAACATGACCAGGTGCTTGCGGAACAGCATGCCCATGTTGTCGGGCACCGTGCGGGCGATGTTGATGTTGTGCGTGACGATCAGGATCGTGCAGTCGATCTGCGCGTTGATGTCGATCAGCAGCTGGCTCAGGTACGCGGTACGCACCGGGTCCAGACCCGAGTCGGGCTCGTCGCAGAGTATGATCTGCGGGTCGAGCACCAGGGAGCGGGCCAGGCCTGCACGCTTGCGCATACCGCCCGAGATCTCGCCGGGGAACTTGGTCTCGTCACCGGCCAGGCCGACGAGTTCAAGCTTCTCCATGACGACGTTGCGGATCTCGCTTTCCTTCTTCTTGGTGTGCTCACGCAAGGGGAAAGCGGTGTTGTCGTAGATGTTCATCGAGCCGAACAGCGCACCGTCCTGGAACATGACGCCGAACAGCGTGCGGATCTCGTAGAGCTCCTTAGCCGAGCACTCGATGATGTTGGTGCCGTCGACGATGATCTTGCCCCGCTCCGGGCGCAGCAGGCCGATCAGGGACTTGAGGAAGACGGATTTACCGGTACCGGACGGGCCGAGGAGGACGCTGACCTCACCGGCCGGGACCTCCATGGTGACGTCTTCCCAAATTCGCTGGGCCCCGAAGGACTTTGTCAGGCCCTCAACCTGAATTCCGATGCCCACGCGCGATCCTTCCGCCAAGTATGATCCCCACCACACGCCTCCCGCCTGTGGCTTGAGTCACTGTAGCTTACGCTTTCTGACCTCAACACTCGTCTGAGGCCACATTGTGATCATCCGTAACGCAATTGTGGGGCGAATCTGTTTGCCAGATCCGCCCCACAATGTTATTTGTCGGCTCTGCCGACGGGCTGGTTTACCGGCCCGCCGACGAGTGAGGAACTACTTGACGGTGACCGTCGCGCCGGCGGCCTCGAGCTTGTTCTTGGCCTCCTCGGCAGCCTCCTTGGCGACCTTCTCGAGCAGCGGCTTCGGGGCGCCGTCGACCAGATCCTTGGCCTCCTTGAGGCCCAGGCCCGAGACGATCTCGCGGACGACCTTGATGACGCCGATCTTCTTCTCGCCGGCGGCCTCGAGGATGACGTCGAACTCCGACTGCTCCTCGGCGGCCTCGGCGGGCGCACCCGCAGCGGCGGGAGCGGCCGCGACTGCGACCGGAGCGGCGGCGGTGACCTCGAAGGTCTCCTCGAACTTCTTGACGAACTCAGAGAGCTCGAGCAGCGTCAGTTCCTTGAACGCGTCGAGCAGGTCGTCGGTGGACAGCTTGGCCATGGTGTGGTCCTTCCTGATTCTTCTTCTGGGCTAGTTGGGTGGTGTTAGAGGACGCAGCTACGCGGCCTCTTCAGCGGCCTTCTTTTCTTGCAACGCGGCTGCCAGCCGGGCGACCTGCGACGCCGGAGCGTTGAACAGGGCGGCGGCCTTGGACAGGTTCGCCTTCATCGCGCCGGCCAGCTTGGCCAGCAGCACCTCACGCGACTCCAGGTCGGCGATTGTTTCCACCTCGGAGACGCTCAGCGGGCGGCCGTCCATGTAGCCGCCCTTGATGACCAGCGCCTTGTTGTCCTTGGCGAAGGTCTTGAGCGCCTTGGCGGCGTCGACGGCCTCACCCTTGACGAACGCGATCGCCGTCGGGCCGACGAACAGATCGTCGAGACCATCGATGCCCGCCTCCGCCGCGGCACGCTTGACCAGCGTGTTCTTGGCGACCGTGTAGGTAGCGGAGTCACCGAGTGACCGGCGCAGATCCTTGAGGTTGGCGACGGTCAGCCCGCGGTACTCGGTGATCAGGGTGGCCGTCGAGTCTTTGAACTGCTCGGCGATGTCGGCAACCGCGGTGGCTTTGTCAGCCTTGGCCATGCATGCCTCCTCGTGGTTGGTATCGGGTGTCCCGCCGAGGGCCGCAAGTGGCCGGAAATGACGAACGCCCCGACGCAGACAGGTCGGGGCGCGAAATTGCCTCGTCCTCCTGCGTGGGCCGCCGGGTAATCCCGGACCTTCAACCGATTTCTCGGTGACCGACGGTCTTCGGTGGAACCGGTCAAGAATAGCGTGCCGCCCGCCGATCAGCCAAAATGATGCGGTTTCGGCGCGCTTACGGACGCTCCGCGCACGTTAGCGCGCCGAAATCACACCCCACCGACGAGCGGACGCAAGCAGTCTCAGGCGTCGAGGAGAGCCGCGGCGCCGACCAGGCCTGCGTCACTGCCGAGTTCGGCGGGCAGCACCCGCAGCCCGCGCAGGAAGTCGAGCTGGGCGTAGGAGGACAGCGCCTCGCGCAGCGGGTCGAAGAGCAGCGCACCGGATTTGGCCACGCCGCCGCCGATGACGACGAGATCCAGATCGCACACCGCGCTCACCGACGCGATCATCGCCGCCACCGCCGTCGCTCCGCGTCGGAAGGCTTGCAGCGCGACGGGATCGCCCGCATTGGCGGCGTCGGCGAGTTCCTTCGCATCGGCCCCGGCCGGGGCATCCCATCCGTTCTTGCGGGCCCACTGCGCCATTCGCGGTCCGGCGGCGACCGTCTCGACACAGCCACGGCCGCCGCAGGAACACGGCTCGCCGTCCTGGTCGACGACCACGTGGCCGACGTGCCCGGCGTTGCCGGTTCGCCCGTCGTAGGGCGCGGCGTCCAGCACGAGTCCGCCACCGACGCCGGTCGACACCACCATGCCGAGCAGAAACGGGGCACCAACCCCGGCGCCGCGCCACCGCTCCCCCAACGCCATGCACAACCCGTCGCCGCCCAGCCGTACCGGCGCACCGGTCAGCGTCGACACCCGCTCGACGACCGGAAAGCCTTGCCACTGCGTGATGTTGATGGGGCTGACGGTGCCGCCCGGAAGGTCGATCGGTCCGGCTGAGGAGATGCCGACGCCGCGCACCCGGCCACCGGCCTCGGCGAGGGCCTCGGTGACCAACGTGTCGACCACTGTCCACACCGCTTCGGCGTCGCCGTCGGGTGTCGGCAGCTTGGCGTGATGCACCAGCGCGCCGTCTGCGTCGACGAGCCCCGCGGCGATCTTCGTGCCGCCGATGTCGAGCGCAAGCGCGACGTCCATCAATGCCTGTGGGTGTTGTCGGGCTGACGCGGGTCGCCGGGATGCTCGTAGCCCGGTGCAAGCTCGACCAGTTCGGCGCATCGGGCGTCCAGCCACAGCCGGAACGCGCGGCGACGGGCCGCGCCGCGGAGGTGGTCGGCGATCTGCGCGGTGCTACCGAAACGCCGCGGGTTGCGCTCGAGGTACTCGAGCACCTGGGCGTCGGTGATGTCCACGGCGGCAGTCACGCCCATGAACAGCGCCCGAGCCAGTGGATCGGCGAGCACCGAGCCCGCGATGCTGCCGATCTCCAGCCGGGTCGTTGTGTCGGGCAGCAGCTCGTCCTCGCTCGGCGCACCGTCGGCCGTCAGTCCCCGCGCCGCCGCCTCTGCGGCGACCAAGCGCTCGGTCACCAGCAGCTGCGTCAGCCAACGGCGCAGCTGCCTGCCTTCGCTGGTGCCGCGGCGCGGCAGCGACGACGCGAGCCGAGAACCGCGCAGCCGGTCTTCGCGGGCGTCGACCTCCTCGACCCACACCGGCACGCCCCCGACACTCGCCGCGACGGCGGTGCGCGATCCGCATGGGCTTCTCGGTGGGCTCATCGCACCGTCACCTTCACCGCGGGTGAGTAAAGAAGCCGGCCGGCGCAACCGACCCGGATCAGCGCCCACCACTGGCCGGGTTCCACCCAGACCGGCGGCGCGACGTCGAAGCCGAGCTCCACCGTTCCGCGGGCGGGCAATTCACGGCCGACGGCTGCGGGTCCCATCCACTCCCACGTGCCCCACGGGCTGATCAGATGCGCCTCGACGGCCAGATCTGCATGCGCGTCGGTGCCGATTACGACGGTCAGCCGCGCGGCCCCGCCCGCCGAAAGCTCAACGGGCTCGGGGTCGCTGATCAGCCGCAGCACGTCGTCGCCTGCAGGTGCAGCGACCGACACCACACACACGTCCTCGACCACCTGGCGCCAAGCGGGCGGCATCGACGCCGCGTCGCTCCCCGTCACGGCCAGTTCGGCGCGCACCGGATACAGCCCCGGCGCGGCCCCGGCCGCCATCGTCAACACGGCGTCGGTCTCCAGGTGCTCGCCGGGCGGCAAGACGAACGTCAGCCCGGCCGGGTCGGCGCTCCAACCGTCCGGGCACAGCAGCCGCACCTTGCCGTGCAGCGCCGCGTCGCTGCTGTCGCTGGCCACGGTAAGCCGAAGCAGGACTTGCGAATTCGGTTCGGCCACGACATGTTGTGGATGTAAAAGCG
>Ga0207708_10002116_pt1 | contig 14637 bp, 16 predicted proteins | sample KBSK5101metaG_FD_184340 | JGI IMG/M metagenome (GOLD analysis project Ga0207708, IMG submission 184340) | Corn, switchgrass and miscanthus rhizosphere microbial communities from Kellogg Biological Station, Michigan, USA - KBS K5-10-1 metaG... | ecosystem: Host-associated > Plants > Roots >...
CTTTCGTGCGGACTTGCCGGAACTGCCGGCTGCCCGGACTCGGCGATTTCTCGAGGAGTACGGTTTGCCGGATTATGATGCCGGTGTGCTGACGGCCACCAGAGATGTGGCGGAATATTTCGAAGCGTCCGTCAAACTATTCCCACAGCCCAAAACGGTCAGCAACTGGGTGATGGGAGAGCTGACGAGAGAGTTGAACAATACCGGAACGGCCATCGGCGCGTCTCCTGTTTCCCCCGAGCGGCTCGCCACGCTGCTGCGCATGGTCGAGCAGGGAACCGTGAGTTTGAAAGTCGCCAGAGACATCTTTCCGGAAATGTATAGAACAGGCAAGGCGCCCGAGCAAATTGTGCAGGAGAAGGGGCTCACCCAGGTCTCCGATGAAGGGGCTCTCAGCCAGGTCATCGACGATGTGCTGGCGAAGAATCCCGCTCAGGTCGCGCAGTTCAAACAAGGGAAGCAGCAGGTATTGGGCTTCCTGGTTGGGCAGGTGATGAAATCAAGCGGAGGGAAGGCGAATCCCGGCAAAGTGAATGAGCTGCTAAAACACAAGTTGGGATGAACTGGAGCGAAGAGACATGAGCGCAATCAGAGACATCAAGGGCAGGCAGGTCATCGATTCACGGGGAAATCCCACGGTCGAAGCGGAGGTCACGCTGGAAAGTGGCGCCCAAGGCCGTGCCGCAGTCCCCTCCGGAGCCTCAACCGGTGAGAAGGAAGCGATCGAACTACGTGACGGCGATAAGAAGCGCTGGATGGGCAAGGGTGTATCGAAGGCGGTGGCCAATATCGGCAAGGCCATCGCGCCCGAGCTGTTAGGTAAAGACGCCTTCGACCAGGTCAGCATAGACCAGGCGATGATTGAGTTGGACGGAACGAAAACCAAGGGCAAGCTCGGCGCCAATGCGATCCTCGGAGTCTCGCTCGCAGTGGCCAAGGCGGCCGCCAGTGAGACCGGCCAGCCGCTGTATCGGTACTTGGGTGGAACCAATGCGCGGGTCCTGCCAGTTCCGCTCATGAACATCATCAACGGCGGCGCCCACGCCGACAATCGGCTGGACCTTCAGGAATTCATGATCGTCCCGGTCGGCGCCAGTCACTTCAGCGAAGCCGTGCGAATGGCAACGGAGGTATTCCATTCCCTGAAAGCGCTGTTGAAAAAGAAGGGGCTCAGCACGGCCGTCGGCGACGAGGGCGGGTTCGCCCCTGATCTGGAATCCAATGAGGAAGCGCTGACGTTGATCATGCAGGCGGTCGAAGAGGCCGGCTACCAGCCGGGACGGGACATTGCGCTGGCGTTGGATTGTGCGGCCAGCGAGCTCTACGACAAGAATCGGTACGTGCTGGAAGCTGAGAAACAACGGGAGCGTTCTTCGGAGGAGATGATTGCGTACTACGCGAAGCTGCTCGATCGTTACCCAATTCTCTCGATCGAAGACGGATTGAGCGAAGTCGACTGGAAAGGCTGGAAGATGCTGACTGAAAAGCTGGGCAAGCGGGTGCAGCTTGTCGGCGATGACATTTTTGTGACCAACGTTGAAATCTTCGCCAAAGGCATCGATGAAGGCATTGGCAACTCGATTCTGATCAAGCTGAATCAAATCGGCACCTTGACCGAGACGCTGGAAGCCATCGAATTAGCCAAACGGTCTGGCTACACGGCAATTATCTCCCATCGCTCAGGGGAAACCGAGGATACCACCATTGCCGACGTGGCGGTTGCGACGAACAGCGGCCTCATCAAAACGGGGTCATTGTCCAGGACCGATCGTGTGGCAAAGTACAATCAATTGCTTCGGATCGAGGAAGAGTTGGGAAGTGCCGCCGTCTATCGTGGTCGAGAGGCCATGCCTGGTCGAGGCTAATGGGCTGGTATGATCGTTAAACGTAATCGCGGGCGGGAGTGGTTGGATTGGCAGCGGCGCTGGGTGACCGGTGCACAGTATATCGGCGCCGGCATGTGCCTCCTGCTGTTGCTGGCCCTCTTCTTCGGTGAAATGGGGATTCCACGCTATTTTTCCATGCGCGACCATGCCCAACAGCTTGGACGGGAGATCCAAGACCTGCAGCGGACCACGACGGTCTTGCGCGGAGAAATCGATCGGTTGGAGCATGATCCTGCCCGGATCGAACAGTTGGCCCGGGAACGGCTTGGCTATGTTCGTAAAGGCGAAACGGTCTATCAGGTGGTGCCGGATGGTCCCGACGAGCGTGTCCGACCATGAAGTTCGGCACGGTAGCCATTGTCGGTCGGTCGAACGTGGGGAAGTCCACATTACTGAATCGCCTGCTGAACGAGAAGATTGCCATCGTCTCGGATAAGCCCCAGACGACTCGAACGAGGATTCTCGGCGTCGTGCATGCAGAGGGGGCCCAGATCGCGTTGCTGGATACGCCGGGACTGCACAAGCCGCAGCATCTCCTGAATCGTCGGATGGTCCGCACGGCTGTGGAGACGTTGGAAGAAGCTGATCTTCTGTTCGTGCTTATGGACGCCACGAGTTTGCCGGGACCCGGCGATCTCCTTGTCTTGGACCATGTGAAGGCGGCTCTGAAGAAACAGCCGCGCCCCGTCATCCTTGTCCTGAACAAGGTCGACCTTGTGAACAAGATGAAGCTGCTTCCGGTGATTGAGACGTATGCCAGGATGTGTGCGTGGACCGAGGTCGTGCCGGTGTCGGCCCAGACAGGAGATAACGTGCAACGTCTTGTGGCTGTCACGGTCTCGTATCTTCCCGAAGGCGAAGGGGCCTACGATGATGAGACAGTGACCGACCAAACGATGCGGACGCTGGCGGCCGAAATGATTCGAGAAAAACTGTTGCGCCAGACGCATGAAGAGATACCCTATTCATTGGCCGTCGAGATCGACGAGTTCGTCGAGGAAGGCAAACTGGCACGCATCAGTGCGGCCGTCCTGGTCGAACGGGAGTCGCACAAAGCCATCGTCATTGGGAAACACGGGGAGCGACTGAAAACAGTCGGCACCGAGGCCCGGATCGAGATGGAACGACTGTTCGGCATCAAGGTCTTTTTGCAGCTATGGGTGAAAGTGCGGGAGGCGTGGCGCGAAGACGAGCACGTGCTCATCGAACTGGGGTATTAGCAAGTCAGTGATGCAGCCGATGGAAAAACTACCTGAAGTCCGTTCCCTCGAGCCGAAACCCCGTGTCGGGGACAAAGATGTTTTGCGCGACACCTTGAGGGAGCAAGGCGAGCGAGGGCAGACCAAGTCCGATATCGTGCTCTTGTCTGTACAACGCCTCTTGCGACGAGGGGCGATCACCAACCTGGCAAAAATGCTGGGCCGGATGCATCCTGCCGATATTGCCAAAGTCATCGTCCATCTCTCCTCTCCAAAGGAAAAGCGCGAAGTCTTTGAATTGGTCCGCGGCGAGTCCAAGCGCGGGCAGGTGCTATCCGAGCTCGATACGGACAGCATCACCCAGGTCTTGTCAGATCTGCTCCAGTCCGATATCGCCTGGTTGATCAAAGACCTGGCGCCCGACGACGTCGCCTACATTCTCGGTGTGTTGCCAGAAGAGCGTGCGAAGGAAATTCTCTCGCTGATGCGCACCGAGGACTCGACAGAAGTCGCCGACATTTTGAAGTATCCAAAAGATACGGCCGGCGGGATCATGACCACGGAGTTTTTTGCGCTGTCTGAAGACGCGACGGCGCAGGATGCGATCCGGCGCCTACAACAGGCGACGGACGCTGAGATGGTCTTCTACATCTATGTCACCGACAAGGATGATCATCTGGTAGGAGTTCTGTCGCTGCGCCAGCTCTTGACGGTGCCGCCCGCGACCCCGCTCAAGAATATCGCCACCCGCGAGGTCATTAGCGTCACGGTGGACATGGACCAGGAGGAGGTTGCGCGGCAGGTCGCCAGTTACAATCTTCTCGCCATTCCCGTTGTGGACAAAGACGGTGTGCTGGTCGGCATCATTACGGTCGATGACGTCGTGGACGTGATCCGGGAAGAAGCCACCGAAGACATGTTAAAGATGGCGGGCGCCGTGCAAGAGGAGGCCGTCTCCAAGTCTTCCAGCGTTGCAGCGGCCAAAGTACGGCTCCCGTGGCTTTTCACCAACCTCGTCGGCAGTTTGCTTTCCGGTGCCATCCTCTGGGAATTTCGCTATACGATCCAAGAAGTCGTCGCCATCGTGAGTTTCATTCCCGTGATTGCGGCCATGGGCGGCAACGTCGGACTTCAGTCGTCGACGCTCATTATCCGTGGCCTCGCAACCGGGTTGGTCGAGGTGACCGACGTCTGGAACGTCTTTTTCCGCGAAGTGAAGATCGGGCTGTTGATGGGAGTGGCCTGCGGCATCATATTGTCGCTGGTCGGTTGGATTTGGCATCAAGGCTTTCTCGGAGTGGTCGTGGGAGTCTCGCTCATCACGGCATTCCTCGTCTCCACGAGCATGGCCACGTTCATGCCGATTCTTTTGAAGCGCGTGGGCGTCGATCCTGCCGTTGCGGCCGGGCCGTTCGTGACGACGGCGAACGATATCACGGGCATCACCATCTACCTCACGCTTGCCACCATCTTTATGGAATATCTTCGATAGTGGCGAGCTTCAGATTGCCTCTTTTTGCATCGCTCACGGTTGCTGGATGACTGTATGCCGTTGGTGAAGACGCAGGCGATCACCTTGAAAAGCCGCAAGTGGGGCGAGGCCGACCGCATCGTCACCTTCTATGCAAAGCATTTGGGAAAAATTCGTGCGGTCGCGAGGGGGGCGAGGCGACCCAAAAGTCGTATGGGGGCTGCGCTCGAACCCTTGACCCTGTGTGACCTGAATCTCTTCGAAAAATCCGGCGATACGCTGTATCGGGTCTCCCAGGTCGATTTGATCGAACCGTTTGTCAGATTCCGAGAGGATTTGACGATGATGGCAGCGGCCGCTCGAATGGCCAATGTCGTGGGCGCTGTCACACCGGATGGCGATCCCGACCCGCATCTCTTTGAGACCTTGGAGCAGGGGCTGCGTACGTTGGTCACGAGCGACGATCCGGCGCTCACCGCGTTACTCTTTCAGATTCGACTCTTGGGATTGACCGGTTTTCGCCCTCAGACCGACCATTGCGCGGGCTGCGGGAAGACCAAAGAGATTCAGGATCCGCAGTTTTCTCCTGCATCCGGCGGCCTCGTGTGTGTGACCTGCGCGGCCCGGCAACGGGTACCCTGCCTGCCCTTATCACGCGGCAGCCTGGCGTTTCTTCAGCAAGCCTTACGGCTGGCGCCGACGATGGTCACGCGGCTGAAAGCAGCCGGCCAAGTTCGAGGCGAGATAGAAGACGCCATAGAGAGCTATGTTACAGTGGTGGCTGGAAAACGCCTCCCCCCTGTGAATTTTTTGGCGACATCGATGTGATCGCTGCTCGAGCGAAACCAGTGCACATGGCTGACACTCAACTTGAACCTAAAGACTTATCCTGGTTGGACAAGGGCGTGCTCGGGATCGAATGGAGCGACGGGCACCACGGCGTCTATCCGGTTCGCCATCTTCGACTTCACTGCCCGTGCGCGGCCTGCGTTGACGAATGGACAGGCGTGCGTAAGGTGAACAGCGACGATGTGCCGCTGCTGATCATGCTGCAGGACATCGAGTCGGTCGGTCGATATGCGCTACAGTTTAAATGGAGCGACGGCCACGATACCGGCATCTATTCCTATAAATTGCTGCGCGGCTTATGCCAGTGTGACCTGTGTCAACCTGTGAAGGTGGCGGAGCCGAAGAGCCGGAGGCTTTTGTGAGGTGTCGGTATGGCCCGTTGACAGCCGTGCTGATCGCAATGGCCTGGCTTGGCGTGTCGGCCGGATGCATGGGGATGCCGCCGATCACCGAGCAGGAGCGTAACATCAGAAACAATGAACTCACGCTTCGAAAACTCGAACCACGCGCGTTCGTCCGCGCGTGGGGGATGCCGACCTATCAACATATGGAGTTCATGCCGTTTTTTGGAATGAAGGATGGGTCGATGGTGCCCCGTTCGCGAATTGCCGTCGGCACTTCGCCTCCAGGGTGGGAAGCGACCGTTGATGCGGGAGAGGCCTTGTTCCTCGCGTATCCAGACCGTGGCTGGCTCGTGGTATTTTTGGACGAGGTCTTCGTCTATCGGGAAGAACTATCAGCCGACAAGTTGCACGAAATAGGCCAAACGTGGGCGCATGAAGATAAGTTTCGTACGAAAATCGAACTTGAACCACATCCCTGACCCGCCGCTTAAACCTGTGGTGAGGCAGTCCCGTCCACTCAAACTCCTGGTCGCCGCTTCTGAAGCGATCCCTTACGCGAAGACAGGCGGCCTTGCAGATGTGGCCGGGGCCCTGCCGCAGGAATTCGTGAAGCTCGGACATGAGGTCATTCTTCTTCTCCCTCGCTATCGTGAATTGGACCAATCCGGGCGCAGGTTCCACCCTCTCGTCACGCTGCCGATTCACACTCCGCAAGGCGTGATTCCCGCGGTCATTGAAGAAGACATTGTGCCGATCGGTAACCGTCCGGAGGGCCTACGCGTATGGGCCGTTGCGAACGATGCCTATTTTGATCGGCCTGGTTTGTACCAGGAATCTGGACTCGATTATCCAGATAATTTGGACCGGTTTGTCTTTTTTTCACGAGCGATCATCGAAGCCATGGCCTATTTACGCCGTGAACGGGAGTGGCAGACGGATCTTCTGCATCTGCACGACTGGCAGACTGCACTGTGCGCCGTCTATTTAAAGACGAACGATGCGGCACGAGCAGAGGTGAGTGGTGTCAAGACAGTCCTCACCATTCACAATGCCGGGTATCAGGGAATGTTCCCGGGAACACAGTTCGCCAAAACCGGATTGGCCCCTTCATGGTTTACACCCAGTGGCTTGGAATTTTATGGGTCTCTGAACTTGCTCAAGGGAGGAATCATTTTCAGCGATTACGTGACCACCGTGAGTCCGACATATGCCAAGGAAATCTTGACTCCCGATGGCGGCTTTGGCCTCGATGGGGTCCTGCGCAATCGACAAGGCGAGTTTGAAGGCATCCTCAACGGGATCGACGTCGACCTCTGGAACCCGGAAACCGACCCGCACTTGCCGGCGCCGTATAGCGCGACAAACTGGCAGAGCAAACGCGTCTGTAAGGACGCCTTACGGCGAGAGTTCCACCTTCCGGACACGAATGATCCAGTCATAGCGCTCATTGGCCGCATGACCTCGCAAAAAGGATTCGACCTGCTGGCAGAAGCGATGCCGAAATTGGTGACGCTCGGCCTACAGCTGGTCATTCTCGGGACCGGCGAGCCGGCCTTGGAAGAACGCTTCAAGGCGCTCCATGACGGTTACCCGGCTAAAGTCGGACTTCGTATTGGCTTTGATGAAGGCCTTGCGCATCGAATTGAAGGCGGGGCCGACATGTTTCTCATGCCTTCGCAATATGAGCCATGCGGATTGAGTCAACTCTATAGCCTGCGATACGGCACGATTCCCATCGTCCGCAAGACGGGGGGATTGGCGGACACAGTCGTGCCGTTTTCACCCCGGAACCCCAACCTCGCCCGCGCGACTGGATTTCACATTAAACAACACACGGCCGAGTCCTTGATTTCTACAGTTGAGGGGGCCATTCCCGTCTTTCAGGGGATAGACATGTGGAAGAGGCTCGTGGAAAATGCCATGAATGTCGATGTATCCTGGTCGCACTCGGCCAAGGCCTATGATCGATTGTTTGCCTCGTTAACGTCTTAAAGCATCTAGCTGGGGAGGATTCAGAGTGAATATTCTCGGCATTTCCGCCTTCTACCACGACAGCGCCGCCTGCCTTGTGCGGGACGGCGAGATCATCGCTGCGGCACAGGAAGAACGATTTACACGAAAGAAGCATGATCCGGGATTTCCTCATCGCGCGGTTGAGTATTGTCTGAACGAGGGACGGATTGGGATTCAAGACCTTCAATATATTGTGTTTTATGACAAGCCGTTGATCAAATTCGAGCGGCTGCTTGAAACCTACGTCGGCTTTGCGCCGCGTGGCCTGCAGTCCTTTCTTGCCGCCATGCCGGTGTGGCTGAAAGAGAAACTGTTACTGCGAAACCTTCTTCGCAAAGAGGTCTTGGCTTGCGCTCCTGGTCTGAACAAAAAGGACGTTCCGCAATTCCTGTTCGGCGAACACCATGAATCTCATGCGGCATCTGCCTTTTTCCCCTCTCCCTACCAGAAGGCCGCTGTCTTGTGTATGGACGGCGTTGGAGAATGGGCGACGACCTCCGCTTGGCTTGGCGATGGCAATGGTCTGACGCCTCTCTGGGACATTCCGTTTCCCCATTCCATCGGATTGCTCTATTCGGCGTTCACGTATTACACAGGTTTCAAGGTCAATTCTGGTGAATATAAGGTCATGGGCCTTGCTCCCTATGGACAGCCGAAGTATGTCAAGGGGATCTATGAACATCTCTTGGATTTGAAGCCCGACGGGACGTTCAGAATGAACATGGAGTTCTTCAACTATTGTACTGGCTTGACCATGACGAATTCCCGATTCGATGACCTGTTCGGCGGCCCTCCTCGCAAGCCGGAATCGAAATTAGGGCAGCGAGAAATGGATTTGGCTCGGTCGATCCAGGAAGTGACTGAAGAGGTCATGCTGCGATTGTCTCGAACGATGCATCGAGAAACCGGAGCGGAGTATTTATGTTTGGCAGGCGGCGTGGCGCTTAATTGTGTGGGGAACGGACGGATCCTCCGTGAGGGACCATTCAAAGACATCTGGATCCAGCCGGCGGCCGGAGATGCCGGCGGAGCCGTAGGCGCGGCCCTCAGTGCCTGGTATCAATATGAAAACCAGCCACGGACGGCCGATAACGTCCACGATAAGATGAATGGCAGCTATCTCGGTCCCCGACATTCGAACAATGATGTCGAATCCAGACTGAGAACACTCGGCGCGGTGTATCACCGGTTGGATGATGAACAACTTATTGATTCCACCGCCGAGCATTTGGCAGAAGGAAAAGTGATTGGATGGCTCCAAGGCAGAATGGAATTTGGTCCCCGTTCGCTCGGAGGCCGTAGCATTTTGGGAGACGCACGAAATACGAAAATGCAGTCGGTCATGAATCTCAAAATAAAGTATCGGGAGTCGTTTCGACCATTTGCACCCTCCGTGCTCCGTGAGAAGGTTTCCGAATATTTTCAAATGGATTGTAACAGCCCCTATATGCTGCTGGTTGCTCCCGTGGTTGAGAAGCGGCGACTGCCATTCGACCCCAAGCATGAAGCGTTATGGGGGATTGATCTGCTCAACATTCCTCGATCCGATGTTCCGGCCATCACGCATATCGATTACTCCGCAAGAGTGCAGACAGTCCATGAAGACACCAATGCTCGATACCACCATCTGCTCTCCGCGTTTGAACGGAAGACGGGCTGCGCGGTTCTGGTGAACACATCGTTTAACGTCCGCGGTGAGCCGATCGTGTGTACGCCGGAGGATGCCTATCGCTGTTTCATGCGGACAGAAATGGATGTGTTAGTCCTCGAGAACTTTGTTCTATTGAAGGAAGAGCAAAAGCCTCTGGAGAACGATTCTGACTGGAAGAGCGAATTCGCTCTTGATTGATAGTGGGAGGAAGCGTGGATCACAGATTTCAAGTCAAGGAATTGCGGCAGTTTGGCCTAATGGTGGGTGGAGTGTTCAGTGTCATCGGTCTTTGGCCGATGTTTCTCCGGGGAGAACCGCTTCGCCTTTGGGCCGTGGTTCTAGGAAGCCTGCTCATCCTATTGGGGAGTCTCGTGCCAACCTGGCTGGCTCCGGTTCACCGAGGCTGGATGTGGGTCGGACACGTGCTCGGTTGGATCAATACCAGGATCATTCTTGGAGTGATCTTTTACGGGCTCATCACCCCCATTGGCATCGTGTTCCGGATGTTAGGGAAAGACACGATGCGGCAATCGTTTTCCGATACCAGTTCAACGTATCGTGTGAATCGCCAGCCCAGGCCGCGTTCTCATATGAAATTTCAGTTCTAAGTCGTTTGATATCGGAGGTGATTATGGGCGAGTTTGTCATGGAATTGTGGGCCTTCATGAAGGAACGGAAAAAGTTTTGGCTGTTGCCGATCATACTCGTGCTGCTTATGCTGGGGACGCTCATCGTGTTGACGCAAGGGTCTGCCGTTGCGCCATTCGTCTACACCTTGTTCTAATGTGATGAGGTGGAAAAGAAGGGACGGGCGATCAGCGAGGGCTCAGAGACGAAACCTGAAGCCTCTCAGGCTCTATCTCCGACAAAAGGGCTCTGGCCTGAGTGGTATAAAAGGCATAATCTGCCTGCGGGTTGTACTCAAGTATTCCGTGCAAGAGTTCTCTAGCCACCTCAAAGCGACGAGCTTCAACGGCAACTTGTCCGGCACGTAAGGAACAAGCTGCCGACATGGCCTTCACATCGACGGCAAGCCTGGCAGAAGGTGTCGTGACCAGCCGCTCGAGTTTTCCAGGCAGTGGAAGCACGAACCCATCACCTGAAACCGTCCGCTTCGCAGATGTGCTGAGGATGGCGGCATCATGCTTTAATTCTTCAAACTCTTTGGCATTTTGGCAGTGGGAATACACAGACCAAAGACCCATAAAGCTGCCATTGTCTGCGGCAGGCTGTCTGACCGGCTGTCCGGACTGACAGCCGATGGATAGCAGGGCCAGGCTCACGAGCAATAATTGGTTCGTTCTCATTCTGCCCTTCAGATCTGCAATCAGCGGGCCCATCGATGGATAATATAACCTATTGAAAAATTGATGAATCATTGACAAACCGCTGTGTGTCAAATACCGCACTATTGCATTTTTCAGACTATAGTGTGGGAAATGGTGTGAGAGGGATTAGGAATTGAAGATTTGGACTAGAATTCCTGTCCTGGTAGTAGCGTTGGTCTTCCGCATGATGTGCTTAATGTGCTCCTTGACCGTCTGCTCGGTGATTTGAAGCGCATTAGCAATTTCCTTGTTTGTCCACCCTTTAGCCAGGTGCTCGACCACCGATTGTTCGCGGTTTGTAAGCGAAAACTTTTCCTTGGCCTGGTCGGTGTTCAACTGCTGCCGGCGACCGAGTTCTTCGAGGGTCACCACGAGCCTGGCAAATTGCACGCCCCCTCGATCAGGCAAACCGAATCCCCTGAGCAGGACGGGCTGTTCGGGATTACCGGCAACCCGCTTGATCTCAAATTGTTCCCAATCCTTCGCTTCGGTCCGGATATGCAAGGCTTTGACGATTTCGCCGCAAAGCTCGGTCAAAGCCGTCGGGAGCACGCCGTGCGCCGCTCGGGAACTGCCGCCTCCATGCTCGGCCACGTTAATCTGTTTAGAGAGCTCCGAGGCCTGACGATTCATGTGGAGCAATTGCATGGAAGCCGAAAGAACGACGATCCCCGGTCCTGCCCGTTGGTCGGCAAGCGTTTCTGCGGGGTCGGGAACAGGCAGTGGATTGCTCATGCTCGGGGGGAAAGCTTAAATGTAACTGGTTACGGAGAGAACGCTAAACCGGCTTCAACCTTAGACAGTTCGGTGGATTCTACCTAACCCTTTAGAGGGAGTCAACACCCTCCTTTTGTTATGCAGACCTACGTCATCGGTATTGTCGGGCATTTGAAGGCCTCCCTATACTGGCCCCTGTAGGACATCACGGGGTCAACGCATTGAACCGGGCAAACAGGGGGGAAGTTGTGACACAGACCGAGTGGGAATGGCCGATTTCGACCCATCTTCAAAACCATCGCGAACGCGTGCCTTTATTGAGACCGGTTCCGTTCGAGATGACGACCCAAGTAGACGATCCCTCGGATTCGGCGAACAGCGGGAAGGCATTGTCTCTCAATATCAGCAGTGGAGGGATGTTAGTGCTCATGGACCATGCGCCGGGGGTCGAGCAGGTGCTCAAAGTTCTTGTGCCGACGCCGACAAGCTCGGCCGGCACTCCGACGCTTGCGGAGGTACGGTGGACACGCAAGCTTCCGTTCGGAAGTTCAAAGAATGATGGCGCATACTTCGTTGGATTGAAGTTCTTGTTCTAGTGGCGCCCTAGGCACCGGCAGAATACAGGCGAAACTTGAAGGCGGATTTTCTCGTAATTGGCGGCGGGGTAATTGGACTGAACATAGCACGAAGACTTCGGGCTACTTTCTCTGATTCCTCAGTGCACCTTATAGAAAAAGAGCCTGATTGTGGGTTGCATGCGAGCGGCCGGAATAGCGGTGTGTTGCACGCCGGCTTTTACTATTCACCAGATAGTCTTAAAGCTCAATTCACATGGCGAGGCAATCGCCTTCTGACCGAATATTGCGAAGAAAAGAAGATCCAATTGAATAAGTGCGGCAAGCTGGTTGTGGCGCGAAATCGGGGAGATCATTCTGGGCTAAACGAGTTGTTGCGGAGGGGACGCGCAAATGGAATACCCCTTGAAGATATATCTGCGAGAGAGGCTAAGGCGATAGAGCCTCGTGTTAAGACATGCGAACGCGCATTGTTCTCGCCATCGACATCGACCGTGGATCCATCTGAAGTGATGCAGGCCATGAAGAAGGATGCTATCAACGAAAACGTCAAGGTACATTGTGGAGTCCGATATCTTGAATCATCCAAAGGACAGGTGAAGACGACGGAAGGCACCTACGATGCCGGATATGTCGTGAACGCAGCGGGTCTTTATGCCGATCACATTGCGCGCGATTACGGATTTTCAGAGCACTATCGAATTCTTCCCTTTAAGGGACTTTACCTCTATTCTAGTGAGCAGCCAGGATCGATGCGCACGAACATTTATCCGGTTCCGGATCTGAAGCATCCGTTCCTCGGTGTTCACTTTACAGTGGCAGCGAATGGCAAGACCAAGATTGGACCGACCGCCATTCCGGTTTTTTGGCGCGAACATTATGTAGGACTGGAGAACTTTCACTTCAATGAATTTGCTGATGTGACGTGGCGTGGACTAGGCTTGCTCCTCCAGTCGAAATTCGATTTTGGCATGCTTGCCATGAAGGAAATGGCAAAGTTTTCGAAATCCCGGATGGTCTCGCTTGCCAGTGAGTTGGCGGAAGGAGTGAAGTCCGAGCACTACAGGAACTGGGGGCGCCCCGGTATACGTGCTCAGCTCATCAATACTAAAAAACAGACACTAGAAATGGATTTCGTGTTGGAGGGCGACGACAAGTCTATGCACGTTCTGAATGCCGTCTCGCCGGCTTTTACCTGTTCGATTCCGTTCTCAGAACATGTGTGCAAGCAGATCACATCTGCTTTGCAGTGAGCCGAAAGCAAGCTGAACGAAAAAGAGCCATTAAACAAGGGCAAGTGCAACAACAGCGAGAAAACCACAGAGGGAGTACCCAAATGTTCTCCTCCATGCAACCAACGGAACTGAAGGATGTGATCGAAAACTATTTGCCGGCGTTCGAAAGATTATTGAAGGCAATAGACAGCAATGCCATTGAGCGCATCGCTCGTCGCCTCTGTGTGGCTCGGGAGAATGAGGCCACGATTTATGTCGCTGGCAATGGCGGGAGCGCAGCAATTGCGTCTCATTGGGTCAACGATCTTGGCAAGGCGACGAAACGATCCGGGTCGCTTCCTGTTCGTGTCATGAGCTTGAGCGACAATGTCTCATGGCTTACCGCATTGGCGAATGACGAGGGTTATGACAGAGTATTCGCGGGCCAGCTTGAAAATTTCGCCAAAAAAGATGATGTCTTGGTCGTCATTTCTTCAAGCGGCAATTCATCCAATCTGGTGCGTGCTGTTGAGGTAGCGAGGTCGAGAGGCATGACAATTATTGGCCTCTTAGGATTTGATGGCGGAGTGCTAAGGCAGCTCACGGACGACTGCCTAGTGGTTCAGACCGCAAAAGGTTTGTATGGACTGGTGGAGCCCATGCATGAGATGGTTTGTCATCTTTTGACGGCATGCGTGGCCGCAGCAGGCAAGGATGCTCCGTCTGAGAAGTAAGCCAATTACCAGAATGGCAAGGTAAGTTGAGGCACGATGACTGATTCGATGCAAGCGGTAATCTTGGCGGGCGGTCGTGGGACGCGTATGGCTCCCATCACGGATACAATACCGAAGCCCATGATCAAGATTGAAGGTAAGCCATTTCTTGAGTATTTGATAGAAATGTTGCGCGAGCAAGGTGTGCAGCGCATTCTTCTACTGCTGGGGTATCTGCCCGAGGTCGTGCAGGAATGCGGCGGTCACGAGCTCGATCGGCGCCTCGGCCTGCTCGGCGAGGTGCGCCGCCTGCAGCGCGTGCTCGAGCTGCGTCACGCCCTCGCCGGAGTACTCGATGTGGCCGTGCTTCCGGAAGAGGCCGTCGATGTCGGCGAGCGAGAGTCCCACGACCTACTTGGCGCGGCTGGCGAGGCTCGTGTCCGCCAGCTCCGGGTGCGCCTTGTAGAAGCCGGTGGCGTCCCGCAGGCGGCTGCGGCGCAGCTGCCCGGCCGATTCCAGGATCGGGTAGGCGGTCGAGCAGAAGAAGGAGTTGATGCGGCGCAGGTCGCTGATGATGTCCAGGTGCAGCGAGCTGGTCTCGATCGACTGCACCGTCTGGCCGGCCAGCCGCTCCAGGTGCGAGTCGTGGTACGCGCGCTCGAGGTCGCGGAAGCGCT
>Ga0207708_10002117_pt1 | contig 14637 bp, 14 predicted proteins | sample KBSK5101metaG_FD_184340 | JGI IMG/M metagenome (GOLD analysis project Ga0207708, IMG submission 184340) | Corn, switchgrass and miscanthus rhizosphere microbial communities from Kellogg Biological Station, Michigan, USA - KBS K5-10-1 metaG... | ecosystem: Host-associated > Plants > Roots >...
GGACCTTCGGAGAATCCTCGCTGGTCGCCCGACGGCACCGAGATCCAGATCAACTGCTGCGGCGATGGGATGGTCGCGCATCTCATCGATCCCAGAACCCGCGAGCTGCGCTCGTTGGAGCCGCCGGATCCGGCCGTCGAGGTCTTCTGCGGCGGTGCCTGGTCCCCCGACGGCGAACGGCTCGCCTGCGAGGGCTTCGGGGTGGACGATCCGAGCCTGACCGGCATCTACTGGGTCCGCTCCTCCGACGGGGCCGATCTGGAGCGGATCACGTCCAACCCGGGTGGAGATGACATCCCCGGCGACTTCTCGCCCGATGGGGACCGTCTCGTCTTCGTGCGGCTGGCCGAGAACGGCTCCGCCGGGATCTTCGTAACCGACGTCGACGGCTCGGAACTCCGTCGGGTCTCACCGCGGGGCATGTTGGTCGACGACATCTTCGGAGGAAGCTGGTCCCCGGACGGGAGTCAGATCCTGTTCGTCGCTCGCGAGACCGAAGAGCACCACAAGGCGATCTGGGTGGTGAACGCCGACGGCACCTCGCCTCACCAGCTTCAGATCGATGGGACCTGTGGCGGCCCGCTCTCGGATCCGGGGTCGTTCGGGTGTTACAGCCCAAGTTGGTCGCCGGACGGCACGAAGATCGTGTTCGTTCGTTCGACCCCCGATCCGTCGGCTCCGGCAGGTTTCGTCGAGAATGTCTACACCGTGAACGCGGACGGGAGCGAGCTCTTCCAGGTGACCAGCGGCAGTGTCGACGACAACCCGGACTGGGGAACCCCACCGGCGAGCTCTTGAGGCCCGGATCGATCGCGCTCGCCGGCCACCGGAGCCTGCTCCTTCGGTGGTCGGCGGCGCACGACCCTCTTAGGGTCAGGATCTTGGGCGAACATCAACCCGTGACCCCCTTCGCGCGAGTGACTTCACAAGCGAAGATGGCGGCGGGTCGCCACACACCGCGAGGAGCAGGCTCGTGCTGGAACGGTCGGATCCGGTGGTCAGGTTGGCGCCGGAGCCATTCGAGGATTTCTATGGGCGGGAGTATCTGGCCGTGGTGGGTCTGGCGTACGCGTTGTCCGGCTCCCGCTCGGGTGCCGAGGACCTGGCACAGGAGGCGTTCCTCGCTGCACACCGTGACTGGGACCGGATCGGTGCCTACGAACGACCCGAGGCGTGGGTGCGGCGGGTGGTGGCGAACCTCTCGGTCTCGGCCTTCCGCCGACGGGCCGCCGAGGCGAAGGCACTAGCGCGCATCCTCTTCGAGCAAGAGGAATCGCTGCCGGACCTCGGTGCCGGCGACCCTGAGTTCTGGGCAGCGATCCGCGCGCTCCCTCGGCGACAGGCGCAGGTCGTGGCGCTTTACTACCTCGAGGACCGGTCCCTCGCCCAGGTCGCTGAGATCTTGGACGTGACCTTGGGGACCGTGAAGCGCCACCTCCACACCGGCCGCCAAGCCCTTGCCCCGCGACTGCGATCCGAGGTGGATGAGCCATGACGATCGACTCCCGCGGCCGCCGCGCAGGTCAGGAGTTCCGCCGCGCGATCGATGACGTGCGTTCCTCCTCGCCGGATCGCGGGGCGATCGCTCGGTTCGAACGCATCCGCGTTCGCAAGCAGCGGAACCGGCGGATCGGCGCGACGCTGCTCGCGACGGGCGTGACCGTCGCGGCGATCGTGTTCGTGGGACGTGTGTTCGGGCCCGTGGACCGGGGAACGCCGGCAGCCCCGACCCTGCCGGGTGGTCTCATCCTCTACGGGGACTGGGACGCTCAGGGACAACGCGCCGATTGGTACACGGCGCGACCGGACGGCTCGGGTCTGCGGGACCTGCAACTCAGCGCGACGTGCGCGGTGTGGTTCCCGGACGGGGATCGGATCCTGATCACGGATGACGCAGCGGTGGGGCCAGGGCGGCCGCTGCGTCCGGCCGTGATCGATGCGGACGGTTCGAACCTCCGTCCGCTCGATGCCGTGTCGGACCCGGAGCTGAACCTCGGGTGCGGCGACGTGTCGCCCAACGGGACGCGGCTCGCGCTCGAGGGGTTCGGCCAAGGCGACGAGCCTGGGCTCGACGGGATCTACACCGTCCGCGCTTCGGACGGTGGAGGGCTCAAGCAACTCCTCCAGGGACCCGTCTCACCCCCGAGGTACTCACCGGACGGCACTCGGCTGAGTTTCTTCGGCACGAAGGAAGGGGTCAGCCCGACGGGGTCGGGGGCGCTGTTCGTGATGCGGGCCGACGGCACGGACCTTCGTCGCATCACGCCGTGGGGGTACGCCTTCGACGACCACGCGTGGTCGCCCGACGGAGCTTGGATCGTGTTCCAGAGGCCGTACGGACAGCTCTATCTGGTGCACCCCGATGGCTCCGGGCTCCACCGGGTCCCGCTCAGCCTCGGATCGGGGACCGGCGCGCTGAATCCATCGTGGTCACCCGACGGGGCATGGATCGTGGTCAGCCTCCAGCGAGCCGAGGAGTCCGGGATCTTCGTGGTCCACCCCGATGGCACCGGCCTGCGACCGGTGACCGGCGCGTCGGGAGTTCAGGCGCAACATCCCGATTGGGGAACACCCTAGGTACCATCGCACAGCCGAACAGCCTCCTCTTGACGCAGCCGGCGCCTGAGGTTACGACGAGAGAGAGCGACCGGCGGCAGCCAGCTGTGGCGAGCCGACCCTTCCGGTCGCAGACGGGAGGTCGAAGATGGCGGAGGGCAGCCTGTACGAACGATTGGGTGGCGTGTTCGCGATCGCTGCCGTGGTCGACCATTTCAGCGATGCGGTCGTCCAGAACCCCATCGTCGGCCAAGCATCGAAGAACCCGGAGCTCCATGAATGGCATACCAACAAGCTGGACCGGCTGCCAGGGCTGAAGTTCATGCGCACGTTGTGGCTGTGCAACGTCGCCGGTGGACCCTTCTCGTTCACGGCTACGAAGCCGGGAAGTACCCCGCTCGGGCTGGAAGAGGCCCATCGCGAACTTCGGATCTCCCCTGAGGAGTTCGATGAGGTCGCGGCCGAACTGGGACGCACGCTCGATCACTTCGCGGTCCCTCCCCGTGAGAAGGAGGAAGTGCTGGCGGCCTTCGCGGCGCACAAGGGAGAAGTGACCGAGGGATCGATGGCTTCGGCCTGATAGAACCCGCGTTCACCAGTCTTGCCGTGTCTATCGAGAACGGGTGAAGATGCGCTCCGTGAAGGTCCGGCGAAGCGCTAGCCAGGAACGCTGATGGGGGCTCAACACCGGCTGGCATCCGTGGCGAGCTCGCTGCCGGTGGAGGAGTCCCGCCGCTCTTGACCGAGGAGACGACAGCCTCGTCGTTCCCGGACGAGCCTGCGCGGCGTGTCGGTTCGATCGCCAAGGGGGCCGCCCTGGTTGGGCGGATCGGCGCGGATCCCCGGGATGACGAGGAGCTGCGCCAGAAGAAGGCGCTCCTCGTCCTGCTCGCGGTGCTGATCGCACCCGTGTCCGTCATCTGGGGGGTCCTGTACCTCGCTCTCGGTTCGTGGGTGGGCATCGCTCCGCTCGTCTACTTCGCTATCTCGGTGGCGTCCTTGGTGGTGTTCGCACGAACCAAGAGCTTCCGGTTCCTCCTCGCCGTGCAGCTCCTCGCCATCCTCGTCATGCCGACGGCCGGCGGTCAGATGCTCGTAGGTGGGTTCCTCCCCTCCGGCGGGGTCGGACTCTGGGGCATCCTGGCTCCCTTGGGAGCCCTCGTCTTCCTCGAGGTGCGCCAGGCCGTCCGTTGGTTCGTCGCGTTCTTGTTCGTGTTCCTTCTCACGGGGATCCTCGGCGAGGTGCTCTTCGCGGATGCGGACCTCCCGTTGTGGTTCACGAGCACGATGCTGGCGTTGAACATCGTCGGGGTGGCTTCCATCGCCTTCATGCTCCTGGCTACCTTCGCCCACCAGCGCAACGAGGCCCTGGTGGGGCTCCGGGTCGAACAGGAGAAGTCCGAGGCCCTCCTCGTGAACGTCCTGCCCGGCTCGATCGCTGCCCGCCTGAAGGCCACCGACCAGACGATCGCCGACCACTTCGACGCGACCTCGATCCTGTTCGCCGACGTCGTGGACTTCACCCCGCTCTCGCAGCGCTTGCCCCCGGCCGAGGTGGTCGGCATCCTCGATCGGCTCTTCTCCCACTTCGACGGGCTGGTCGAGAGGCACGGGCTCGAGAAGATCAAGACCGTCGGCGACTGCTACATGGCGGCCGCCGGGGTGCCGGACGCGCACGAGGATCATGCGCGCAGGGCCGCGCTCCTGGCATTGGACATGCGGGACGCGGTGACGACCTCGGCGGTCGCCGGTCGAGATGGTCTCGAGCTCCGGATCGGGATCAACTCGGGGTCGGTCGTCGCCGGCGTGATCGGCAGGAAGCGCTTCATCTACGACCTTTGGAGCGACGCCGTGAACACGGCGAGCCGGATGGAGTCCCACGGCACGCCCGGCGAGATCCAGATCACCCGCGAGACGTACGAGCTGTTGAAGGATGAGTTCGTCTGCACGCGACGGGGGACGATCCAGGTCAAGGGCAAGGGCGAGATGGAGACGTGGTACCTGGTGGGCCCCCGGTCGGACGATCCCGACATCTGGCGAGAAGATGGGGCCCTCCTTTCGATGGACGACGATGGATCTCGCGGGAGCAGAAGACTGGATCCGTAGCCATCTAGAGCCCACCGGCGCGATCGAACCGGTGCACGAACGCCCGTGGGCCACGGTCTTCCGCGTGCCGGTCAACGATGGCGTGGCCTGGTTCAAGGCGTGCGCTCCGGTACAGGCGTTCGAACCCCGGCTCACGGCCCGGCTCTTCGCTCGTTGGCCCGACAGGGTCGCCGAGGTGATCGCCCATGACGAGGCGCGCGCGTGGCTCCTCCTCGGCGATGCCGGAATGCAGGTCGGCGTGTCGCACAACTCTCCGGAGGTGTGGCTCGCCGCCTTGCCGTCGTACGCGGAGCTTCAACGTGGCGAAACACGGCACGCGGACGATCACCTGGCGCACGGCGTCCCCGACCTGCGGGTTGCGACGATGCCCGCCCGGTACGAAGACCTCCTGGGACACGACCTGCCGTTGGATCGCGCGGAGATCGGCCGTCTCCGCGCGTTCGCAAGCCGTTTCGTCGAGCTCTGCGACGAACTCGTGGCGGGCGACGTTCCGGAGTCGATCCAGCATGACGACCTGCACGCGAACAACCTGTACCTGCACGGCCAGGGGTATCGCGTGCTCGATTGGGGCGATGCCTCGGTCTCGCACCCGTTCGCGTCGCTCGTCGTGACGTTCCGCTTCCTCGAGGAGGTCAACGGGCTGCCACCTGACGACGCGTGGTTCTCGCGTCTGCGCGACGCCTATCTCGAGCCGTGGGGGCGGGGCCTCGCCGAAGTCTTCTCCCTCGCGACACGTGTGGGTGCGTTCGCGCACGCGTTCGCCTGGGTCCGCCAACGGGACGCGCTTCCTTCGGATGAGCGCCCCAACTTCGACCTCGTCTATGCGGTCGTGCTCCGCCGGGCCATCGCCCAGACCGCAGACCCGTAGCGACGACGATAGGCTGCGTCGGTCGTGGCCACCTGGGCCGAGTTCGCGAACGCCGAGGCGGATCTGGCCGCCTTCGCCCGCGAGCGGATGGAAGGTCGGATCGTGTACCAGGCGACGCTCCGACTCGACGGCGGACCCCGCGTGCACCCGGTCTCTCCCTGGCTCGGTGCCGGGCTGCTGTGCGTCTCGTTCCGCGACACGAGCCCGAAGATCCGCGAAGTGGCGCGTGATGCGCGCTACGCGTTCCACACCGCACTGCCGTGGGAGGACCACGCCGGCGACCACGGCGAGTTCACGGCCCGCGGATGGCTCGAACAGATCTCTCCGTCGCACCCCGCAGTGACGGCCCGCCCCGGCCAGCCTCCCTACCGGCTGGTCCACTTCGCGTGCTCGATCGAAGAAGCGTTGGCGACGGAGTATTCGGACGACGAGATGCCCGTCTATCGCCGGTGGAAGTCGTCCTCAGGCGACGCGACCGAGTGAGCGTCGATGCTGCGACAAGACGGCCCCTTCAGGGCCCGAGTGCGAGTGAGATCGGATGCGCAGCCACATCCCGCGGGTGATTGACCGAGGGGTGGGCTTCGCACAGACTGAACAGGTGTTCGATTCGTGCGTGCTCGGGGTGGACCCCGGCGTGTCCGCGCTCGGCCTGGCGGCGGTTGCCAGGCACGACCGGAAGCCGGTCCTGCTGTTCGCCGACACGGTTCGAACGGCCTCCGACCTGCCCGACGCGACCCGGCTGCGGCTCCTCCACGACGTGGTCGTCGAGGCGATCGCCACGCATCGGCCCGGATCGGTCGCGATCGAGCGGATCGCCTGGAACAAGAACCAGGTGAGCGCGATGATCGTCGCGAGAGTCACCGGGGTGATCCTGCTCGCGGCGGCGCAGGCCGGTCTCGAGGTGGAGGAGTACGGCTCGCTCGAGGTGAAGATGGCGGTGACCGGGCAGGGGAACGCCGACAAGGCCCAGGTCCGCGTCGCCCTCGAACGCTTCCACGGCCTGAAGGGCCTGCCCGATCAGCCCGACGCGGTCGACGCCGCGGCGATCGCGCTGTGTCACCTCACGCAGGCGCGGCTGCGGAAGGTAGCCGCGCGATGATCTCCTTCCTCGAAGGCGATGTCGCCGAACGTTCGGGCACGCGCGTCGTGATCTCGGTGGGCGGCGTCGGCTACGACGTCCAGGTGCCGGCGTCGACGCTCGCGAAGCTCCCGCCGCTGGGGCGCCCTGCCCGGGTGTACACGCGCCTCGTCGTCCGCGACGACGCGATGACGCTGTTCGGGTTCGCGAACGCGGACGAGCGCGAGCTGTTCGATCTGCTCGTGACCGTCAGCGGGATCGGTCCCAAAGTGGCGCTCAGCTTCCTCTCCGTGCTCTCGCCCGATGCGTTCCGCCGGGCGGTCTCGTCCGGCGACATCGGCGCGCTCATGGTCGTTCCCGGCGTCGGCAAGAAGGTCGCGCAGCGAGTCGTCCTGGACCTGAAGGACAGGCTCGGCGCCGAGGACGTCGTGATCCTCGACGGCCCGCTCGCCGACGTCCGCGAGGCGCTGCTGGCGCTCGGGCTGTCGCAGCAGGAGGCCAGCGACGCGATGACCGGGCTCGCGGCCAACGGCGGCGCGTCCGTCGAGGACCTCCTCCGTGAAGCGCTCCAGCACGTCGGTCGGGGGTAGGGTGATGGCCGACGTGACCCAGGACGACCGGATCGTCAATCCCCAGGTACCGGAGGAGGAACGCGAGTTCGACGCCGCGCTCCGCCCGCGGCGGATCGACGAGTTCGTCGGGCAGGATCGGGTCAAGGAACAGCTCGCGCTCCTGATCGATGGCGCCCGCGCGCGCGGCGAGACCGTCGACCACCTGCTGTTCTCGGGGCCCCCGGGGCTCGGCAAGACGACGCTCGCGGGGATCGTCTCCAACGAGCTCGGCGTCGCGTTCCAGCCGACGTCCGGTCCCGCGCTCGACCGGCCCGGCGACCTCGCCGCGATCCTGACCAACCTGGAGGAGGGCGACGTGCTGTTCGTGGACGAGATCCACCGGATGCCGCGAGCGGTCGAGGAGGTCCTGTATCCGGCGCTCGAGGACTTCAAACTCGACGTGGTGCTCGGCAAGGGCCCGAGCGCCCGCAGCATCCGGCTCGACCTGCCGAGGTTCACCCTGGTCGGCGCGACGACGCGCCCCGGACGGATCACGCTGCCTCTGCGCGAGAGGTTCGGGTTCTCGCCGAGGCTCGACTACTACTCGATCGACGACCTCGGGGCGATCGTGCAACGCTCGGCGGGGATCCTCGGTGTGTCGATCGATGCCGAAGGTACGCACGAGATCGCGCGTCGCTCTCGCGGCACCCCGCGCGTCGCGAACCGCCTCCTGCGGCGTGTCCGCGACTTCGCCGAGGTCCGTCACGACGGCGATGTCACCTCGGCCGTGGCCAAGGCCGGCCTCGAGCTCTTCGAGGTGGACGAGGAGGGCCTCGACAAGCTCGACCTCGCGATCTTGTCCACTGTCATCGTCAAGTTCGGCGGCGGGCCGGTGGGGCTCTCGACGCTGTCCGCGGCGGTGGGGGAGGAGACCGATACGATCGAGGACGTGGTCGAGCCCTACCTGCTCCAGCTCGGGCTGCTCCAGCGAACGCCGAGGGGCCGCGTGGCCACCGTGCGTGCCTACCGCCACCTCGGTGTCTCCCCGGAAGGGGTCCTCCCGCTCACCTGACGCCCGCCCGCGTGAACCCCGGCGCTACGGGCGGCGAACCGAGCGGTAGCCTGTATGCTGCCTCGTCACCCCCCGTAGGAGGCTCGTCGACCCATGGTGCTCGGAATCCTCGCCCAAGATTCAAGCAGCGGAAGCTCGCTCGTTGGCCTCGCCCTGCCGGTGCTCATGATCGTGGGCTTCTACTTCCTGCTCATCCGGCCGCAACGGAACCGCCAGCGCGCGGCGCAGGCGCTCGTGGCCTCGCTCGAGGTCGGCGACGACGTGATGACCACGGGCGGGATCTTCGGCACGATCGTCGAGATCGACGACGACGAGGGCACCGTGACCGTCGAGATCGCGCCCGGCACCCGGATCCGCATGCTGCGTCAAGGCATCTCGCAGCGCTTCGTCGAGGACGACGTCTACGAGGACGGCGAGGGTGACGAGACGGCCGATGAAGGGATCGACCGAGAGCCGTGAGCGTCGAACCGGCACGGGCCGAGGGCCCGTCGGAGCCAGCCGAACCGGCCAACCAGCCCGAAGGCATCACCCTCGAGTTCGTTCAGCAGGACGAGGAGCTCTCCTCGTTCATCACGGCGGCGGACCGGGTGATGGAGGGGCTCGGGTACACCGAGCACGGGTTCCGTCACGCCAACCTCACCGCCCGGATCGCGTTCAACGTCCTGTCCCGGGCGGGATTCGACACCCACACGGCGAACCTCGCCTGCGTGGCCGGCTACCTGCACGACGTGGGGAACATGATCAGCCGATACGCCCACGGCCAGACGGGCGGGATCCTCGTCTACCAGGCCCTGCGGGACCGGGTACCGTCCTCCGACCTCGCGCAGATCGTGGCCGCGGTCGCGAACCACGAGGAGGACAACGGGTACGCGGTCTCGCCGGTCTCGGCGGCGGTGATCCTGGCGGACAAGTCGGACGTGCACCGCAGCCGAGTGCGCAAGTCCGGGCAGATCGAATTCGACATCCACGATCGCGTGAATTACGCCGCAGAACAGTCGTTCCTGAGGGTAGACTCGGCGGCGAAGACCGTGAGCCTCGAGCTGACGATCGACACGAAGATCAGCCAGGTCATGGAGTACTTCGAGATCTTCCTCGGCCGTATGCAGCTGTGCCGCCTCGCGGCCGAGGTGCTGAACTGCAGGTTCAAACTCTTGATCAACGGCGCCGAGCTCGCATGAGCGAGGCGGAAGGATCGCGATGAAGAAGAAGCAACGGTCGTTCTGGGTCTCGCTGGTGCTGGTGGGCCTGCTGGCGCTCGGCGCGGTCACCCTGTTCCTGACCGGCACGCGCCCGATCCTCGGTCTGGACCTGGAGGGCGGCGTGTCGGTGATCCTGTCGGCCCCGGAAGGGACGCCGGAAACGGTGATGAACCAGGCTCTGGAGAACATCCGGAACCGGATCGACGCCTTCGGGACGGCGGAGCCGCTCCTGTTCGTGACCGGGAACACGATCGAGGTGCAGATCCCCGGTCTGGCGCGCGGCACGCTCGAGGAGCGCGCGAAGAAGCAGTTCTGCATCGCCGATGATCAGGGGACCACGTACTCCTGCTCCACCACGAAGGACGCCGCCGATGCGGAGCTCGCCGCCGCGACCGTCCAGCCCGTCGTGTCGTCCGTGTGCCTGACCGATGACCCGACCAACGAGCAGGCGCCCACGCTCTTCGGCGAGCCCGCACCGTGCGCGGGCACCGAGAAGGACGCGACCGCCGCGCTGGACGCGATCACCGTCAAGAAGCAACAGGGACAGTTCTGTCTGCAGAACACGGGACTCGCGACGGAGCCGTGCTATCCGACGCAGGCCAAGGCCGAGGAGGCTCAGGGCTCGATCGAGACGCTGACGTCGCAGAACTTCTGCATCCAGACGGCGGGTAAACAGACGTTGACGAGCGACCTCGGTGCCGCGTGCGCGCAGGCTGAGGCCGACGCCCAGGCACTCCTCGACGGCATGACGATCAAGAGCTCGGACACGCAGTTCTGCGTGGTCAGCTCGGCGGGGGAGAACCTCGGCTGCTACCTCGATCGTCCGTCGGCGGAGGCGAGGCTCCAGGAGACGGGACAGGAGCGCCTGCTCCAGGTGATCGGCGAGACGGCGCGCCTGGAGCAGCGCGAGGTCCTGGGCGTGCTCCAACCGACCGATCCGAACTACGCTTCGACGCCGCTCACCTGCGCCACGCCGACCGAGCAGGCGACCGAGGAGTGCTCGTTCGAAGCGCTCAAGGACCAGAACGTGGTCTTCGCGGCGCGCGACGGCGGCACGCACTACCAGCTCGGTCCGGTCGAGATCACGGGCGACGCGATCGACAAGGCTTCGGCCGTGTACAACGCCGGATCGTCGACGGCGGTAGGGCAGGGGTGGGAGATCCAGTTCGGCCTCACGGGCAACGGTTCCGGGATCTTCTCCGACGTGACGACGCGCCTCCAGGGGCGTCAGCTGGCGATCGTCGTGGACGACCAGGTCATCTCCGCGCCGACGGTCCAGAGCCCGATCACCAACGGGTCCGGCGTGATCACAGGCAGCTTCACCGAGGCTCGCGCCAAGGACCTGGCGACACAGCTGAATGCCGGCGCCCTGCCCGTGGAGCTCACCACGCAGCAGGTGCTGACCGTGAGCCCGACCCTGGGCGACGAGTCGTTGCAGCAAGGCCTCGTCGCGGCGATCGCCGGGCTCGTGCTGCTCTTCGCCTACCTCCTGTTCTACTACCGGATCCTCGCGGTCGTGGCGTGGGTCGGGATGCTCATCTGGGCGGTCCTCGCGCTCGGGCTGATCGCACTCGCCGGCAAGACGATCGGGTACAACCTCACCCTCGCCGGCGTCGCGGGTCTGGTGATCTCACTGGGTGTCACCGCCGACTCCTACATCGTGTTCTTCGAGCGGTTGAAGGACGAGGTCCATGCGGGACGCTCGCCTCGAGCCGCGGTCGCGCCGGCGTTCCGGCGCTCGTTCCGGACGATCGTGGCGGCAGACCTCGTGACCGCGATCGCGGCGGCCGTCCTGTACGTGACGGCGATCTCCTCGGTGCGCGGGTTCGCCCTGACGCTAGGGGTGGCCACCCTGCTGGACCTGTTCGTCGTGTACTTCTTCAAACGGCCGGCGGTGTCGCTGCTCACGCGGAACGAGCGCCTCGTGAACTGGCGGGTCATGGGTGTCAAGGCCGGGCTGGCTGCCGACCGTGAGGTCGGCGCCCGGGACGCGATGCCGGCGATCGCGGGAGGCTCCGAATGAGCTTCCGGCGCGCGTTCGACACCTTCCGCGGGTATCGGCACCCCGAGTTCCACATCATCCAGCGGCGCAGGCGTTGGTTCATCCTGTCGGGCAGCGCGATCTTGATCTCGATCATCGCGCTCGTGTTCCTGGGCCTGAACTACTCGATCGACTTCACGGGTGGAACGCTGGTCGAGTACCGCCTCTCGAACGACGTGACCGTCGAGCAGGTCCGCGGTCTCCTGGCGCAGGATCCGTACGCGCGCGCGACCGCCGAGGTGCAGATCGTGGGCGGCGACCAGGTGTCGATCAGGACCTCGGCGCTCACCGACCTCACCCCCGCCGAGCGCACGCAGCTGTTCGAGGCACTCGCGCAACAAGCGGGGATCAGCCCGGACGACATCAGTGCGCAGGTGGTCGGGCCCACCTGGGGGGAGCAGATCTCACGACAGGCCTTGGTCGGCCTAGTGGTCGTGCTGTTCGCGATCACCCTGTACATCACGCTTCGGTTCGAATGGAAGATGGCCGTCGGCGCGATGGTCGCGATGGTGCACGACGTCCTGATCACGGCCGGGGTCTACGCACTGACGGGCCGCGAGGTCTCGCCGCCGACCGTGATCGCGATCCTGACGATCCTTGGGTTCTCGCTGTACGACACCGTGGTGATCTTCGACAAGGTGAAGGAGAACACCGAGTCGACCGCGCTGCTCGGCAAGGACACGTACGAGGGCGTCGCGAACTACTCGATGAACCAGGTGCTGATGCGCTCGGTCAACACGTCGCTCGTGGTGATCCTGCCGATCCTGTCGCTGCTGCTGTTCGGCGGCGCCACGCTGAAGGACTTCGCGTTCGCGATGCTGATCGGCGTCGTGACGGGCGCCTACTCGTCGATCTTCATCGCCACCCCGATCCTGGTGGTCCTGAAGGAGCGCGAGCCCCGGTACCGGCAGCTCCGTGCGCGCCTGGAGACCCGTGGCAAGAGCGAGCGTCGCCTGCGCGCGGTGCCGACCAACGGTCAGGAGGTCGCCGAGGAGGAGCGGGAGGCCGCGCCGGCGGCGGTGGCCGCCGCCGGTGGATCGAGGCAGGGGAGCGGGAGCGGGCAGTCATCCTCGCGCCCGCGTCCCAAGAGCAAGCGACGTCCGCCCGCCAAACGACGGCGGAGGTGACCCCTTGGATCTGGATCAGCTGAAGGCGCTCGTCCGGGACGTGCCCGACTTCCCCCAGGAGGGCGTCCTGTTCAAGGACATCACGCCGCTGCTGGCCGACCCGCTGGCGTTCTCCACCGTGATCGACCTGATCGTCGTGCACTTCGGGCGGGGCAACGTGGACAAGGTGGTGGGGATCGAGGCGCGTGGGTTCATCCTCGCGTCGCCGGTCGCCTACCACTTCGGCGCCGGGTTCGTCCCCGTCCGCAAGGTGGACAAGCTGCCTTGGGAGACCGAGGCCGCCGAGTACGAGCTGGAGTACGGGACGGCGACGCTGGAGATCCACCGGGACGCCGTCGCCCCCGGCGAGCGCGTCCTGATCGTCGACGACGTCCTGGCGACGGGTGGGACCTCGCGCGCGACCGCCGAGCTTGTCGAACGGATCGGCGGCAAGGTCATCGGGATCTCATGCCTGATCGAGCTGGAGTTCCTCCACGGACGCGAGAAGCTCGAGGGACACGACCTCTACACGCTCCTGCGCTACTAGAGACCCGCTCGGGTCGTTGCCTCCACCGGGAACCGCCGGCGCGGTTCGTGTGCACCCGCGGCGTAGACTTGATGGCTACGGGGCGAGAGGCGAACGTGGACACGGGCGAGGAGGTCAGGACCGAGCGGCGCGGCGGGATCCTCTCGCGCCTGCGCTCGGGTGAGCCGGAGACCCAGGACGACATCGAGGCGCTCCTGCGCACGGTCAAGGGCTACAACGCCAAGGCGGACCTGAGGGAGATCGAGCGCGCCTACCGGTTCGCGGCCGAGCACCACGAGGGGCAGAAGCGCCTGTCGGGCGAGGACTTCATCCAGCACCCGCTCGCGGTCGCCCAGATCCTCGCCGCCCTCGGCCTGGACACCACGACCCTGGAGGCGGCGCTCCTGCACGACACCGTCGAGGACACCGACGTGAGCGTCGCGGAGCTCGACACCGAGTTCGGGCCGGAGGTCGCGCGCATCGTGGACGGCCTCACCAAGCTCGATGCGCTGTCGTTCCGGAGCCGGGAGCACGAGCAGGCCGAGAACGTCCGCAAGATGATCGTCGCGATGGCCGGCGACATCCGGGTCCTGCTGATCAAGCTCGCGGACCGGTTGCACAACATGCGCACGCTCTCCGCGCTCCCACGGGACAAGCAGCGGCGGATCGCGACCGCGACGCTCGAGATCTACGCGCCGCTCGCGCACCGACTCGGCGTGCAGCAGGTCAAGTGGGAGCTCGAAGACCTGTCGTTCAAGGCTCTGCACCCGGGGCCCTACCACGAGATCGCGAGCCTGGTCGAGAAGCGGCGCGGGGAGCGGCAGGAGTACGTCGAGAGCGTACTCGAGGCGGCGCGCACCCGGATCCGCGAGGCCGGCCTGAAGGCCGACGTCGAGGGCCGGCCGAAGCACCTGTACTCGATCTACGAGAAGATGGTGATCGGCGGCAAGGAGTTCAACGAGATCTACGATCTCGCCGGCATCCGGGTCCAGGTCGAATCGGTGCGGGATGTCTACGCCGCGCTCGGCGCGATCCACTCCCTGTGGAAGCCGGTCCCCGGCCGGTTCAAGGACTACATCGCGATGCCCAAGGAGAACATGTACCAATCGCTGCATACGACCGTCGTCGGACCCCAGGGGCGCGCGATCGAGGTGCAGATCCGGACCAAGGACATGCACCGGACCGCCGAATACGGGATCGCCGCCCACTGGCGATACAAGGAGGGCCGCGACGGCAAGAAGGCGAAGGAGGCCGCCGACCTCGCCTGGCTCGGCCAGATGCTCGAGTGGTTGAAGGACATGGCCGACCCCCGCGAGTTCATGGAGGGCCTGAAGATCGACCTGTACGGCGGGCAGGTCTTCTGCTTCACGCCCAAGGGCGACGTGATGAACCTTCCGGCCGGCGCGACCCCCGTCGACTTCGCCTATTCGATCCACACGGAGGTCGGTCACCGGACGATCGGCGCCAAGGTGAACGGGAAGCTCGTCCCGCTCGACTACGAGCTGCGGACCGGCGACACCGTCGACATCCTGAC
>Ga0207708_10002125_pt1 | contig 14611 bp, 12 predicted proteins | sample KBSK5101metaG_FD_184340 | JGI IMG/M metagenome (GOLD analysis project Ga0207708, IMG submission 184340) | Corn, switchgrass and miscanthus rhizosphere microbial communities from Kellogg Biological Station, Michigan, USA - KBS K5-10-1 metaG... | ecosystem: Host-associated > Plants > Roots >...
ATGGCTACACGAAATCCAGTCTGGCTGAGGACATCTACGTCCTGCTTGCCGGGCTTGGCCTTGCCGACCAGGTGAGCGTCGTCGGGCACGACATCGGGACGATGGTCGCCTACGCCTACGCCGCGGCCCACCGCGACTCAACCAGCCGGTTGGTCCTGATCGAAGCGCCGTTGGCCGACGAAACGCTCTACCAGCTCCCCTCGCTCACTCCGCACGGTCCCGGCCTCTGGAACTTCGGGTTCTTCACGCTTCAGAACGGTCTGCCCGAGCGGATGCTCGCCGGGCGCGAGGACACATGGGTCGACGGATTCGTCGATTGGCTCGAGGTGGTCAAGGGCGGCGTTGATGAGCAGGCCATCGCCGAATACGCGGCGCAGCTCCGCCAGCCCGGGCACACGCGCGCGTCGTTCGACTACTTCCGCGCGATGCACGCCGACGTCGCCGAGACCATCCACCACCGCGACACGCCGCTGACCATTCCGGTGCTGGCGATCGGGGCCGAGGGCACGCTGGGGCAGATGGTCCACGACCAGGTCGTCAACTACGCGAACAACGTCACAGGTGACATCGCTCCCACCGGGCACTGGGTCGCGGAGGAAGACCCCGTCTACCTCACCGCGCGGCTACTGGACTTCCTGGCCGACGACCACGCAAGCCCCGGCGCGCAAAACGCGATGGCGACAGCGTGAAACGCCGAACGCGTGGGCCGCGTTTCGTCCTGAGCCATGGGTGCATTGCTCACTGCGGCGCGATCTCGTCGCCAACGCGGATCTCGCCATCGTTGAGCACATCCGCGCGGAGGCCCCCCTTGTGGATGAGGGCGCGGAGCGTGCCGGGCCTCCCCGTCGCGGCGGTCAGGCGCTCCAAGTGCGCGCACGGCTCGCACAGCCGTTGGGCAAAGCACTCGACGTCGCCGACCCTGAAGCGCTCGCCGACGAGGGCGTTCAGTCCGATGCCGCGGGTGACGATGTTCCGGCGGGCCTGTTCAGGGGTGAGGCGACCCGACGCGAGGTCGAGGGTGTCGAGCGCCTCTGCCTCGATCAGCGTGAGGTCATACCCGCGCCCGTGGACGTTGGAGAACGTGCCTCGCTCGTCGAAATAGCGGTCGCCCTCCAATCCGCGGCCGGCCCGCGCCACGGCCCGGTCGACCTGATGCATCGCGACCTCGGCCTCCGGTGCGATGACGATCGCCTCAACCGTGCCCGGGCTGCGTGCGGCAACGTCGACCGCTGGTCCCCAGAGCGCCACATCGGCCGGGGCGATCACGTAGCCGGCCTCGACCGCGTCGAACGTCTCCGGGCCGCCCAGCGGGCTCCATGCCAACCCGGGGGGCGCGCCGAACGCAACCGCGCCCACACAGCCCTCGCCGTCGGCGGCCCGCACCATCGCCAACCACGGTCCGGGCCAATCGAAGTTCGCCGGATCGGCGATGGGTACGAGACCGAGCCGGCGTTGGCCGAGCCACTGACGCCAGACCGTCCACGGCTGCGGATGCCGCTCACCCGGGACAGGAACTCCAGACGCGTCGAGCTCAAGGATCGCCGCCAGACACGCAGCAACGGATCGCTGCATGCGAGCGCCTGAACCTGGCGGCCCGACCGGACGCATCACGCAGGCATGTTGGCAGCCGCGACGGAGGGCCGCTTACGGCTGAGCGCCGTCACGTCCGGGGCGGGCTGACGTGGTGCGCTCGACCGGGCGGTCTAGTACGGGAAGCCGGGGCTCGGCGTCGGCGTCGGGGTCGGGCTCGGCGTCGGAGAAGCTTGCGACGCGCCGGGGGCGATCTTCCCACCGCTCGGGCTCACCAGCGTCCAGATGCCGCCGAACGCGTTCAGCCCCTGGCCGTTGATGTCGCCGCGCGAGGCGTCGCCGACGAAGTTGTAGAGCGGGTGGCCCGCGTAGGTCACCTGCAGCTTGCCATCGGACCGGCGCGTCGTGCCGAGCTTCCGGGCGGAGACGCCGCTGCCCGCCTTGGGCGTCTTCGTCGTGAGCAGCGGCGGCCAGTTCTGGGCGCACGCCCCGTTGCAGGTGCTCTTCCGGCCAGTGTCGCGACCGAACCGGTAGAGCGACTTGCCGTGGCCGTCGATCAGGATGGAGCCGGCGGAGCTGTTCCCGACGGCGACCTTCGCGGTTACGGCGGAGGCGGAGGCGACAGGAACGAGGACGAGGAGGAGGGCCGCACAGGCGGCGGAGAGGTATCGGCGCATGGGCTGAATGGTGGGTGAACAGGCCCACGCTGTCGTCGGCCCACGGGTGGCTCTTTCGCGTACGCCACGCGCGGTAGCAGGCGCATCCGGCACGGTCGGCCTCGAGGGGGTCGAGGGTGTCGTCGAGGGCCTCGGCGACCCGACGCCCAGGCCAGGGTTCGTGATCGACGCCCCTGCCGCGGATCGCGCTAGATCTCTCGCCGGTCGGGACGCCGGTCGGCGTCCCGTGCGCCAGATGCTGCCGACCGTCGCCCTGGCCAACAACGGCCAAGCTGTCGCGGCCTGGCAGCGGGGCCTCGGCAACACCGGCATCGTCGAGGGCGCCGCCTTCTCGGCCGGTGGCGCCGCCGGCCCGGCGACCCAGCTGTCGCAGCCCGCCGCCGCCGAGGCGTTTCCCGACCTCGCCGGCAACCCGAACGGCGACGCGGTGATCGCGTGGGGTCAGGAGACTGACGGCGGCGCCGGCATGACGGTCCAGGCCGCGCGATTCTGCCGCCACTGCCGCCGGTAGCCAGCGCGCGCGGCTCGTCGATTCCTAGCCTGCGCTACGCCGGCCCTCGCCGCTCGGCCGCGGCTTGGACGGGGTGGCTACGCTGCGGGTCTTGTCTGACCTCGCGGGAGAATCAGGCTCGGGTGTCGGGGGCGATGCGTCCGAGCTGCTGCGCGTACTCGTTTCCCACGGTCTGCCGGGGGCCGTGCTGCGCGAAGCGCGCGCGGCCGGCGCAGAGCAGGTTGCGCTGTACGTCATGGATATCGACGGCTCGCGGCTGATTCGGCTCGGCGGCGACGAGCCGTTCCCCGATCGCATCCCGGCTCCGCTCGGCCTGGGCCCCGAACTCCCTCCGGAGACGCTTGCCCAAGTCGAGGACATCGTGTCGTCCAAGGTGCCTCGGGCGAGCGTGATTCCGCTCTCCATCCGTGACCGCGCGGTGGGCGTCCTCGTCACGTGCGGTCATTCGACTGGGCGCCTTGAGCGCCTCGCCGGTCAAGCGGCCCTGGCGCTGGAGCTCGCGAACGGCTACACCGACGTCATCCATCGCGCCCGACGGCGCAAGGACATCGACCCCGCGGCCGAGATCCAGCAGAACCTGCTGCCGCCGCGCATCGCCACCTTTGCGGGCGCCGACGTCGCCGGCGGCGTGCTTCCGGGCTATGAGATCGGCGGTGACTTCTTCGATTACGCCGACAACGACGACGGACTCTGGCTGGCCGTTGGCGACGCGATAGGCAAGGGCAATACCGCCGCGGCGATCTCCTCTCTCGCCATCGGGGCGTTGCGCGCGGCCCGCCGCAATGACGCGACGCTCGAGCAGGCCGCCGAAGTCGTTCACCAGGCGAGCTTCGACCTGGGTGGGCCCTACCAGTTCGTGACCGCCGTGTTCGCGGTTTGGCATCCGACCAGCCGCACGCTGGCGTGGGTCAACTGCGGCCACCCGCCCCCGTTGCTCATCGACCCCGACGGGGCGGTCACGACGATGGCCGGTGATGGGACCTACCCGCTCGGGCTGTTTCGGCGCCGACGCGAGTTTCGCCGCACCGAGCGCAGCGTGAAGCCGGGGCAGCGGATCCTCCTGTACACGGACGGAGTCACTGAACGCCGGGATAGCGCACGCAACGAGTTCGGCACCGAGAACATCAGTCGCACCCTGCGGGCGTGTGCGCACGCCACAGTCGCTGGGACCGTGCGGGCGTTGCAGGACGCCGTGCTGGAGTTCTCGTCCCGTCCCCTGCGCGACGACGCCACCATCCTGCTCGTAGGCACAGACTGCGACAGATAGTCGCCGGCGCGCAGACCGAAGGGCCGAGCGGACCGCTGTGCGCGGCCGGCCGGTATTCGGCTTGGCGCCTCGCGAAACGTGGACGGATGCGCGACGATCGCGTTGTGTTCGCTTCTCAGACGATCAGCGTGCTGCACTACGACGACCTGGCCGGCATGCGCGCGTTGGTCCGACATGCGCTGGCCGATGATGCGCGTATCAACCTCCTGGCCAGCGCGAGCACTGCTGATGAGTTGCTCGAACAGGTCGCGGAGTTTTCTCCCGATGTCGTGGTCCTCGACCTCGCCATGCCCGACCGCGACGGACTCGAACTCATCCCCGAGCTCCAGTCGACAGCACCCGCACCAGCGATCGTGGTGTTTTCGGCCTTCCTCACGACGGGGATGGGACGGGTCGCGGAGGAACTCGGCGCCGCCTCCTACGTGGAGAAGGGCGCCAACCTGCAGGAGCTCCGCGACGCGATCGCCAATGCCTCCGGCTCGTGAACAGGGGTTGAGCAGGGGACGAGGCTGGACGTCCCACGCCCCGACCCTAACCCTCGCGCAAGCTTTGCCAGCCTCGCGTCCGGGTAGAGCACGCAGGCCATGGAAGGGCCGAAGCTGCTCCTCGAGCTGGATCGCGTCGCCGGGTCGGTGGTCGAGTCCGCGATCGTGCGCCACCACCGGCGCCGCTTGCGCAAGCTCGGCTGGTCGCGCGCGCTCGAGCCCGACGGCCATGCGCTCTGGGCCGGCGGCGAGCCGTCGCCGCGGCCGGGCAACCAGCTCGACGTCCTCGTCGACGGCGCCGAGGCGTTCCCGGCCATCGCCGAGGCGATCGCGGGCGCGCGCGAGTACGTGCACCTGGCCGGGTGGCACGTGGCACCGGGCTTTGCGCTCACCCGCTGCGAGCCCATGGTCGTGCTGGGGACGCTGCTGGCCGAGATGGCCGAACGGGTCGACGTGCGCGTCCTGGTGTGGGCGGGGTCGCCGCTGCCCGTCTTCCACCCCACGCGGTCCGAGGTCGCCGATGCCGTGGAGACGCTCACGCGCCGCACGCGGATCCGCTGCAAGCCCGACCCGCGCGAGCACCCCATCCACTGCCATCACGAGAAGATCGTGATCGTCGACGGCCGCGTTGCCTTCGTCGGCGGCATCGACATCACCGACCAGGGCGGCGACCGCTACGACTCCTCGGAGCACCCGAGCCGGCGCCGCCTTGCCTGGCACGACGTGTCCACGCGCCTGCAGGGGCCGGCAGTCGCCGACGTCGACCGGCACTTCGCCATGCGCTGGGCCGAAGTGACCGGCGAGCGGATCGACGCCGCCGATCCGCCGGCGGAGGCCGGGCCGACCACGGTCCAGGTCGTCCGCACGGTGGCCGAGGACATGTACGACGCCGTGCCCCACGGCGAGTTCCGCATCCTCGAGAGCTACCTGCGGGCGCTGCGCTCAGCGCAGAGCTTCGTGTACCTCGAGAACCAGTTCCTGTGGTCGCCGGAGATCGTGGACGTCCTGAGCGACAAGCTCCGCAACCCGCCGAGCGACCGGTTCCGGCTCGTGCTCCTGCTGCCGGCGAAGGCCAACAACGGCCAGGACGACACGCGTGGGCAACTGGCTGCGCTCGTCGAGGCCGACGCCGGCCACCGCCGCCTCCTCGCCGCCACCATACGCGCGCACACCGGGAGCCGCGACGACCCGCTCTACGTGCATGCGAAGGTAGGCATCGTCGATGACCGCTGGCTCACCGTCGGGTCGGCGAACCTGAATGCCCACTCGCTGCTCAACGACACCGAGATGAACGTCGTGACCGACGACGCCGAGCTCGTTCGCCAGGTGCGCACGCGACTGTGGGCCGAGCACCTCGAGGTCGCTGCGCAGGACATCGCCGACGCGAGCCCCGTGGAGATGGTCGACGAGCACTGGAAGCCGATCGCCGACGAGCAGCTCGAGCGCTACCAGTCGGGCGGGGCCGCCACGCATCGGCTGCGTGGGCTGCGCGGCGTCTCGCGGCGCTCGCGGCGGCTCCTCGGGCCGCTCGACGGCCTCGTCGCCGACTCCTAGCCGGCGGGTACTCCGCGACGCAAACGGCGCCTGCTCCCTGCGGGTCCCTGCGGACCGGCTGGGAGACTACGGCGGTGACGGTGTGCCTCGGAGGATCGAGGCTGGGCCGGCGAGCGGAGGTGAGCAGACTGACGTGGTGATCCGGACGCCGGACCAGCGGCTGCGGGTGTTTGTCAGTTCGACCTTGGTTGAGCTGGCGGATGAGCGGCACGCTGTGGCGGGGGCGATCGCGGCGCTGAGGCTGACCCCGGTGATGTTCGAGTCGGGCGCGCGGCCCGAACCTCCGCAAGACGTGTATCGCGCCTACCTGGCCCAGAGCGACGTCTTCATCGGCCTGTACTGGGAGAGCTACGGGCGGGTCGGTCCGGGGATGGAGATCTCGGGGCTGGAGGAGGAATACGAGCGGTCCGGTGGGCTCCCTCGGCTGCTGTATGTGAAGGAGCCCGCGCCCGACCGCGAGCCCCGCCTCGCTGACCTGCTCGGGCGCATGAAGCAGGAGGCCTCGTATCGCAAGTTTCGCGAACGTGAGGAGCTGAGTCAGCTGGTGGGCGACGACCTCGCCACGCTGCTGAGCGAGCGGTTCGTCGCCGGGCACGCCTCGGTGGCAGAGGCTGGGGCGCCGCCGTCGTCACAGCGTGCCCGCGGCCTTCCCGTGCAAGCGACGTCGCTGGTCGGGAGGGAGAGCGCGATCGAGGAGGTCGCCGGGCTCATCGGGCTTCCTGAGGTGCGGCTCGTGACCCTTACGGGGCCGGGTGGCGTGGGCAAGACCCGGTTGGCGGTGACCGTCGGCCAGCGCCTGCGGGACCGTTTCGCCGGGAGTGTCGTGTTCATCCCGTTGGACACCGCTGCCGACCCGGAGCAGGTGGTCTCCGCTATCGCCCGCGCTGTTGGGGCCAACCTGGCAGGGTCGGTATCGCCGTTGCAGGCCGTCATCGAACGGCTCAGCGACCGCGCGTGGCTGCTGATCCTCGACAACCTCGAGCAGGCCCGTGGCGCCGCGCGCGACATCGACGAGCTCCTCGCGCGCTGTCCGGATGTCGAGGTCCTCGCGACCAGCCGGACGGTGCTCGAGCTGCGGGCGGAGCGGGAGTATCCGGTGCACCCGCTGGCCGCCCCGTCCGACACGGCCTCGCTCGATGAGCTCGCGGCGTCTCCGTCGGTAGCGCTGTTCGTCGACCGGGCCCGCGCCGTTCGCTACGACTTCGCCCTCACGGAGAGCAACGCCTCAGCCGTCGCGGCGATCTGCCGCCGCCTCGAGGGCCTGCCGCTGGCGATCGAGCTGGCGGCGGCGCGCGTCCGCGTCCTGGACCCCGAGGCGCTCCGAAGCCGTCTCGCCACGTCACTGGACGTGCTCGGGACCGGCGCCGTGGACATGCCCGAGCGGCAGCGCACCTTGCGGGCGACCGTCGAGTGGAGCGTGGGGCTGCTCGACGATGCCGAGCGGACGCTGCTCGAGACGGCGGCCGTGTTCGTCGATGGCTGGACGATCGAGGCCGCCGCCGAAGTCGCCGACCTGGGCGAGGACGAGACGCTCGACCTGACCGAGGCCCTCGCCCGTCACAGCTTGATCGAGATCGACGTCTCCGATCGCGGTCCCAGACTCCGGATGCTTGACACCATTCGCGCGTTCCTTCTCGAGCGGCTCGCGGCACGCCCTGACGTCGGCGAGATTCAGCGCCGTCACGCCGCGCAGTACCGATCGCTGGTCGAGCAAGCCGACCTGCCGCTGCGGCGGGTCGGCGGGCAGGATGAGTGGCTCGAGCGCCTCGAGACGGAGGCGGGCAACATCGCCGCTGCGGTGCGCTGGTATCTGGCCCACGATCCCGGGGCGGCACCACACCTGCTCAGGGCGCTGGTCCTGTTCTGGGAGCTGACCGACCGCTTTCGCGAGGTCCGAACCTGGGTCGAGCAGCTGACGCCCGCCGCCGAGTCCTTTCCTCCGCACGCCCGAGCCGAGCTGTTCTCACTGGAGCTGTTCACCTCCAATGAGCTGGGCGATTACGCTGCGGCGCAAGCGGCGGCCGCGCGGCTGTCACCGCTTCTCGCGGAGATCGACGATCCCCACCTCGAGGCCGTGAGCCGGCTCGGGATCGCGTGGACCTTGCCAGTCGGCGGTGACTACGACGGCGCTCTGCGCGGAGCGTTGAACGCGCTGGAGTTGCTGCGCGACCAGGACGAGCCCTGGTGGACCCTGGTGGCCGGTCTCACCGTCGGTGGGCTGGAGATAGCGATCGGCCGCTACGAGGACGCGCAAGGCCATCTGCGCGACGCCCGCGAGCTGGCCGACCGATGCGACTACCGCTGGCCGGCGGCATGGTCGCGGGCTGAGCTGGCCACTCTGGCGCTGCTGGACGACCGCCCGGACGAGGCCCGGTCGCTGCTGGATGAGGCGCTCGAGCTGAGCCGGGGGACCCGCAGCGTCCGGAACCTGTCGCTGATCCTCTCCGGCTTCGCTCAGCTGGCGCTCGCCTCTGGCGACGCGGAGCGCGCCGCACGGCTGGCGGGGGCCGCGGACGGGCTCCGGCGGCGGCTCGGGGTGCGCTCATGGCCGATGTTGCGGCAGAGGGAGGACGACCTCGTGCATGCGGTCCGTGAGGCGCTGGGCACCGACCGCTTCGAGGCGACCTTCGCCGCCGGTTCCCAGCTCAGCCGGCGGGACGCGATCGCCGCCGTCGGAGAGCCGCGTGCGCGCCCTCGGGTTTCAGATCTATGACATACTCCATAACCGATGACGAAGGCCGACTCGGGACCGCGCGAGCGGATGATCGTCAGCACGGCGCTCCTGGTGCGGGAGCGCGGCGCGCGTGCGACGAGCCTCGACGCTGTCCTCGAGCACAGTGGGGCGCCGCGCGGCTCGATGTACCACCATTTCCCCGGCGGCCGGGAGCAGCTTCTCCGCGAGGCGACGGACTACGCGGGCGAGTACGTCGCACGGCGGCTCGAGCGGACAGCCACCGAGGACCCGCTACGGGCGGTCGACACCCTGCTTGACGAGTACCGCAAGAGCCTTCTGGCGAGCGACTTCCGGGCCGGCTGCCCAGTCGTTGCGGTGGCCGTCGAGACCGCCGAAGAGGGCCCAGATCTCCGCGATCACGTCGTCGGAGCCTTCGAACGCTGGAGGCAGATCTTCGCGCGCGGCTTTGCGGCCTCCGGGATTGACGTGGTGCGCTCCGACGAGCTGGCGCTGCTCGTCGTGTCGGGCTTCGAGGGCGCGCTGATCGTCAGCAGGGCGTACCGCGACCTCGCGCCGCTGGAGAACATGCGACGCGAGATCCGCGCACGGGTGGAAGCGGAGCTGGCCGCGGCATGAGCGACTGGGTCCAGACCGCGTGCATCCTCTGCGAGTGCAACTGCGGGATCGAGGTCCAGCTCGACGGACGCCGCCTCGAGCGGATACGCGGCGACAAGGCCCATCCCGGCTCTCAGGGCTACACCTGCAACAAGGCGATGCGGCTCGACCGCTACCAGAACGGCCCGCATCGTTTGACCTCTCCGATGCGGCGCAGGCCGGACGGCAGCTACGAGGAGATCGACTGGGAGACCGCGATCGCCGCGATCGCCGCGGGCTTCAAGGGGATCGCCGAAGAGCACGGCGGCGAGTCGATCCTGTACTACGGCGGCGGCGGCCAGGGGAACCACCTCGGCGGCAGCTACAGCGGCGCCTTCCTGCGGGCGCTCGGCTCCAAGTACCGCTCGAGCGCCTTGGCCCAGGAGAAGACCGGGGAGGGATGGGTCGAGCACTCGCTCTACGGGAGCCACACCCGCGGCGAGTTCGAGCACGCCGAGGTCGCCGTGTTCGTCGGCAAGAACCCGTGGATGTCGCAGAGCTTCCCGCGCGCGCGTGTGGTCCTCCGCGAGATCTCCAGAGACCCGGAGCGGTCGATGATCGTGATCGACCCGGTCGTGACCGACACGGCCAAGCTGGCCGACTTCCACCTGCGCGTGCGGCCGGGCACGGACGCCTGGTGCCTGGCCGCGATGGTCGGGGTGTTGGTGCAGGAGGATTTGGTCGACCACGGGTTCCTCGCGGCGCACGTGAGCGGTGCCGAGGTCGTCCTCGAGCGCTTCGCCCAGGTCGACGTCGCGGGCTACGCGGACCACTGCCAGGTGGACGAGGCCCTCATCCGCGCCGCCGCGCGGCGCATCGCCGGCGCCGAGAGCGTGTCGGTGTTCGAGGACCTGGGCATCCAGCAGGGGCCGAACAGCACGCTCTGCTCCTACGTCAACCGGATGCTGTGGATCCTGACCGGCAACTTCGGCAACCCCGGCGGGATGCACCTCCACACGTCGTTCGTGAACCTGTTCCGCGACCGGACGATCCGTCGGACGCCGGTCACCGGCGAGCGGATCCTGGCCGGGCTCGTGCCCTGCAACGTGATCCCGGACGAGATCCTCACGGACCACCCGAAGCGTTTTCGGGCGATGATCGTGGAGAGCTCCAACCCAGCTCACTCGCTGGCCGACTCGCCGAGATTCCGCAAGGCGTTCGAGGCGCTCGACCTCGTCCTCGTGATCGACGTGGCGATGACCGAGACCGCCCGCCAGGCCGATTACGTGCTCCCGGCCGCGAGCCAATACGAGAAGGCCGAGGCGACGTTCTTCAACTTCGAGTTCCCCGACAACACCTTCCACCTGCGCCGCCCGCTGCTCCAGCCGCCGCCGGGAACGCTCCCCGAGGCCGAGATCTGGGCTCGCCTCGTTCGCAGCCTCGACCTCGGCGTCGTGGACGACACCGAGCTCGCACGGCTCCGCGAGGCCGCTGGGGAGAGCCGGCAGGCGTACGCCGAGGCCTTCGCCAGGGCGACGACGGAGAATCCGATGCTCTCCAGGCTGGCGCCGTACGTCCTGTACGAGACGCTCGGGCCGACCCTCCCCGACGGCCTCGAGAGCGCGGCCGCCATCTGGGGACTCGCCCACCGGTGCGCGATGACCTACCCGGAGGCGGTGCGCCGCGCGGGGCACGCAGATGGCAACGAGCTGTTCGACGCGATCCTCGACTCGCCCTCCGGAGTCACCTTCACGCGCGACGAATACGGACACGACTTCGAGCGGATCGTGCACCCCGACAAGCGGATCGCGCTCGCGCTGCCCGAGATGCTCGCCGAGCTCGCCACGCTCGGCGACGGGCCCGTGCGCCGAACCACGGATCGGCTGCCGATCGTGCTGTCCGTGGGGGAGCGCCGGTCCTTCACGGCCAACGACATCTTCCGCGACCCGGGCTGGCGCAAGCGCGATGCCGACGGGGCCCTGCGGGTGAGCGCGGATGACGCGAGGCGGGTGGGCCTGGTCGACGGCGGCCGCGCTCGAGTGACCACGGCCCGCGGCAGCGCTGAGGCCACGGTCGAGGTGAGCGACGCGATGCTCGCGGGTCACGCCTCGCTCCCCAACGGCTTCGGGCTCGACTACACCGGCAAGGACGGCGAGACGATCGTCCCCGGGGTCGCTCCCAACTCGCTCACCTCGTCGGACTGGCGCGACGCGTTCGCTGGTACGCCCTGGCACAAGCACGTCCCGGCACGGATCGAGCCGGTGGGCGGATGACCGCCACGCGGCTGGAGCGGGACGGCGGCCTGGCCGTGCTCACCCTCGACAACCCGCCCCTGAATCAGATCAGCGAGCAGGTGGTGGACGATCTGGCCGACGCCATCACCGCCCTCGAGGCCGCCGACGACGTCCGCGCTCTCCTCGTGCGGGGGACCGGCGACGTGTTCAGCGCGGGTGCCGACGTGAAGCTGTTCGCCGGCCGCTCCGCGGCTGAGATGCGGCCGCTGATCGAGCGCTTCCTGGACTTCGGCCGGCGGGTCGAGGCGCTGCCTTTCCCGACGCTCGCGGCGGTTCACGGCATGTGCGTGGCCGGCGGGCTGGAGCTCGTCCTGTTCCTCGACCTGATCTGGGCCGCCGAGGGCACCAACCTCGGGCTGCTCGAGACTCGCATCGGCATCGTGCCCCTCGCGGGCGGCATAGAACGCGTCGCGGCGCGTGCCGGCCTGGGCCGGGCCCGGTCGATCGCGCTCAGCGGGAACCTCTTCCCGGCCGAGCAGTTCGAGGCGTGGGGCGTCGTCGACCGCGTGTTGCCGGCCGACGAGCTGCAGCCGCAGGCCGAGAAGTTCGCCCAGCGCCTGGCCGAAGGGCCGGCGCGAGCGTTCGCCGCCGTCAAGCAGTTCGCCGCCGCCTACACGGAAGGCGGCGTCGCCGCCGCCGACGAGCGCCTGCTCGAAGACGCCGTCGGCCTCTTCGACACCGATGACGCGCGCAATGGGATCGAGTCGTTCCTCACGGGGCGCAAGGCAACCTTCGCCGGCCGTTGACCCGCTTCACGTTTGCCTTCGCGCCGGCCTATCGCCGCTTGGCGCGGGGTTTCCTCGTCACTCCCGACACGGCGTGGGTGGAAGTGGGTGACGAGGCCTTCGAGGCTCACTTCGGTCCCTGGCGGGTGCGGACGCCGCTGACGAACATCGCCGACGCGAGCATCACCGGGCCCTATGCGCTCTGGAAGACCGCCGGGCCAGCGCGGCTGGCGATCACCGACCGCGGCCTGACGTTCGCCACCAACGGTGACCGTGGGACCCTCATCCTGTTCGAGACGCCCGTGCGCGGACTCGACCCGCTCGGGATCGTGCGACACCCCGAGCTGACCGTCACGGTCGCAGACGTCGACGGGCTGGCCGACCTGCTGCGCGCGCGGCTCACGACGCGGAAGCAGCCTTCTCGATGATGGCGGCCACGGCTGCGGGCTGCGAGCGATGCGCGATCACGACACAGGGTTGACGCGGGCTCCGTCGTATGCGCGTGCCTCGGCGCCCATCCACCGGGCGACGAGCACAGCCGAAGCCAATGCGACGAGGGAGCCCTCGACGAACAGCGACGCCATCCCCAACGGCTCGCTCCAGTTGCCGATGTCGTCATTCGACTGCGGAAGGCCGGTCGTGCGACTGAGCACGTAGCCGACGATGACGAGCGCCGGGAGCACCGCCACAGCGGCCCACACGCGCGTGTCGTCGGTGCGGATCAGGGCACCGGCCAGCGCGATGCTCGAGACCATGAGCGCGACATACAGCACGAACATGTACGGCGTCTCGCTGAGCTTGCCCGGTAGGTCCAGGAGGTGGATCAGGGCCACGCCGGCCAAGCCGATCGCGGCGATGCCGCGGGCGATGCCGTCGCGTACCTCCTCACGGATGGTGGTCTGTTCGACGGTGGTCATTGCTGGTCCTCTCATAGGGGTCTGCAAAGGGTCCTCCGCGCGCGACGGTTCGTCGTCGGCTGGGCGGCGACTGTTTGACCTGCGACCCGCGTCGTAGCCGGGCACAGCCAGTACTCCCGGGAGGGACCGAAGCTACCCGGGCAGGGGAATGGTGGCGGCGACCACGGTGCCGCGGTGGACCGGGCTTTCGACGCGGAGCTCGCCGTCCAGGGCGGCGAGCCGGTCCGTCAGCCCGGTGAGGCCGCTGCCGTCGCGCTGGGCGCCTCCGACGCCGTCGTCGCGGACGTGGACGACGAGCGTGCCGTCCTCGACGCGCGCCGTGACCCCGGCGCGCTCGGCGCGAGCGTGTTTGGCGACGTTGGTGAGCGCCTCGGCGACGACGAAATATGCGGTCGCCTCGACCGCGGCAGGGAGCCGACCGACCGACACGTCGTTCTCGACCGGCACCGGCATCCGGGACGCCAGTGCGTTCACGCCCGCGCGCAGCCCACCCTGGGTGAGGACCGCTGGCAGGATGCCGTGGGCGAGCTCGCGCAGCTCGGACGTCGCCTGCTCGGCGTGGGCGAGCGCCTCGGACAGCAGGGCGGCGGCAGCCTCCCGTTCGTTCTCGACGGCGCGGCGGGCGAGCTTGAGCGTGATGACCGTGTGGACCAGTCGCTGCTGCGCGCCGTCGTGCAGATCACGAACCAACCTGCGGCGCTCGGCGTCGGTCGCCGCCACGATGCGCGCACGGGACGCCGCCACCTCGGCCCGTGCCTCCGTGTTCGAGATCGCCGTCGCGACCAACTCGCTGAAGTTCTCCAGGCGCGCCTCGGTGTCCGCCGGTAGCGAGCCGGCCTCCGGCGACGTCGCGACGATGACGCCCCAAACCCGTCCGTCGACCACGATCGGAGCGCCGACCGCGCAGCGGCTTCCCATACGCCGCGCGTAGGCCCCGACTGCTCCGGTCGCGTTCGCGTACTCGATGCGGGCTGGCCGCTCTGTTCTCAGGACCTGCGTGGCGATGTTGTTCCCTCCCAGGGGCAGACGGGAGCCAACCGGGAAGACGGTGCCGGGCTCGCCCCATTCCGCTACCACGGTGACCGTCGCGTCGGCCTCGTATCTGACCATTCTCATGTTGTCGACGCCGAGGAGCCCCGCCACCTCCTTGGCGACTGCTGCGGAGACCTCCGACGGCGTCGACCCGTGCGCGACAAGCGTCGCCACGCGCCGTAGCGCCGCCTGCTCGTCCGCGAGGCGATTCGCGTCGGCCCGCGCCTCGGTGTTCGAGATCGCCGTCGCCAACAGTTCCGTGAACTGGGCCAGCCGCGTCTCCGTGTCCTCTGGGAACGGCTCCTCGCGGGTCGAGGCGGCGACCGCCACGCCCCACACGAGGCCGTCGAC
>Ga0207708_10002130_pt1 | contig 14602 bp, 6 predicted proteins | sample KBSK5101metaG_FD_184340 | JGI IMG/M metagenome (GOLD analysis project Ga0207708, IMG submission 184340) | Corn, switchgrass and miscanthus rhizosphere microbial communities from Kellogg Biological Station, Michigan, USA - KBS K5-10-1 metaG... | ecosystem: Host-associated > Plants > Roots >...
TGAACGTGTTTCAGAACGTCGCCTTCCCGCTTGAGGTGCGCAGGCTGCCCAAGAAGGAGATCCGCGACAAGGTCATGCGCGTGCTGCAGGCGGTCGCGCTCGACGAGCTGGTGGATCGCGATGCCACCAAGCTCTCCGGCGGCCAGCAGCAGCGGCTGGCGCTGGCGCGTGCGCTGGTCATGGAGCCGCAGCTCCTGCTGCTCGATGAGCCGCTCTCCAATCTCGACGCCAAGCTGCGCGACCGCATGCGCTCCGAGCTCAAGCGGCTGCAGCGCGATCTCAACCTCACGACCGTCTACGTCACCCACGACCAGAGCGAGGCCCTGGCGCTGTCGCACGAAATCGCCGTGATGAACGAAGGCCGGGTCGTCCAGGTCGGCACGCCGCGCCAGATCTACGAGCAGCCAACCGAAAAGTTCGTCGCCGATTTCGTCGGCAGCACGAATTTCATCGGCGGCACCGTCGAGACGATCGCGGACGGGAGCTGCGTCGTGCGCTCGGCCATGGGCGAGCTCAAGGCGCATGCGGGTGAAGGCGTGAGCAGGAACATGGCCGTGATCGTCTCGGTGCGGCCCGAGGACGTGGAATTGTCCGAAGGCCCGCCCCCAACCGTCGATGGCGAGAACGTCTACAAAGGCACCGTCAGCACCAAGGATTTTCTCGGCGACTATCTGGATTTCCACGTCAAGGTCGGCGATGTTGTGCTGCAGGCAAAAGCGCATCCGTCGTTGCGCACGCCGACCGGCGATGCGATCTATCTGCGGATGAAGGCGCACAAATGCGTGGCTATCCCGGGAGTCGGACGGCAGTGATCGGTCATCGGGGTCTGGGTTCCCGATGACGGGCGATTGAGCGCTGATTCCCGGCGGGCAAGGAGCAAGGCATGGCCAAGGACGCCATCGTTTCGGAAGAGCTGGCGAAGAAATTCTCGACCGAGAAGGACACGCCCTACCTGCGCTGGGTACGCGAGGAAGGTCTCGACATCATCAGCGCGCATTACGTGCGCAACCTGCGCACCGTCGAGCTCAAGCCCTGGGCGCGGCGCGGCGGCTCCGGCGTCTACATCAATCACGAGGCGTCCCGCACCTCCAACGACTGCTACGTCTGCGAGATCCCGCCGGGCAAGAAGCTCGCGCCGCAGCGCCAGTTGTTCGAGGAGATGATCCTGGTGCTCGACGGCCGCGGCTCCACCACGGTGTGGAACGACGAGGGTCGGCGCATCACCTTCGAGTGGAAAAGCGGGGCGATGTTCGCCATCCCGCTCAACTGCTGGCACCAGCACTTCAACGGCTCCGGCCAGGCGCCGGCGCGCTTCGTGTCCGTGACCAACGCGCCGCCGGTGATCAATCTCTACGAGGACGTCGAGTTCGTCTTCAACACCAAGCACGACTTCAAGAACCGCTTCAACGGCGAGCCCGAATACTTCAGCGCCAAGGGTGAGCAGAAGGGTCTGCTGCTGGTGACCAACTTCGTGGCGGACGCGGTCAACCTGCCCCTGATCAGCGCCAAGGAACGCGGCGCCGGCGGCGGTCATATCCGCTTCAACATGGCCAAGGGCTCGATGAACAGCCACATCTCGCAGTTCCCGATCGGCACCTACAAGAAGGGTCATGCGCACGGACCCGGCGCCCACGTGATCATCCTGTCCGGCCAGGGCTATTCGCTGATGTGGCCCGAGGGCGACGAGCCGCGACGCTACGACTGGGAGGTCGGCACCCTGATCGTGCCGCCGAACATGTGGTTCCACCAGCACTTCAATAGCGGCACCACGCCCGCGCGCTACCTCGCCTTCAAGCACGAGGTGGTCTCCATCCGCAACGCGCAGGGCGTGCCCAAAGCCTGGATCAGCCGTCGCGTCGGCGGCGACCAGATCGATTATGCCGACGAGATTCCGGTGGTGCGGAAGATGTTCACCGAGGAACTGTCCAAGCACGGCCTGACGCCGCGCATGGACCAGGCCTACGCCCAAGAGCTGGCCGATCTCCCGCCGCCGATGACGAAGTCCGCATAACCTCGCGCGATTCCAAGACCGTCATGCCCGCGCAAGCGAGCATCCAGCAATCATCAAGCAATCACGTCGGTGAAGACTGGATCGCCCGCGTTCGCGGGCGATGACACCGCACAGGTTCACCGGGCACGCCGCGACTACGGCCGCAGTGCCCGCACGGCGGTCCGCAGAAAATGTCCGGGCTCGTGGTGGACGCGGGCGCCCCACAGCGCCCGGTGCAGCTTGTCGAGCAGGAGATAGATCACCGGCGTCGTGTAGAGCGTGAGCACTTGCGACACCAGCAGGCCGCCCACGATGGTGATGCCGAGCGGCCGGCGCAGCTCCGCTCCCGGCCCGCTCGCGATCAGCAGCGGCACCGCGCCGAGCAGCGCCGCCATGGTCGTCATCATGATCGGACGGAAGCGATCGAGGCATGCCTCGAAGATCGCCCGCTCCGGCGCGAGGCCGCGCTTGCGCTCCCCCTCGAGCGCGAAGTCGACCATCATGATCCCATTCTTCTTGACGATGCCGATCAGGAGGATGATCCCGATGAACGCGATCAACGAAAGCTCGGTGCTGAAGATCTGCAGCGCCAGCAGGGCGCCGAGGCCCGCCGACGGCAGGGTGGAAATGATCGTGAGTGGATGGGCCAGGCTCTCGTACAGCACGCCGAGCACGATATAGACCGCGATCAGCGCGGCGATGATCAGGATCGGCTGCGCGCCGACCGACATGCGATAGGCGCGCGCGTCGCCGGCAAATTCAGCGTGCAGCGTGTCGGGAATGTGCATCTCCGCCACCGCCTGGTCGATCAGCCGCGTCGCCTGCTCGATGGTCACGTTCTCGCCGAGGCCGAAACTGATCGTGATCGCGGGAAACTGCCCCTGGTGGTTGACCACGAGCGGAGAAAGCCCGCGCTCGATCTTGGTCACCGCATTGAGCGGGACCTGGGTGTTGTTGGCGCCGCTGACATAGATGCGGTCGAGATCGGAGGGGTCGCGCTGATATTGCGGATCGATCTCGAGGATGACGCGGTACTGGTTGCGCTGGGTGTAGAGGGTGGAGATCTGGCGCTGCGCGTAGGAGTTGTTGAGCGCATTGGCGATGTCCTGCACGCGCACGCCCATGCGCGAGGCCGCGACCCGGTCGATCGACACGTTGACCTGCAGCCCGCCCTGCTCGCGGTCGGTCGAGACGTCGACCAGCCCCGGCACCGTCTGGATCTTGGCGAACACCCGCGGCGCCCACTGCAGCAGCTCGTTGTAGTCGGTGTCCCACAGCGTGTACTGGTAGGAGGAATCGCTCTGGCGCCCGCCGACGCGCACATCCTGCATCGGGAAGAAGAACACCCGCAGTCCCGGGATATCGGCGGTCTTCAGCCGCAGCCGGGTGGCGACGGCCTGCGCGGACAGGCCGCCGCGTTCCGCCAGCGGCTTGAGGCTGATGAAGAGCGAGCCGCGGTTCACCGAGGCGCTGAACCCGGAGGTGCCGATCGACGAGCCGATATTCGCGACCGCGGGATCGGCGCGCGCGATGGCCTCCGCCTTCTGCTGCAGGTCGTACATCGCCTGGAACGAGACCTCGGTGGAGGCCTGGGTGCCGCCCCAGATCAGGCCGGTGTCATCCTGCGGAAAATAGCCTTTGGGCGTCCTGGCATAGAACATGCCCGTAATGACCACGGTGGCGGCCATGATCAGCAGCGTGAGCGCGCGGTAGTTGAGTACGACGGCGAGGCTTCTGGCGTAGCCGCGCACCATGACGCCCAGCACCCACTCCACCGCCCGGTCCAGCCAGGTGGCGTCGGGGCTCGGCGGCTTGCGCACGAAATGCGCGCAGATCATCGGCGTCAGGGTCAGCGACACCGCGGTCGAAACCGCGATCGCGAAAGCGAGCGTCACCGAGAATTCCCTGAACACGCGCCCGACCACGCCGCTCATGAACAGCAGCGGGATGAAGGCAGCGACCAGCGAGATACTGATCGCAAGCACGGTGAAACCGATCTGCTGCGCGCCTTCGATCGCGGCGCGGAACGGCGTCATGCCTTTCTCGAGATTGCGGAAGCAATTCTCGATCATCACGATGGCGTCGTCGACGACGAAGCCGACCGAGACCGCGAGCGCCATGAGCGAGAGATTGTCGATCGAGAAGCCTGCGACCCACATCATCGCGCAGGTGCCGGCGAGCGACAGCGGCACCGTCACGCCAGCGGCAATCGTCGCCGCCGCGCGCCGCAGGAACAGGAACACCACCAGCATGACCAAGGCGACGGTTGCCAGCAGCGTGAGCTGCATGTCGAAGACGCTGGCGCGAATGGTATTGGTACGGTCGGAAAGGACGGTGATGTCGACGCCGGCCGGGATCCAGCGCTTGAGCTCGGGCAGCAGCTCGTAGATGCGGTCGACAGTCTCGATCACGTTCGAGTTGGCCTGCTTGTTGATCACCAGCAGCACCGAGGGCTGGCCGTTGAACCAGCCGGCAGAGCGGCTGTTGCGCACGCCCTCCTCGATCGAGGCGACGGCGGACAACCGCACCACGGTGCCGTTGGCGTTGCGCACCACGATCGGGTCGTATTCGGGCACGGTGCGCAGCTGACGGTTGGTTGCGATGGTGATGGCGCGCTCGTCGCCATCGAACAGGCCGACTGGGCCGGTCGCATTGGAGTTGGCGATGGCAGTGCGGACGTCCTCCAGAGAGAGCCCCATCGAGGCGAGCGCGACCGGATTGACGCGGACGCGGATCGCGGGCTGCTCGGCGCCGTTGACGGTGACCTCGGCCACGCCGTCGATCTGGGACAGCCGCTGGACGATCACGGTGTCGGCCGCATCATAGAGTGCGCTGGCCGGCACGGTGTTCGAGGTCAGCGCCAGGATCATGATCGGCGTCGCCGCCGGATTGGACTTTCGGAACGACGGCCGCGACGGCAGGTCGGCCGGCAGGTCGGTCTGTGCGGCATTGATGGCGGCCTGCACGTCGCGGGCGGCGCCGTCGATGTTGCGGTTGAGATCGAACTGCACCGAGATGCGGGTCGAGCCGAGCGAGCTGCGCGAGGTCAGCTCGGTGACCCCCGGGATCTCGCCGAGCCGGCGTTCGAGCGGAGCCGCGACCGTCGCCGCCATGGTCTCGGGGTCGGCGCCCGGCCGGCTGGCGGTCACGCTGATGGTCGGGAAGTCCACCGTCGGCATGCTGGCGACCGGCAGGAACCGATACGCCACGATGCCGACGAGCAGCAGTCCGATGGCCAGCAGCGTGGTGCCGACCGGTCGGCGGATGAAGGGCTCGGAGAAGTTCGCCAGGCTCATGCGGCTACTCCGCCGGCCGTTGCGAAGGTTCGGGCTGATCGGGGAGGTCGAGCTCGGTCTGCACCGGCCGCGGGCGGCTGAAGCGCGTCTTCAGGCGCTCCATCGCGAGATAGATGACCGGGGTCGTGTAAAGCGTGAGCAGCTGGCTGAGCAGCAGCCCGCCGATGATGGTGATGCCGAGCGGGTTGCGCAGCTCCGAGCCGGTACCGCTTTCGAACGCCAGCGGGATGGCGCCGAACAGGGCCGCCAGCGTCGTCATCATGATCGGCCGGAACCGCAATATCGACGCCTGAACGATCGCTTCCCGCGGCGACATTCCTTGCCGACGCTCGGCTTCGAGCGCGAAGTCGATCATCATGATCGCGTTTTTCTTCACGATGCCCATCAGCAGGATGATGCCGATGAGCGCGACCACCGAGAGGTCCTGCTTGTAGAGCATCAGCGCCAGCAGCGCGCCGACGCCGGCCGAGGGCAAGGTGGACAGGATGGTGATCGGGTGGATGAAGCTTTCATAGAGCACGCCCAGCACGATATAGATCGTCACCGCGGCGGCGAGGATCAGCCAGGGTTCGCCGGCGAGCGACTTTGCGAATTCGGCGGCGTCGCCGGAATAGCTGCCGATGACCGCGCTCGGCATTCCGATCTCGCGTTCGGCCTGCGAGATCACCTTCACCGCGTCGCTGAGTGCGGCGTCGGGGGCGAGATTGAAGCTGATCGTGGCGGCCGGAAACTGCTCCTGGTGGGCGATGACCAGCGGGGCGGTCCCGTGCTCGAAACTGGCGACGGCGCTTAATGGTACCATCGAGTTGTTTCCGACCGTGGGAATGTTGGTCGGTGAGGTCGAGGTCAACGAGGTGGATTGGGCAACCGCCTGGAGTCCAGTGGCGGGGATATAGATCTTCGACAGCGAGTTCGGGTCGTTCTGATATTCCGGCTTGGCCTCGAGGATCACGCGGTACTGGTTCGCCTGCCCGTAGATGGTTGAAATCTGACGCTGGCCGAAGGCATCGCTCAAAGTGTCGACGATGGTCTGCATCGAGATCCCGAGCCGGCCAGCGGTGTCGCGATCGACCTGGACATCCAGGCGGAAGCCGTCGTTCTGGGCCTCCGAGGCGACGTCCTGCATGATCGCCGACGAGCGCAACTTTTGCGCAAGCTTCGACGCCCAATCGTCGACCTCCTGCACGTCGGTGCCGGTGAGCGTGTATTGATATTGCGCGCGGCTCATCCGCGTCGAGATCTGGATGTCCTGCACGGGCTGAAAGTAGACGACCACGCCCGGGACCGCGGCGACCGCCCGCTGCAGCCGATCCATGATCGTCGTCACCGGCGTCTTGCGCTCATCGCGCGAGCGCAGGGTGATGGCAAGCCGGCCGGCATTCGGCGAGGCATTCATCGGCGACACGCCGATCACGGACACCACGCCGGTGACGTCGGGATCCTTGCGGATCGCGGTTTCGACCGTGGCCTGTAGCCGCTTCATCTCGGCGAACGAGACCTCCTGTCCACCCTCCATGACGGCGACGATGAGGCTGGTGTCCTGCAGCGGCAGGAATCCCTTCGGAATGATGATGTAGAGCCAGACCGTGGCCACCATGGTGGCGGCGGTGACCAGAAGCGTGAGGGTTTCGTGGCGCAGCACCCATTCGAGGCTGCGCCGGTAGAGTTCCAGCGATCCGTCGATGAGGCGGTGAAATCCTCTGACGATGCGGCCGCGTGGCGCCTCCGCCGAGGCGTGCCGCAGCAGCCGGCTGCACATCATCGGCGTCAAGGTGAGCGAGACCACCGCCGACGTCACCACGGCGATGGTCAGCGTGAGCGCGAATTCCCGGAACATGCGACCGACCAGGCCGGTCATGAACAGCAGCGGGATGAACACTGCGATCAGCGACACCGTCAGCGAGATCACGGTGAAGCCGATTTCGCTCGCACCGCGCAGCGCGGCCTCGAACGGGTCTTCGCCGTCCTCGATGTGGCGGACGATGTTCTCGATCATGACGATGGCATCGTCGACGACGAAGCCCGTCCCGATCGTCAGCGCCATCAGCGAAAGATTGTCGAGCGAAAAACCGCAGAACCACATGATGCCGAAGGTCGCGACCAGCGAGAGCGGCAGCGCGACGCCGGCGATGACGGTGGCGCGGACGGTTCGCAGGAAGATGAGCACGACGGTGATGACCAGCGCCACGCTCAGGATGAGCGTGAACTGCACGTCGCGGACCGATGCACGGATGCTCTCGGTGGCATCGTGGACCACGGTGAGCGTGGCGCCGGTGGGCATCGAGCGCTGCAGTTTCGGCAGCTCGTTCTTGATGCGCTGGACCGTCTCGATCACGTTGGCGCCCGGCTGGCGCTGGATGTCGACCACGATGGCGGGCATCCCTTGATAGAAGCCGCCGACCCGGTTGTTCTCGAGGCCATCGACCACGTCGGCTACGTCCCGCAGCAGCACCGGCGCGCCATTGCGGTAGGCGATGATGATGGTGCGGTAGGCCTCGGCCACGGTGATCTGGTCGTTGGCGGAGATCGTATAGGACTGGTGCGCGCCGTCGAGCGCGCCCTTGGCGCCCGCAACATTCGCGGCGACGATGACATTGCGCACATCTTCGAGCCCGATGCCGTAATTGGCGAGGCGCGAAAGGTCCGCCTGGATGCGGATCGCCGGCCGGATATTGCCCTGCACCGTGACGCGGCCGACGCCAGTCAATTCGGCCAGCCGCTGTGCCAGCAGGGTATCGGCGATGTCACTGAGCTGGCGCTGCGAGATCGTGTCTGACGTGATCGCCAGCGTCACCATCGGCGCATCGGCCGGGTTCACCTTCGAGTAGACCGGCGGATAGGGCAGGTTTCTCGGCAGTACCGATCCGGACGCGTTGATCGCGGCCTGCACATCCTGCGCCGCGGCGTCGATGTCGCGCCCGAGATCGAACTGCAGCGTGATCTGGCTGATACCGAACGAGCTCGAGGATGTCATCACCTGGAGCGAGGGAATCTGCCCGAAATTGCGCTCGAGCGGCGCCGTCACCAGTGACGCCATCACGTCGGGGCTCGCGCCCGGAAGCTGGGTCGTGACCTGGATGGTGGGAAAATCGACCTGCGGCAGCGAGGACACCGGCAGCCACAGGTAGCCGAGGATGCCACCCAGCATGACGGCGATCCCGAGTAGCGATGTTGCAATCGGCCGCCGGATGAAAGGCGAGGACACGCTCATGGCGTGCGGACCGGCGCCGCCGTGCTCGAACTGCGCTTGCCCCTTTCGCCCGCGCGCGTGCCGCGGGTTCCATCCGGGCGTGGGCGAGCCTCCGGCGCGACCTGTCCGGCATCTTCTGCGCTCGACACGGTGACCTGCGTGCCCTCGGTGAGGCGGGCAAAGCCGGTCGTGATCACCCGCTCGCCGGCCTGCAGGCCCTCGCCGACCACGGCGCGCACGTCATCCTGCTGGGTCAGCTTCACGCGCCGGACGGTGACGGTGTTGTCGTCCTTGAGCACATAGACGAAGGCGCCGTTGGGGCCGCGCTGGATGGCGGCGGTCGGCACCACAACGACGGTGCGCAGCGTGTCGATCAGCACCCGCACATTGACGAACTGGCCGGGCCAGAGCTGCAGATTGGTGTTGGGAAACTCACCCTTGACCTTCACCGTGCCGGTGGTCTGATCGACCTGGTTGTCGATCACCACAACCTTGCCGGTGTCGAGCGCGCTCTTGCCGTCGGGCGTCAGGGCCTCGACCGGCAGTTGGCCTTCGGCCATGCCCCGGGTGAGATCGGGCAGGTTCTGCTGCGGCAGGCTGAAGAAGACCGAGATCGGCCGCAACTGCGTCAGGATCACGATGCCGGTGGTGTCCGCACCGCGTACGAGGTTGCCTTCGTCCACGAGACGGATGCCGGTGCGGCCGGCGATCGGCGCGACCACGTCGGTATAGCCCAGGATGGCGCGCGCGTTGTCGATCGCGGCCTGGTCGAGCTTGATCTGCGCCTCGAGCTGGCTGACCGTCGCCCGCTGGGTGTCGAGCTGCTGCTTGTTGACGGCGTTGGTCGCCGCCAGTCGCGTATAGCGATCGAGATCGAGCCGGGCGTTGGCGAGCTGCGCCTCGTCCTGCGCTTTCTTCGCCTGCGCCTGGTCGTACTGCGCCTGGTAGGTCGTCGGATCGATCTTGGCGAGGACGAATCCCTTGGGGACGTCCTGTCCCTCCGTGAACGAGATGTTGATGATCTTGCCGTCGACCTGCGAGCGAACGGTCACGGTGTTGAGCGCTTTCGCGGTGCCGACGCCGTCGAGATAGACCGGCACGTCGGTTGCACGCGCGGCGATGGCGAGGACGGGCACGGGATCGGTCGCGGGAGGGCCGCCGCGGCGACCGCCTTTCGACGCCGCCTGCGTCTGCTGCCACTGCGGCATGTAATACACGGCGACGACGCCGGCGATGACGAGGCCGGCAATCAACAACACCGTGAGTCGGCGCTTGAGCATCATCGGATCACGTTCGCATTGGCCCCCACGCCGCCGGCCCCCACGCCTGGCGGCATCCAGCTGCCGCCGAGCGCCTGAAAGAGACTCAAGACCGCCTGCAGGCGCGCAAGACGCGCGAGCACATGATTGTCTTCCGCGGTAAACAAAGTCTGCTGGGTCTGCAGCACGGTGACGAGATCGACCGTGCCCTCACGCAGCCTGGTCTCCGCGAGATTGAAGGCCTCGCGCGAACTCACGACAACCAGTTGCTGCAGTCGCTCGCGCTCGGCCCCGTCGGCGATGGCGATGAGCGCAAGCTCCACATCGCGGAAGCCGGCGAGGATGCTCTGACAGTAGATCTTTAGCAGCTCGAATTGCCGCCCTTGGGTCAATTCCAGCTGCCCCTCCAGCCGGAAGCCGTCGAGCAGCGGCTGCGTCACGTTGACGGCGAGGTTGTAGAAGGCGTTCTGCGGCGTGAACAGCAGCTTGAGCACGTTGCTCTGGTAGCCGCCCTGGCCGGTCAGCGAAATGCTCGGGAAGAAGGCGGCGCGCGCGGATTCCACGCTGGCATCGGCGGAAGCGAGGTCGGCCTCGGCCGCGCGGATGTCGGGGCGCTGGAACAGCAGTTCCGACGGCAGCCCCGGCGTCACGCGCGGGATGGTCAGCCGATAAAGGCTGCCGCCTTTCACCACGACCTGGACCGGCGGCCGCCCGATGAGCACGGCCAGAATGGCGATATTCTGGCGCAGGTCCTGGTCGAACAGCGGAATGGTTGCGCGCACCTGGTTGACCAGGCTCTGCTGTTGCGCGACGTCGAGCTGCGAGGCGGTGCCGGCATCGAAGCGCTGCTTGATCAGCGTGAGCACGCGGTTGGCGGCCTCGAAGTTTTGCCGCGCGATCCGCAGGCGGTCCTGCGCCGTCAACACGAGGAAATAGGAGTTGCCGACCGCTGCGATGGTCGAAAGCACGACCACTTCCTTGTCGAAGCGGGTGGCAACCGCGGTCTGCTGGGCGGCACGGGAGGCGGCGCGGTTCTTGCCCCAGAAATCGATCTCGTAGCTGGCGTTGAGCGCGGCCTGGAACACGTTGCGCTCCGGACCTCCCGGCGGCCGCACGCGCTGGGCGAAACCGGCGAAATCGACTTCCGGCAGCAGCGGCGCGCCGATGATCTTGGCCTGCGCGTCGGCCTGCATGATGCGTCCAATGGCTGCCGCGATATCGAGATTGGCGGCCTGCGCCTCCTCGATCAGATTGGTCAGCTCGAGCGAGCGAAAGCCGCGCCACCAATCGAGCGCGGGCGGCGCCGATTCGCCGTTCCCGGCGCCGTATTTGGGCGGGATGTCAGGAGCGAGGTCGGGCCGCTCGGAGCCTAGGATGCACCCGGACAGCATTTGCACCAGACATAATCCTACAAAGGCGACAAAGAAGGGGCGAAGGCTCGTGGCTGTGAACACCAGAGCACGCGTGCGCGACTCGTCGAACATGCGACCGACTTTCAACGCAACGGTCACCCGTCAAACGGGGTACTAGCGCTCACGCAACGCACGCCGTCTTCCCCACCCCACCCACTTATGCAACTGGCCATACTATCAGCCCGCCCCGGCCCGACTACTTAATAAAAAGACATGTTGGCCGCCTCGCGGCGCGCCACGCCTTGGAATCGCCCCGGAAGGCGCCGCTCAAGCCATTGATGAGAAACGACTATTTTCGTCAGAGCCGCAGGGCCGCGGCTGGGCCACTGGCCGAGCGCGGGCTAGGCGGCGACTCCGGGCTTGGCCTGCTTGGCGGCGGACAGGTACCAGTCGAGGATCTCGGCTCCGTTCCAGTGCAGCACGCCTTCGAAGCGTCGGACATGGTCGTAGATCGCTTCGAGATACTTGATACGGTGCGGCTGGCCGCTGATGTAGGGATGGATCGCAAGCGCCATGATCTTGGCGCGGCTCTTTCCCTCGGCATAGAGCCGGTCGAACTGATCGATCGCGCGCCTGGCGAGATAGTCGCTCTCGTGGTGCTGGACGATCATCATCGTGATGTCGTTGATCTCGACGGTGTAGGGGAGCGTCACCAGCGGGCCTTTGGCGGTGCGGATTACGGTCGGCTCATCGTCGTAGACCCAATCGCCGATATATTTCACGCCCGCGTCCACCAGCAGCTCCGGCGTTTCAAATGTCTGGGTGAGGCCCGGTCCCAGCCAGCCGACCGGGCGCTTGCCGGTGAAGCGCTCCAGGAGATCCATGGAGCGGTTGATCATGGCGGCCTGATCCTCGACCTTGTGGATGGGCATCTGGTCGTAGGCGTGGCCCATGAACTCCCAGCCCAGTCGCTTACCTTCCTCCGCCACCCGTGCGTAGTCCTCGCAGGTGCGGGCATTGATGGCCAGCGTCGGCCGGATGCCGAGCCGCTCGTAGAGTTCGAAGAAGCGCCACGCGCCGACCCGCATGCCGTATTCGTGCCAGCTCCAGTGCGGCACGTCGGGAAACAGCGGCACGCCGGTGGGCGCCGGCAGGACCTGACGGGGCATCGGCCGTCCGATGTCCCAGACCTCGTAGTTCACGATGGTCCAGAACGCGACCCGCGCCTCCCCCGGCAGCTTGAGCGGCGGCCGGTCGACGATCGCCGAGAAATCGCAGCGTTCGCGCGGCAGCGTCGGGGTCGGTGTCGTGGTCATGGGGCGGTCGCTCCGTTGTCCCGCCACAATAAAGCGCAATCGCCTCGCGATCCACCGAGGACCTGCAATGTCCAGCAGTGCGACATCTTCGCGTCCATCGCCGCTGCGGATCGCGTATGCTCGGAGCAACGCCAGCCTCCATAAGGCGGAAGAGGGATGGACCTGAGGAACCACGCGCCGGTGTCGGCGGACGGCAAGACTGTGTCCGCTTGGCGTGAACAGCCGGCGCCGGCGGCGGCCGAAAACTTAACCGCGCGCGTTCCGCTTGTTGTCACGCTCGCGATCTTCGCGCTCGCCTTCCTGCTGCCGGCATGGCCGTGGCTGTCGGGCGCGGTGACCATCCCATGGGATGCGAAATCGCAGTTCTTTCCGCAGGTGCAATTCCTCGCCGGTTCGCTGGCGCGCGGCGAATGGCCGTGGTGGTCGCCGAACGTCTTTGCCGGCTGGGCCGAGATCTCCGATCCGCAGTCGCTGCTGTTCTCGCCGCTGCATGTCCTGCTCGCTGCGTTCAACCCGGTGGTCAGCCTGCGCGCATTCGATGCCGTGACCTTCGCTTATCTGTTTCTCGGCGGTGTCGGCATCATCCTGTTCTTTCGCGACCGCGGCTGGCATGCCGGCGGGGCGCTGGTGGCGGCGATGGCATTTGCGCTCGCCGGTTCCGCGAATGCGCGCATGCAGCACACCGGCCAGATCATCAGCCTGGCCTATCTGCCGCTCGTGCTCTGGCTCGGCGCCCGCGCGCTCGAGCGATCGTCCTGGCGCGCAGGGTTGGCGGCTGGCGCGCTCACCGGGTTGATGGCGATCGGACGAGATCAGGTCGCGCTGTTGTCGCTCTACGTGCTCGCCGGATTCGTGCTGGCGCATTGGCTGATGGGCACGCAGCCGCTTGCCCGCATGCGCGCGAGCATCAAGCCGCTGACCGCGGCCGCGGCGAGCGCCGCGCTGGTTGCCGCCGTGCCGATCATGATGACCACGCTGCTGGCGGAGCGCTCGAACCGGCCCGAGATCGGCTTCGATTCCGCGGCCGGCGGCTCACTCCACCCGGTGCACCTGCTGCAGTTCGCCTTCGCCGATCTTTTCGGCGCGATGGACCCCAGTGTCGAATACTGGGCGCCGCAAAGCCTGATCTGGGATGCGGAGTGGGGATGGCCCGGACTCTACCTCTCGCAGAATATGGGCCTGGTCTATGCCGGCGCGTTGACCCTGGTCGCCGTGATGTCGTTCGGCTTCATTCGCGGCCTGGCCTGGGCGCGCGAGATCCGTTTCTTCACCATCGCCGCGGGGCTGTTGCTGCTCTACACGCTCGGTTCCTATACGCCGGCCTTTTACCTGATGTACGACCTGCTCCCCGCCGTGGCGCTCTACCGGCGTCCGGCCGACGCGACCTTCGTGCTGGTTGCGCTGGTCGCGGTGATCGCGGGCTATCTCGTCCATCGCTGGCTGACCGGCTCCGTGCCGACAGCGACGCGCCGGCAGCGCGCACTCGAGATTGCGTGCCCGCTCGTGCTAATCGCCGCGGCGCTCGCGCTGGCATCTTCGGTCGTCGGCATCGGCCCGGCGCTCGCTCCGGTGGCGACCGCAATGGTTTTTACAGCGACGGCAGTCGCCGTCCTGCTGGTGGCGCGGCGGCTCGATGCGGGCTGGCCGGCCGCCGCCGCCGGTGTCCTTGCATCGTTCATGGCGTTTGACCTCGCGGTCAACCAGGCGCCGCACATCTCGACCGCGCTGCCGCCCGGCCTGTTCGACGCGCTGCGCCCCAACACCAACGATGAGACCGTGCGGCTCCTCAAGGCGCGGATCGCCGGCGCCGCTGCGCCCGACCGGCGTGATCGGGTCGAGTTGATCGGCATCGGGTATCACTGGCCGAACCTCGGGCTGGTGCAAGGCTTCGATCACGTGTTCGGCCACAATCCGCTGCGGCTGCACTCGTTCCAGGAAGCGACTCACGCCAGCGACACGGTCGCGCTTGCGAGTCAGCGGACATTTTCGCCGCTCTATCCGTCGTACCGATCGGCCTTCGCCGATCTGCTCGGCGTGCGCTTCATCGCAACCGGCGTGCCGGTCGAACAGATCGATACCTCGCTCAAGCCGGGCGATCTCAATTTCATCGCTCGTACCCGGGATGCCTACGTCTACGAGAACCCGCGCGCGCTGCCGCGGGTGATGCTGCTGACGGACTGGCGGCTCGCCGATTTCGAG
>Ga0207708_10002132_pt1 | contig 14600 bp, 14 predicted proteins | sample KBSK5101metaG_FD_184340 | JGI IMG/M metagenome (GOLD analysis project Ga0207708, IMG submission 184340) | Corn, switchgrass and miscanthus rhizosphere microbial communities from Kellogg Biological Station, Michigan, USA - KBS K5-10-1 metaG... | ecosystem: Host-associated > Plants > Roots >...
ATGTACGCCGCGTCGTCGTCGTTGCGGGACTCCTCGATGTCGGCGCGGATTGCGTCGAGCTCACGTCCCAGCTCCTCCACCTCCTCGGTGGTGAGGTGGGTGTACTCCTTCACGTCTGCGATGGCCATGCGTGTGTCCTTTCGTCGGGTGGTCTCGACAGGCTCGACCACCGGGAAGTGTCAGATGTCGAGCTCGCAGTCACCGACGGGCACGGTGATGCAGGTCTGGACGTTCTCGTTGGGGTCGGAGTACTCCGTGCCGTTGCGCAGGTCGCGCACCTTGCCGGAGACCATGGTCACCGTGCAGGTGTGGCAGATGCCGGCGCGGCAGCCGTACGGCATGCCCACCCCGACGCTCTCTCCCGCCTCGAGCACGGTGGTGGCACCGTCGACGTCGGCGGTCTTGCCGGAGTTGCGGAACGTGATCGTGCCGCCCTCGCCGCCGTCGCCCTCGAAGTTGAGCGAGAACCGCTCGAGGTGCAGCTTGTCCTCCAGTCCGGCCTTCTCCCAGAACTCCTCAGCGGCGTCGAGCATGGGGCCGGGACCGCAGGCCCACACCTCACGTTCACGCCAGTCGGAGCACAGGCCGTCGAGGTGCTGGTCGAGCGACAGAAGCCCGTCCGTGTCCGTGTGCCGCTCGTGGAGCGTCAGCGTCGGGTGCCTGTCGACAAGCTCCTTGAGCTCGTCGCGGAAGATCATCCGGTCCGGCGAGGGCGAGGAGTAGCTGAGGACGACGTCGGGCATCGTGTCGCGCCTCGACAGCGTGCGCAGCATCGCCATCACCGGCGTGATGCCGCTGCCACCGACCAGGAACAGGATCCGCTCCGGCGGCGGGTTGGGGAGCACGAAGTCACCAGATGGCAGCGCCAGCCGGATGATCGTGCCCGGTGCGACACCGCTGACCAGGTGCTCGGACAGGAAGCCCTCAGGCATCGCCCGCACCGTGATCGCGATCGTCTTGCCGTCGCGCTCGGGCGGCGAGCTCACCGAGTACGAGCGCCAGTGGAACTTGCCCTCGATCTGGATCCCGATCCCGATGTACTGCCCGGGATGGTGGTCGTAGGACCAGCCCCAGCCCGGCCGGATCACCACGGTCGCCGCGTCGTCGGTCTCCGGGACCACGCGCTCCACCACACCGCGCAGCTCGCGCGTCGTCCAGAGCGGGTTGAGCAGGCTGAGGTAGTCGTCGGGCTGCAGCGGCGTGGTGAGCCGTGAGCCCACGCGGCGCACGTTGTCCCAGCTGACGCGGTCGAGCAAGGCCACGAGATTCGACTCCTCCGTCGGGGGTTCGCATTTCAGTAAACAGATGTTCACTGAATCAGAAACCACCCCCAGGCGTCCAATCCCCAGAGCCTGGTGTGACCTAGGACACCTTGACCAGCACCTTCCCGAAGTTCGCACCGCGGAGCATCCCCGCGAACGCCTCCGGGGCGTTGTCCAGGCCGTCGGTCACGTCCTCGCGGTAGCGCACCGAGCCGTCGCGCACCCAGCCCGACATGTCGCGGAGGAAGTCCCGGTAGTGGCCCGGCACGAACTCGCCCTGGATGAAGCCACGGATGGTCAGGCTCTTGGTCAGCACCTGGCGCATCAGGCCCGGCATCCGGTCGGGGCCACCCGGTGGCTCGGTGTCGTTGTAGCCCGAGACCAGCCCGCACACGGGGATCCGGGCGTACAGGTTCAGGTGCTTGCGTACGGCGCCGAACACCGCGCCGCCGACGTTCTCGAAGTACACGTCGATGCCGTCCGGCACCGCGTCCGCCAGCCGCTCGCGGAAGTCGTCGGCCCGGTGGTCCACTCCGACGTCGAAACCGAACTCCTCGGTCAGCGCGCGCACCTTGTCGGGGCCACCCGCAATTCCGACCGCCCGCGCACCCTTGAGCTTCGCGATCTGTCCGACCGCCGACCCGACCGGGCCTGTGGCGGCTGCCACCACGACCGTCTCCCCCGGCTGCGGGCGGCCGATCTGGAGCAGCCCGGCATAGGCGGTGAAGCCCGGCATGCCGAGGACGCCGAGCGCGGTCGAGACCGGTCCTGCGTCGGGGTCGAGCCGGCGCGCCGCCGTGCCCGGGACCACCGCATGCGTCTGCCATCCCAGGTAAGAGAGCACCTGGTCTCCCACGGCCAGCCCGTCGAACCGCGACTCGAGCACCTCTGCGACGGTGCCGCCGACGATCACGTCGCCCACCTCGAGCGGGTCGGCGTACGACGGTGCGTCGCTGAGCCGTCCGCGCATGTAGGGGTCGAGCGAGAGGTAGCGCACGGCCAGCAGCACCTCGCCGTCCCCGACCGCGGGCAGGGTCTCCGTGACAGTCGCGAACGTGCCGGCGTCGGGGGCACCCACCGGGCGCCGGGCGAGGCGGATCTGTGTGGTCTCCATGTTCGACACCCTGCCAGTACCGTGAACAGCATGTGGAAGTCGAAGTCCGAGCCCGCCGAGCAGAAGACCTACGCAGTCGAGAAGTCCGACTCGCAGTGGCGTGAGCAGCTCTCCCCCGCCGAGTACGACGTGCTGCGCAGGGCAGGCACCGAGCGCCCGCACACGGGTGAGTACGACCAGACCTGGACCGAGGGCGTCTACCGTTGCAAGGCGTGCAACGCGGAGCTGTTCCGGTCGGAGACCAAGTTCGATGCGCACTGCGGCTGGCCGTCATTCTGGTCGCCGCTCGCCGAGGACCGCGTGGACTTCATCGAGGACAGCACCCTCGGCATGAAGCGGGTCGAGGTGCGCTGCGCCACCTGCGGCTCCCACCTCGGGCATGTCTTCGACGACGGCTACGGCACACCCACGGGGCAGCGCTACTGCATCAACTCCATCTCGCTGACCCTGGAGCCGGCCGAGGGCTGAGCCCGGTCGCTCGACCGGCCGAAGCCGCGGTGCTCCCAGCCGGCCAGCTGCCACCGCTGCGGGTCGAGGGCGTTGCGTGCGTCCAGCATCCGCGGTACGGCGACGTACGCACTCAGCTCGCGCGGGTCGAGCCGCACCAGCTCCTCCCACTCCGTGAGCAGCACGACCAGCGAGGCATCGCGGCACGCGTCCTCCGCGGTCGCCGCGAAGCACAGGTCGGGCTCGGCTGCGCGGGCATTGTCGTTGGCGTGAGGGTCGTGGACGGTCACTGTCGCGCCGAGGTCACGCAGCCGGGCGGCGACCGCGAGGGACGGTGAGTCCCGGACATCGTCGGTGCCGGGCTTGAAAGCCGCGCCGAGCGCCGCGATCCGGACCCCCGCGACGCTGCCGCCGCACAGTTCCACCGCGGTCTCGACGGTGCGCGTGCGCTGGCTCTCGTTGACCTCGTCCACGACGCCGAGCAGGCGCCGGGCATGCCCGACCCCGAGCTCGTCGGCACGGGCGATGAGAGCGCGCAGGTCCTTGGGCAGGCACCCGCCACCGAACCCGAGGCCGGCTCCGAGGAACTGGTGACCGATCCGCGGGTCGAGCCCGATCGACTCGGCGAGGGTGGTCACGTCGGCGCCGGCCGCCTCGCACAGCTCTCCCATCAGGTTCGCGAAGGTGATCTTCGTGGCGAGGAACGCGTTGGCGGCCACCTTGACCAGCTCGGCCGTGGCGGGGTCGGTGACCACCACGGCGGCGCCGTCACGGATCACGTCGACGTAGACCTGGCGGAGGATCTTCTCGGCCTCGGCAGACGAGACCCCGAGCACGAGCCGGTCCGGCCTCAGCGTGTCGTCGACCGCATGGCCCTCGCGGAGGAACTCGGGGTTCCACGCGACCTCCACGTCGATCCCTGGAGCCGCCCTCCGGGTGACCGCGGCGACGAGTGCCTCGGTGGTGCCCACCGGCACCGTCGACTTGCCGACGATCAGAGCGTCGCGCTCCAGGCATGCCGCCAGGGCCTCGGCCGCGGCGAAGACCTGGCTGGTGTCGGCCGCCATCCCCTCGCCGGCCTGCGGGGTGCCGACGCACAGGAAGTGCACGTCGGCCACCGCCGCGAGGTCGGCTACGTCGTGGGTGAACCGGAGTCGGCCGCTGGCCGTGTGCCGGCGGACCAGCTCGGCGAGGGCAGGCTCGTAGAAGGGCAGCTCGCCGGCCGCGAGCCGGGCCACCCGCTCCGGAGACTGGTCTTGGGCCACGACATCGAATCCGAGCTCGGCCATGCAGGCCGCGTGGGTCGTGCCGAGGTAGCCGGTGCCGATCACACCGATCACCGGCTCTAGCGGTGCCATCCCGTCCAGAGTCATCGCGGCACGTCCTGTCGGGTGTCGGTGCCGACGGTGTCGCGCGGGTCGGAAGCGCGGCGCGGTGCGGGACCAGAGGTGGTCGGTGACAACGGACACTCCCCTCGGGGACATTGGGAGATTCAGTGTCTCGATGCCGAGGGACGGTCCGAAAGTGTCCACTGGTACTAGTACCGTTTCGGGAATTTCGGACATCCGGAAGGTGAACCCACCGCGTCCGATAGTTGGTGAGGGACTATCCGGACACGCTCACGGCAGGAGTGCGACCAGGTCCGCCGGGCTGATCCGCCGGCCGGTGTAGAACGGCAGCTCCTCGCGGACGTGGCGGCGCGCGTCGGAGGCGCGCAGGTGGCGCATCAGGTCGACGATCCGGTGCAGCTCGTCGGCCTCGAACGCGAGCATCCACTCGTAGTCGCCGAGCGCGAACGAGGCCACCGTGTTGGCGCGGACGTCGGCGAACTCCCGGGCCATCTGACCGTGCTCGGCGAGCATCCGCCGCCGCTCGGAGTCATCGAGCAGGTACCACTCGTAGGAGCGGACGAACGGGTAGACGCAGACGTACGCGCGGGCCTCCTCGTCGGCGAGGAAGGCGGGGATGTGGCTCTTGTTGAACTCCGCGGGCCGGTGCAGGGCCAGCTGCGACCAGACCGGGTCGAGCCGGCGCCCGAACGTCGTACGGCGGAATGCGTTGTAGGCGTCCTGCAGCTCGTCGGACGTGGCGGCGTGCCACCAGACCATGACATCGGCGTCGGCGCGAAGTCCGGTCACGTCGTAGAGGCCGCGGACCACGATGTCACGTTCTCCGAGCCCGGCCACGAACTTCTCCAGCTCGCCGGCCTCGGCGCCGCGATCGGCGTCACCGATCACGTCGCGCAGCCGGAACACCGACCACATCGTGTAGCGGATTGAGTCGTTGAGCTCCTTGGCTCGCTTGCCCGGTGACGTCGTGCTCATGCGGGACCTCCGCGGAGGTGGGGGCGAAGCGAGCAGCTTCGTGGGGTGGTCCTCATGCCTCCATTGTCTCAGCCGACCGGAGAAGCTCGGCCACGGCACGGTGGGCAGACGCGATGCAGGCCGGGATGCCGACCCCCTCGTACGCCGCCCCGCAGACGGCGAGACCGGGGACGTCCTCGAGGGCGCGCCGTACGGCCGCGACCCGGGCGACGTGGCCGACGGCGTACTGCGGGAGACCGCCGCCCCATCGCTGCACGTGCGAGTCGACCGGACGCACGCTGAGCCCGACCGCGTCCGCGAGGTCGCGCAGGGCGAGGTCGACCAGCTCGTCGTCGGTCACCTGGAGCACGTGCTCCTCACGGTGCCGTCCGATCGAGCACCGGAGCAGGAGGGTGTCACCGCCGGCGGCGCGCACCCACGGCCACTTGGCGAAGGAGTAGGTCGCTCCCTTCACCGCACGGCCCTCGACCGGGGGCACCAGGAAGCCGGAGCCGGGCACGTCGGGCAGGTCGCTCAGGGAGAACGCCAGCGTGATCACCGCCATCGACGCGTACTCGATCCCGTCGAGCCCCCCGGCGGCCATCGGCGCCACCGCGTCGAGCAGCCGGGCAGTCGGGCGGGCGGGCGTGGCGAGGACGACGGCGTCGCAGCGCACGACACGAGGGGCGCGGGTGGGTCCCACCTCGAGCAACCAGCCATCGGCCGTGCGGGTCAGGCGACGCACCATGGCGCCGGTCTCGACGGAGGCGCCGGACGCAGCGAGTGCCGCACCGGGGAGCCGACCGACGCCCCCGACGAGGCCCGCGAAGACCGGGCCGCCAGCCGTCGCCGATGCCATCTCGCGGGGGTCGCTTCGCTCCCTGCCCGATGCAAGCATCACCGCCGCCGCGGCACCGGTCAGCGAGTGCCGGCCGTCCAGCTTCGCCACCAGCTGGGGCACGGCCGCGCGGGCGGAGAGCTCGCGCGCATGGCCGGCGTACACGCCGCCGAGCATCGGCTCCACCAGCCGGTCGACGACCTCCCGGCCGAGGCGCTCCTCGACGAGCGCCCCGACGCTGACGTCCTCGTCCGGCGCCAGCGCACGCGGCGGCAGCACGCCGTCGAGCGCGGCGCGGGCGAGGCCCGCGCGCGACACCACCGCACCCAGGGACCGTACGTCGGGCGGGACCCCCATCAGCGACCGCGGCAGCGGCCGCATCGAGCCGCGGGTCCACAGTGACGCGCTGGTGGTCGCCGGGTGCACCAGGTCGCCGTCCAGCCCCGATGCCCGGGCAAGGTCCACGCCCTCGGGTCGGCGGGCGAGGATCGCCTCGGCGCCGACGTCGGTCACCACCCCCCCGACCTCGGCGACCGCGAGCTTGCCGCCGATCCGCGAGGAGCCCTCGAGCACGGTGACCGCCAGGTCCGGGCGCAGCGTGCACAACCGATGGGCCGCAGCCGCGCCCGCAACGCCGCCGCCGACCACGACGACGTGCTGAGGGGAGCGGGAGTTCACATGACCACACTTGCACCTGGTGTTGGTGGCGAGGCGCCGGAAGCCACGCATTTGGCGAGTTGCGGGGGTCCCCCTCGCCCGGCCGACCCCCACAACTCAGCGTTTGCGGTGTTCCCCGGCTCAGCCGACGTCGTAGGACTGCACGAACTCCGTGAGCCGAGCGAGCTGGTCGGGGTCGGTCGTGGGGATCACTCCGTGCCCGAGGTTGAAGACATGTCCCTTGGCCGACCGGCCGGCCTCGATGATCTCGGCGGCCTTGGCCAGCATCACCTCGGTCGGTGCGAAGACCAGCGCCGGGTCGAGGTTGCCCTGCACCGCGCGTTCGCCCACGCGGTCGATCCCGTCGACCAGCGGGACCCGCCAGTCGACGCCCACCACGTCGGCGCCCGCCTCGCCCATCAGCCCGAGCAGCTCGCCGGTGCCGACCCCGAAGTGGATCCGCGGCACGCCGAGCGCCCCGGCCCGTTCGAGGACCCGTGCCGAATACGGCATCACATGGCGTGCGTAGCCCGCCGGGTCGAGCGCGCCGGCCCACGAGTCGAACAGCTGGACCGCGGCGGCCCCGGCGGCGACCTGCACCTCGAGGTAGGCCGCAGAGATGCCGGCGATCTTGCGCATCAGGGCGTCCCAGACGTCGGGCGCGCCGTACATCATCTGCTTGGTCCGCGCGTGCTCCTTGGACGGGCCGCCCTCGACGAGGTACGACGCGACGGTGAACGGGGCGCCGGCGAACCCGATCAGCGGGGTGTCCCCGAGCTCGCCGACCAGGCCCTGCACCGCCTCGGTGATGAACGGGACGTGCTCGGGCGTGAGGTCCGGGATCCGCGCGACGTCCTCGAGCGTGCGCACCGGGTCGGCCACGACCGGCCCGACGCCGGGCTTGATGTCGAGGTCGACCCCGATCGCCTTGAGCGGCAGCACGATGTCGGAGAAGAAGATCGCCGCGTCGACGCCGTAGCGCCGCACCGGCTGCATCGTGATCTCCACGACCAGGTCGGGGCGCATGCACGACTCGAGCATCGACACGCCCTCACGCACCTTCAGGTACTCCGGCAGCGAGCGCCCCGCCTGCCGCATGAACCAGACCGGGACGTGCGGCACGGGCTCGCCCCGCGCCGCCTTCAGGAACGCGGAGGAGGCGACGCCGGCGGCGATCGGCAGGGGCGACGACACGGGCGACGACACGGGCAGCGACACGGGCAGCGACACGGGGGCAATCGTCGCAGGTCAGGCGGCGCGTCGGTACATCGGCACCGCGAACCGCGCTTAGTCTCAGGGCATGTCCGCACGTCAGGAGTACCCCATGGACGAGCTGGAGGCACCCGATGAGTTCCGGGTCGCCGTCCAGCAGATGCGGGCTGCCACGCTCCGTCCGGAGATCCTCGCCGAGGAGATGCCGGCACCGCAGCGCATTGCTCCGTTCTCCTCCGCGATCGCAGCCGACGTGACCGTCGACGGCGAGGACGTCGGTGGCGGTCGCCTGGTCCTCCTGCACGACCCCGACGGCAACGACGCGTGGGAGGGCACGTTCCGCTGCGTGGCCTACGCACGAGCCGAGATAGACCCCGAGCTGGTCACCGACCCGATGCTCGCAGGGGTCGGCTGGAGCTGGTTGACCGAGGCGCTCGAGGCACATGGAGCGTCGTATGTCGCTCCGTCCGGCACCGTCACCTGCGTCGCATCCGAGAGCTTCGGTGGCCTGTCCCCCGAGGGCGCCACCGCGCAGCTCGAGATTCGCGCGTCCTGGACCCCCATCGGGGAGCCCGAGCTGCACATCGGTGCCCACGTCGAGGCGTGGGCCGAGGTGATGTGCACCGCGGCCGGACTGCCCCCGGTCCCGGAGGGTGTGGCGACGCTCCCGAACCGCCGCGGGCAGCGTGGCCGCGGCTGATGTCGCAGTCAGGCCCTCCTGACGAGCCCTCCGCGGCGCAGGAGACCGACGAGAAGACGCCCGAGCTCGAGCTGCTGACGCTGCGCGACGGCCTGCCTGACGTGGTCGAGACCGACACCCAGCTCGCGGCGGTGGTCCACGACCTCGCCGGTGGCACGGGTCCGGTCGCGATCGACGCCGAGCGTGCCTCCGGCTACCGCTACTCGGCCCGCGCCTACCTGATCCAGCTGCGGCGTGAGGGCTCGACGACGTGGCTGGTCGACCCGACCGCCTTCGACGACCTGACCCCGCTCCAGGAGGTGCTCTCCGGCGACGAGTGGATCCTGCACGCCGCGAGCCAGGATCTGCCGTGCCTCCGCGAGGTCGGGCTCGAGCCGACGGCGCTGTTCGACACCGAGCTGGCCGCCCGGCTGCTCGGCTACCCCCGAGTCGGCCTGGCCTCGCTCGTCGAGCAGCTGTGCGGGCTGCGCATGCGCAAGGAGCACTCCGCCGCAGACTGGTCGAAGCGTCCGCTGCCTTCCTCGTGGCTGGAGTACGCCGCGCTCGACGTCGAGGTGCTCGTGGAGATCCGCGACCGGCTGGCGCGCGAGCTCGTGGAGTCCGGCAAGGACGCGTGGGCCGAGCAGGAGTTCGCGCACGTGATGGCTCAACGCCCGGTGCCGCGCACCGACCCCTGGCGTCGTACCTCCGGCATGCACAAGGCTCGGGGTCGACGTGCCGTCGCCGCCGTGCGTGAGCTCTGGCTGACACGTGACGAGCTCGCCGCCCGTCGTGACGTGACGCCGGGACGGATCATCCCCGACTCGGCGATCGTGGTGGCGGCTTCCGCGCTGCCGACGGAGCGCAGTGCGCTTCTGGGGCTCAAGGGGTTCCACGGTCGCGGCGCCGAGCGCTACGCCGACCGCTGGATCGCCGCGATCCTCACGGCACGTGAGCTGCCCGAGAGCGAGCTCCCGCCGGTTGCGCTCCGGGCCGACGGTCCGCCGCCGCCCCGCGCCTGGGCCGAGCGCGACCCCGTCGCCGCCGCCCGCCTGACCGCTGCGCGGGCGGCGCTCGCCGCACTCTCCGAGGAGCGCAGCGTCCCGGTCGAGAACATGCTCACGCCCGACGTCGTACGACGGGTGCTCTGGTCCCCGCCCGACCCCCGTCAGCCTGCCGAGCTGGCCGAGGCGGTCGCGACCCAGCTGCGCGACCACGGCGCCCGTGACTGGCAGGTGGAGCTGGTGGGGCCGGTGCTGGTCGACAGCATCCTGCATCCGGCGCCGGCTCCGGACCTGCCTCCGGAGCCCTCACCGCTGACGGACGACCTACCCGAGGCCGAGGCGCCCGGTGTCGGCTAACCGCTGGGGCTCGCGCTCGGCGACGCGCTCGGACTCGGCACCAGCAGCGTCTGCGAGGCTTCGTCGATCGCCTTGAGCCGCTCGTCGAGCGGGTCGATCACGGGGTCGTAGAACAGGCGGGACAGCCGCACCGCCGTGGCCGCGCGAACGCGGTCCCACGCCTCGGTGGCGGGCAGGTCGCGCACGAAGCGGAGCTGGCTGGCGAACACGCCGGAGCCGATCGGGTCCTCGGTCGGCTGCGTGAACTCCTCGGAGAAGAGGGCGTCGAGGTTGGCCGGCGTGGTGTAGCCGGTCGCGGCGAGCAGCTTGGACGCCTCGGTGTCGACGAGGTAGGCGAGGACGTCGGCCACGGCGGACTCGTTGTCGATGTCGGGCCGCACGCAGAAGCCGGAGATGTCGGCGGTCGTTGCCGGTGTACCGAGCCGCGGCATCGGCATCACCCCGAAGATCAGCCCCTCCTGCTGGCGCAGCTCGGGAGTCAGCGACCGGTGCCCAAGGATCATGCCGAGGTGGCCGGCCTTGAACCGCGCCACCGCGTCGCGCTTGGCCAGCTGCTTGGAGGTGAAGGTGAGCGCCGGGTTGCGCACCACCTGCAACAGTTGGCGCATGGCGTCCTGGCTCGCGCCGCTGGAGAGGTCGAGCCGGGTGGGGTCAGCCGTGTCGTCGACGACCTGTCCGCCACCTGAGAACACGAACGGCGCAATCTGGTGGAGGTCGGGAGCGACGTAGACGCCGCGGTTGGCGCCGGTCGAGGCCTGCCGTGCGGCGGTCGCGAAGTCGGACATCCGCCAACCCTCGTCGGAGCTGGGCGGTTTCTGTCCCGGCTGCCGGATCTTGGCGAGGTGGACGAGCCGTGCGTTGTAGTAGACGACGAGCGGTGACACGTCCACCGGCATGCACTGCAGGGCGCTGTCGGCGCTGAACGCCTCCAAGCCGACGCGCTCGTAACCGTCGCCGAAGTCGATGTTGCGGTCACTGAGCATCTTGTCGACGTCCTGCGTCGCCTTCGCCGCCCGCAGCCACTCCAGGTCGTTCGCGCCGGAGAGGAAGATGTCAGGCGCGCGGGAGGTGCCGATGTCCTTGCGGAGCGCGGTCATCGCCGACTCGTGGTCCGCGTAGGGACGGACGTTGACCGAGATCGCGGGGTGCTCGGCAGAGAACCTTGCGGCGATCTCGGTGTACGCCGAGATCACCGGGTCGGGCCCGTAGACGGCCATGGTGACCTGCGAAGGGGTGGCGGCGGCGGTCGTGGTGGTCGTGACCGGCGGGGTCTGCCCGTCGGGCGTGCAACCGGCGACGGCCGCCGACAGCAGGAGGGCAGCGGCGACGCCCGTCATACGACGCTTGCGCGGTGACACGAACCCTCCTCCCCGACGTGTACGACCGCGCGGTGGGTGTCCCGGCGGGTTCCATCCACGATAACGGTCGCCACCCCCGCTACACCGGGCTGGACGGCTGCGCCGGACCGTGACGTCCAACACCCCAAGTGCGTCCGAAACGCGCCGGGACGAGCGTGCGCCGGTCTCCGGTGGCGGGATCCTAGGCTGTTGGCCATGTCTTGCCCGACGCGGCACGCGCGCCTGCTCGCGTCACTCACCGTGGCCGTCCTGCTCGCCACCAGCGCCGGATGCGGCGGCGACAGGCAGGAGTCCACGCCACCACCCCCCAGCGACTCGCCTTCGTCGGCGGCCGCGTCGGAGACCCCGTCGGAGACCCCGTCCGAGTCGTCGACCCCGACCGGGACACCCAGCGAGACCCCCAGCGAGACTCCCAGCGAGACTCCCAGCGACGCGCCCAGCGAGGCCGCCAACGAGACTGGGACGTCCGTGCCGCGCTCCCTCGACTCGCTGCTGCTTCCGGCCTCGAGGATGCCCGGGTTCAACGCCACCTGGACGTGGGCGGTGAAGGGCACCGGTCCGCAGCGGTCGCCGTTCGGGATCTGCCAGAGGTTCCAGATGCAGGACCTGGGCGCCGCGGAGACCGTGGTCCGCCGCTACCAGCCCGCCGGCGGCATCACCGGAGGCATCGGCGGGCATCTGGTCTCGCGCTTCGTCGACGACAGGTCCGCGTCGCAGACGATGCAGGTGCTCCAGTCGTGGCACGACCGGTGCAAGGACCGACTCGACCGTTTCGAGACCGCGCGCGTCGGCCCCATGACGTCGGTGAGGACCTCGAGGGGCACCGCGTCCTGGTACCTCGTGACGCACGCCAAGGCCAACGCGGACGAGGGCCGGTTCGACGCCCTCGGCGTCCTCCGCGACGGCAGCACCGTCGAGCTGCTGCTGCTCAACCTCGAGGGTCAGGACTACAACTACGAGCAGGGCAAGGAGCCCATGGTCCAGGCACTCAGGAACGCCGCGGACCAGCTCACGGGGTAGCCCGCGGCCTACGGCAGCAACGCGAGGTCGTCCTCGCTCAGCGTGAGCGTCGTGGCCGCCGCCGAGTCACGGATCGACTCCGGGCGCGAGGCACCAGGGATCGGCACGACCACAGGCGAACGGGCCAGCTCCCACGCCAGCGCCACCTGGTACGCCGATACACCGTGCCGCTCGCCGACCACGACGAACGGGGCGTGCTGCGCGGCCAGCTCGGAGGCGCCACGGAGACCGCCCAACGGGCTGTAGGGCAGGAAAGCCAGGCCGAGCTCCTCGCACAGGTCAAGCTCGGGCTGGGAGTCGAGGTAGCCGGGGTTGAACCGGTTCTGCACGGACACCAGGGCGTCGCCGAGGACCTCGCGCGCCTCCCGGATCTGCTCGGGGTCGGCGTTGGAGATCCCCACCCGCTGGACGATCCCGTCGTCGACCAGGTCCTTGAAGGCGCCCATCGTCTCGGCGTACGGGTAGTCGGGGTCGGGCCGGTGATGCTGGTACAGCGCGATCGCGTCGACGCCCAGCCGGCGGGCTGAGTCCTGGGCCGCCTGCCGGAGGCGCGCCGGGTTGCCGTCGATCCCCCAGTCGGCGCCGTCGCGGGTCATCCCGCCCTTGGTCGCCACGACGACGTGGCCGGTGTCGCCGTACGACGCCAGGGCGTGTGCGACCAGCTCCTCGTTGTGGCCGAACGGGCCGTCGTCGGGGTTGTAGACGTCTGCGGTGTCGATCAACGTCAGCCCGGCGTCGAGAGCCGCGTGGACGGTCGCGACCGACTCCTCCTCGTCCAACGGGCTCTTCAGCGACATCTTCATGCAGCCGAGACCGATCGCGGAAACGGACAGGTCGCCGATGTGGCGTTGCGGCTGGGTCATGTCGACGACCGTAGTCTGGGCGCGATGACCGATCGCGCCCACCACCGTCCGGCGATGCCCGGCGCCATGCACTTCGAGTCCGTCGAGGGCGGACCCGACCCGGCCGTTCTGCGCGAAGCCGCGGAGCGGGTCGCGGTCGCGCTGGTCCGTGGGCACGGTGTCGCCGACGACGCGCTGGTGGACCGGGTGATCGGGTTGGCCGAGACCGAGGGCCTCGAGACGCTCGCCGAGCTCTGGTCGAGTGCGGCGCCCGACACGGTCGCGGGGTCGCTGTGGCGGCTCTACCTGCTGCGCACGTGGGTCCACGCCGCCCCGCTGCAGGCGGCCTCCGAGTTCGGCACCGGCCGCCTGGTGATGCCGGTCGCCGAGGTCGTCGCCGGCGTCGCCGACCCGCCTGGACCGGACGAGGTGCGGCGGCTGGTCGACGAGGTGCTCGCAGGTGTGGTGCGCGGTGAGTACGCCGACGTGCTGTTCCGGGCGGCCGCGTTCGCGCGCGTGACGGCGGCCGGTCGGGCTCGGGCGGAGAGCGAGGACTCGTCGTACGACACCGACCTGTCGGCGGCCCGGCTGCTCACGATGGCCGACCAGCTCGAGCGAGCCGGACGCCTGGAGCTCCAGCACAACCTCGGCTGAACCTGCCGCGCGCAGCCTTGCTCGCGTTGTAACGTTGGCCGGGCGCCGGGCCGCGGTAGCCCCGGGTCCCAAATGAAGCCGCTACGAGCGGCCACGCGCCGTGAGGCGCTCCCGGCCCGGCGCACCAGACCTCAGGAGTCACTCGTGCGAATTCCCCGGATCCGGCTGGTCTGGCCGCTCCCCCGGCTTCCGCGGCGCCAGGAGACCGACATCGACGAGGTCCGTTATGCGCCCCGCGCGAACGGGCAGGCCGACCCCGGTGAGGTGGTGTGGGCGTGGGTGCCCTTCGAGGAGGACCCCAGCCGCGGCAAGGACCGGCCGGTGCTCGTGCTCGCGCGCAGGGGCGGGGAGCTGCTGACGCTTCCCCTGACCAGCAAGGACCACGACCTCGACCAGCGCCAGGAGAACCGGTCCGGCCGGTACTGGATGGATGTCGGCACCGGCGCCTGGGACCGCGCCCGCCGACCCAGCGAGGTGCGCCTCGACCGGCTGGTCCGGCTTCGTGACCGCGACGTACGCCGTGAGGGTGCGGCGATCGACCGCGTCGTGTTCGAGCAGGTGGTCGAGGCGGCTCGGAGATACCACCCGGTCTGACAGGCTGGCGTCCCATGGCCTGCTGCCCCGGTGGTCGAGCAGCGAGCGCCAGCGAGCGAGTGTCGAGACCACGGCTTGACTCGGTGGTCCCCCCGCTGGTCGAGCTTGTCGAGACCACCGACATCGCCGCTCCAGGAACTTTCGAGATACTTCTCCACCGGTGCCGGAAATGCCCGCATTCTGGGACCGGGAGGTCGGTGCCGGATGCCAGAATTCCCTGTATGGCAACGGTATTCGGTGAACCCGAGGCGCACCCGAT
>Ga0207708_10002137_pt1 | contig 14578 bp, 9 predicted proteins | sample KBSK5101metaG_FD_184340 | JGI IMG/M metagenome (GOLD analysis project Ga0207708, IMG submission 184340) | Corn, switchgrass and miscanthus rhizosphere microbial communities from Kellogg Biological Station, Michigan, USA - KBS K5-10-1 metaG... | ecosystem: Host-associated > Plants > Roots >...
GATCTCGTGAGCGACCTCGGCGTACTTGACGCCGAGACGGTCGTACTGCCCTGCGAGCAGATGAATGCGATCGCCGGCGTACGCGTACTGGTACTTCGGCCCCGCGCAGTAGATCTTCCCCGGGTGATCGACGCCGGCCTTCCAGGCGCCGACCGTCGACGTCGATCGGCCCGTCACCGGCTCGGCGTGCTGCTGGGTGAGGATCAAGGGAATCGCGCGCGTCTGGCCCGTGATCGCTTGCAGATCCTGCTCGTAGTCCGATTGCAGGCGGGCGATGTCGTCTTCGTAGCTGGGCAGCTCGGCGTCCTTTTCACCGTGCGTCAGTATCACCGCGAAGACCTCGTAGCGCGCGCCCGCCGCGGCCACCAGACGCGTCAGCGCGCTTGCCTCGAACAGGGACGCGGCGTAGGCGTTGCCGGTGCCGCCCTTCCGGATCACCGTGATGCTGGAGTCGCCCTGCCCGACGACGGAATGCACGCTGGTCAATCCGACGCCGCCGACACCACCGCCAGCGCCGGCGGCCGCGCGGTTGATCGTGTCCAGCTGCGCCGCCATCGCGCTGTGAAACGTCTCGCCGTAGATGTTGATCGGATACGGGGCGCTGTAGCTGGTCGTGTTGATGGTGCGAATCGGCTCCGCGACCGCGACCAGCGACAGCTCCGGATCGGTGGCGTCGATCGGCCACGTCGTCTCGCGCGCGCCCAGCGCCAGCTTGTAGCTGCCGGGCGACGGCGTGGTGAACACCAGGCCGTTGCTGGCGGCGCCGACCGACAGGCTCTGCCCGGTTCCGATCACGCCGACCCAGACGGGCGTGCTGCCGTCGCCGTCGACTCCCCCGTCGCCCGGGCTCTTGCCCCCGCCTCCGCCGCAGCCCGCGAGCAGGCCGGCGGCGACGAGCGCGATCGAGCGCATGTGTGTCGTGGACGAAGCGTGGTTCATGCGGACGTTCATGCCGATAGCACGGCAGTTTGATCCGATGATCGCCTCTAACGCGAAGATCCCCGGCGAAAAACGACGATCGACGAGCGCGGGTTGCGTTGGATGATGACGTCGCTGGCCCCAGCGCCGGCCTTCTGCCAGGCGCGGTACCAGGGCTCGGCCTTCAGCGTCGGCGTGCTGTCCACCATCTCGGGAACGTAGAGGTCGATCTCACGATACGCGCCGCGCGTGGCCGCGTGGACGGCGCGCCCGAACGTGTACTTGGCCAGGGTCGGATCGGGGAACAGATCGTTGTGCAGCGCGCCGCCGTAGACGACGATCAACGGCCGCCCGGGCGCGCGTGGCAAGAGCAGGCCCTGCCCGATCGCCCGCTGCAGGTGCTGGTTGGTGATCGTCAGCAGCTTGTCGTAATCGACCGCCCCGCCGGCACCAGCCAGCACCTTGTACTCGTCGCACCCGACGTCCAGCACGTGCGGCGCCACGCCCAGCTCCTTGGCGCGGCGAAGCAGCTTCATGATCTCGCTCTCGGTCTCGACCGGCCGCTCGGTCGTGCGCGCGACCTCCTCGGTCACGTGCTTCTCCTCCTCGCCGCAGGTGCCGCGCGTTATCCAGGTCTCGACGATGAGGTGCGACGTGTGCGGCGCGACCGCGGGAAGGATCTCGTCCGTGAATCGCGACAGCGACGACCGCACCTTGGCCGTCGCGCGCGTCTGGTGCAGCTCGCCGAACGCGATCACGCCGCCCGGATCGGGCAACAGCGTCGCGATCGCCGCCTGCGGCGACGCGTGCTTCACCGCCCGAAGCTGCACCGCCGCGATCGGCGCCGCCGGCCTCGCCATCACCGCCGCCGCGGCCATGATTCCGACCGCGCTCAGCACGACCGGGCTAGTCCGAGCCCAGGGTGATGAAGCGAGTGCCAGTCGCGCCGCGGATCCGTACCAGGTGCCCCCCGGTCCGGGGCGCGCCCAGCGCCGTCGCCGCGCCCTCGGCCGTCGTGATTCGCTGCCGGTCGATCTCCAGGATCACGTCGCCCTCGTGAACGCCCGCCGCCGCCGCGACGCCGCCGGGCGCCACCTCGGCGACGACCGCGCCGCGCGTCCCACGTTCGATGCCCATCGATTGCGCCAGCTCCGGCGTCAGCGTCTGCAGCGCCAGGCCCAGCTTCTGGGCGGGCGCTCCCGCGCGCGCGTCCACCGATGGCAGCTCGCCCAGCTCGACCGCGATCTTCTGCGGTTTGCCGTCGCGCACCAGGCTGACCGCGACGCGCGATCCGATCGCGCGCGCCGACACGTAGTCGATGACGTCGCCCGCCGCCTCCATCTTGCGCCCGTCGATCTCCGTGATGACGTCGCCGGCGCGCATCCCGGCCTTGCCCGCCGGACCTCCGGGCGTCACCTGACTGACGAACACGCCATGGTCGACGCCGGGCAGCTGCGCCTTCTTGTTCGGGTCCAGCTGCTCGATGTCGCCGACCAGCACGCCCAGGTACGCGTAGCGCACGCGCCCTTCCTTCAGCAGCGAGCCCGCCACCATTCGCACCTGGTTGATCGGGATGGCGAAGCCGTAGGCGCCGCCCGGCCCGGTGTTGATCAACGTGTTGATGCCGACCACCTCGGCCGAAAGGTTGACCAGCGGTCCCCCCGAGTTGCCGGGATTGATCTTCGCGTCCGTCTGGATGTACTGCCGCACCCGGCCGCCCGACATCTGCACGTGGCGGCCCACCTTTCCCATCCCGCTGACGATCCCGGCCGTGACCGTCTGATCGAGGCCCAGCGGGCTGCCAACCGCCAGCACCCACTCGCCCACGTCCAGCTTCTCCGAGTCGCCCAGGCGCGCAGCCACCAGATCGTTCGGCGGCTTCTCCAGCCGGATCACCGCGACGTCCGTCTCCGCGTCCGTCCCCAGCGTCTTCGCCGTGAATTCGCGGCCGTCGTTCAGGGTGACCTTGACCTTGCTCGCCCCGGACACGACGTGACGGTTGGTGACGATGTCGCCGCGCGAATCCATCACCACACCCGATCCGGTGCCACGTTGGGGCCCGGGCGGTTGATTCGGCATCCCCTGCCCGAAGAAGTGTCGAAAGAACGGCGCCATGTCGTCGTCGTCGTCCTCGTGGTCCGCGACGTGGGGGTGCTCGATCTCCACGTCGATCCGCACCACCGACGGGCGCAGCGCGCGCGCCGCGGCGGAGAACGCCGAAGACAGCACGCGGGCCTCGCTGGGCGCCTCCATGCGGGGCGTGACCGTTCCGCCCGGCGTCAGCGACGGCGCGGGCGGCGCGGACGCCGCCGCGCCCCCGGGGGCAGCCTCGTCCGGTTTCGGCGCCGGGGCCCCGCGGTGACAGGCGGGCGCCGCCGCGATCGTGAGCAGGATGACGGCAGCGATTCGCACCGACGTTATTTAACATGCGACCCGCGGGCGATCACGGCCGTCGGCCTTCCGGAAACATTCATCGGCGTTAGCTTCTCGGAGTCGAGGGGCGACATTTGAAATCGGGGTTGGACCGTTTCGGGCGGGCGGGAGCGGGGGACTGAAGGGATGGACACCCTTGGCGGCGAACAGGTTCCCGGGCGCTCATCGGGCGTCGTTCTGGGCGACAGCTACATCGTAGGCCGGCGCATCGGCCGCGGCGCGATGGGCGAGGTGTACGACGCCCAGCACGTCCGCCTGCCCGGGCATTTCGCGGTGAAGCTGCTGCTCCCCGAGCTGCAGGGAAACCAGGAGGCGTTCGCCCGCTTCTGCCGCGAAGCCGAGATCATGTCGCAGCTTCGCCATCCCAACATCGTCCAGATCTTCGACTTCAACGTGGCGCCCGACGCGCGCCCGTACTTCGTCATGGAGTATCTGGAGGGACGGGATCTGCAAGCGCGCCTGCGCGACGGGCCGCTGACGCTGCCGGCGGTGACGCGCATCGTGGACGCGGTCGCGTCGGCGCTGGCGCTGGCGCACGCCCACGGCGTCGTGCATCGCGATCTCAAGCCCGCCAACATCTTCCTGGCGACGGTCGACGGCCAGACCGACGAGCTGGTGAAGGTGCTCGACTTCGGCATCTCGAAGGTCAGGTCGGCGGCGGCGCAGATCTCGCACGCGGTCGATCTGCTGGGAACGCCTTCGTACATGGCGCCCGAGCAGGCGCGCGGGCAGACCGACGCCATCGACGGCCGCACAGATCAGTTCGCGCTGGCCGCCATCGCGTACCGGATGCTGACGGGCCAGGAGCCGTTTCAGGGCGACGACACGGCCGCGGTGCTTTACCAGGTGGTGCACGAGGAGCCGCAACCGCTGTCGCTGTTCCTGCCGCCGGGTTGGGACACCAGCGCGCTGCAGGCGGTGCTCGACCGCGCGCTCGCCAAGCAACCGGAGCGGCGCTTCGGCGGCATGATGGAGCTCGCGCGCGCCTTCGAGGATGCCGCCGAACGAACCCTGGGGACGGCGACGGGACGCGGGCTGGCGGATTCCGCCCGCGCCTCGCGCGCGTATGCGCTGCGCCTGGACGATGCCGCGATCGACACGCCCCCACCGGTGCGAACACCGACGCCGCTGGTGCTGAAGCCGATCCGGCGAATGCCGACGCCGCCGCCGGTGCCGACGCCCGCGCGCACGCCGGCGCCCATTCGACGAACGCCGTTGCAGATGGATTGGGAGCTGCGCAACGACATCGACGTGGTGCCGAAGAATCACACGCGCGCCGCGGTGCTGGGCCTGCTCGCGCTCGGCGCGGTCGCAATTCTGATCGTCACCGGGTGGTACAAGAAGCTGCCAGCCGCCGCCGGCACGCTCCGCCGGCAGATTCACGAGTGGACCGGTCCGTCGGAGACCGCGCCGCAGACGAACGTCGCGCCGGCGCCGCCGGCCGAGCCACCGCCGACCGCGCCGGAGCCGGCGCCTTCCGGCGCGAATCCGCGCGAAGAGGAGCCGCCCCGCCCGGCAGCCCCCGCGCCGTCCGCCGCGCCGCCGGCCCGCGAGGCGCCGTCCTCGTCGGCCGCGCCGCCCGAGAAGCCGCGCGCGCCGCGACGCCACCACGCCTCCCGGAACCAGCGCGCGCGCGACGCGAATCGTTCGGTCGCGGCGCCCACGACGAGTCCCGCGCCCCCGGCGACGGTGTTCGGCGCGCAACCCCCGCCTGCTGCGCCGGGTCCCGGTCCCGCGGCGACGGGCTACGGCGCGCCCAGCCCGCCGCCTCCGCCCACGCGATCGTTCGCGCAACCGCCGCCGCCGCGCGAGGCACCGGCCCGCACAGGCACCCCGGCGCCGGTCCAGATCACGCCGCCCGCGAATCCGCCTCTGGACGGCCGCGCCTTCGAGATCGCGCCGCCGAAAACGACCGACACCGGGCGCGATCTCGCGCCGCCGGCCGACGATACGCTGCCCATGTCGCCCTGACGCGCCAGACGCGATCGTGTCCGTTTAACTTGTAATTTCGAGCCTAACCCTTAGCTTGAGCTTCGCTCGCGATGACGCCCCGGACCCCCGGTTGCTGCTACCGCCTGCAGCTAAACAAAGACTTCACGTTCCGCGACGCAACCGCGCTGGTCGACTACCTCGACGCGCTGGGCGTCACGGACATCTACGCGTCGCCGTTCCTGGTGGCGCGCGCGGGGAGCATGCACGGCTATGACGTCATCGACCACGCGCACCTGAACCCCGAGATCGGCACCGACGGCGATCTGGAGGCGTTGTCCGCCGCGCTGAAGCAGCGGGGCATGGGGCTGATCATGGACGTCGTGCCGAACCACATGTGCATCGCCAGCTCGGACAACCACTGGTGGAACGACGTGCTGGAGAACGGCCGCAGCTCGCCGTTCGCGGCCTTCTTCGACATCGACTGGCACCCGCCCAAGACCGAGCTGCACGAGAAGGTGCTGCTGCCCGTGCTGGGCGAGCAGTACGGCCGCGTGCTGGAGAACCAGGAGCTGTCGATCCGCTACGAGGCGGGCGCGTTCTTCGTTCACTACTGGGCGACGCGCTACCCGCTGGGACCGCGCACGATCCTTCCCCTGCTGGAGCCGATCGTCGCCGAGCTGCGCCGCAGCCACCCGCCCGATCACCCCGACGTGCTCGAGATCGAGAGCATCGTCACCGCGACCACGCACCTGCCGACCCGTTGGGACACCGAGCCCGAGCAGGTGCGCGAGCGCATGCGCGAAAAGGAGATCGTCAAGCGGCGCCTCGACGCGCTGGTGTCGGGCAGCGCGGCGGTTCGCGACGCGCTGGAACGCAGCCTGGCGGCGATCAACGGCGACAAGCGCAACCCGCGCAGCTTCGATCGTCTGGAGGCGTTGCTGGGCGATCAGGCCTACCGTCTCAGCTTCTGGGGCGTCGCGGCCGAGGAGATCAACTACCGGCGCTTCTTCGACATCAACGATCTGGCCGCCATCCGCGTCGAGCTTCCCAACGTGCTGGAGGCGGTGCACGACAAGGCGTTCCACCTGCTGCGCGCGGGCACGATCACCGGACTGCGCATCGACCACGTCGACGGGTTGATGGATCCGTCGCGCTACCTGGAACGCCTGCAGCGCGCCTGCGCGGCGGTGTCCGACGCCGCGACGGCAGCGGTGACGGAGGACGCGGCGGCGCCCGGACGGCTGCAGACCTACGTGGTCGTCGAGAAGATCCTGTCGGGCGACGAGACGCTGCCGCGCGAATGGCCGGTGCACGGCACCACCGGTTACGAGTTCCTGAACCTCGTCAACGGTCTGTTCGTCGACACCGGCGGGGCGCGGGCGATCGAACGCCTGTATCAGCGCCTGCGCGAGGGCCGCGGCGAGTTCGACGATCTCTTCTACCTGGCGCGGCGGCTGATCCTGCGCACCGCCATGTCCAGCGAGCTGTACGTGCTGGCGCGCCGCCTGGACCGGATCTCGGAGCAGCACCGCTGGTCGCGCGACTTCACGCAGAACAGCCTCCACCTGGCGCTGGCCGAGGTCATCGCCTGCTTCCCGGTCTACCGCACGTACGTCCAGGCCACCTCGACCGAGGTCAGCCCCGGCGACCGGCAGCACGTGCTGCGCGCGATCCGCGACGCGAAGCGCCGCAACCGTTCCACCAGCGAGTCGGTGTTCGACTTCATCGCCGATCTGCTGCTGCTGCGCGATCCCGACGGCCTGTCCGACGCCGACCGCGCCGAGCGCCGCGAGTTCGTGTTGCGCCTGCAGCAGCTCACCAGCCCGGTGATGGCGAAGGGCCTCGAGGACACCGTCTTCTATCGTTACCACCCGCTCGCGTCCTTGAACGAGGTGGGCGGCCGTCCCAGCGGCAGCGGCGTCGAGCCGGCGCGCCTCCACGCCTGGAACGCGCGCCGTGCGTCGGAATGGCCGCACGGCCTCTCGACGACCGCGACGCACGACACCAAGCGCGGCGAGGACGTGCGCGCGCGCCTGAACGTCCTCTCGGAGATCCCGCGCGAATGGCAGCGCGTGGTGCGCCACTGGCAGCGGCTGAACCGGCGGCTGAAGTCGATCGTCGACGACGTCCGCATCCCCAGCGCGAACGAGGAGTACCTCATCTACCAGACGCTGATCGGCGCGTGGCCGATGGATGCGATCGACGCGGACCTGACGCCGGCGGCGCGAGACACGCTGCGCGCGCGGATTCACGAATACATGACGAAGGCGCTGCGCGAGGCAAAGCTGCACACCAGCTGGATCAACGTGAACGCGCCCTACGAACGCGGCGTCGCCCAGTTCATCGACCTGCTGTTTCAGCCGTCCAGCGGCGAATCGTTCGTGGCCGAGCTGCGGCGGTTCGTGCGCGGCATCGCGATGCCCGGGATTTGCAACTCGCTCGCCCAGGTCGTCCTGAAAATCACCGCGCCGGGCGTCCCCGACGTTTATCAAGGCACCGAGCTGTGGGACCTGTCGCTGGTCGACCCCGACAACCGCCGCCCGGTCGACTTCGCCGCGCGGCGGACAATGCTGGCCGAGCTGGCCGCCCGCGGCGACGCCGAGCTTCCCGACCTGTGCGCCGAGCTGATGCGAAAACCGGCGGACGGCCGGATCAAGCTGCTGGTCATGACCCGGGCGCTCCGGCACCGCCGCGACCAGCGAATGTTGTACGATCGCGGCGGCTACCTCGGGCTGGCTGTCGAAGGCGAGCGCGCTCGCCACGCCGTGGCTTTCGCCCGGACATTCGACGGCAAAGCTTCGCTGACGATCGTCGGCCGCCTGGTCGCGTCGATCGCAACGGACGGACGGGCGCCGATTGGCGAGCCCGGCTGGGGAGATACGCGCGTCGTGCTGCCGCCCTCGCTCCCCAGAGGGCCGTACCGCAACGTCTTGACGGGCGCGACCGTGGAACTGGAGCGCGAAGGCGTGAGCCTTTCGACGGCCTTCGCGCATCTACCCGTCTGCATCCTTGAGCCGACCTGACCAACCGCCGCGAGATCTGCGTCAATCCGTGCTGAAAACGCGAGCGATTCCTTTCGCGAGGTGTAAACTGCGCGAGTTCCGGGCGGTGAATCACACAAAGGACACAGAGTGAGCAGCGACAGCAACACACAGGGGGAAGGAAGGGGTTCGTTCGCATGAGTCCAGCCGGGTCCGATGTTCGGCACAGCAGCCACCTGTGCCTCCCGTTCGAGACGAACGACGAGAAGCACGCGGCGACGGTGACGTTCATCCACGAGGGTCTCTCCCGCGGCGCGCGTTGCCTGTACGTCGGCACGAAGGACGACTTCGACACGCTGGGCCGCGGCCTGGAGGAGCTGGGCATCTGCACGCGGCGGGCGTCGTCGAGGGGCGCCTTGATGTACCGCACCGTCGAGGAGGTCTACCTGTACGGCGGCGTCTTCGATCCGCCGCGCGCCCTCGATCATACCGACGCGTTGATTGATGCAGCGCTCGTCGACGGATTCACGGGGTTACGCATCACCGCGGAGCTCACGCGGATTCCCGCCGACGGCGAATGGCAGAAGATCGTCTGGTTCGAGGCGATGATCAACGAGCGCTTCGCGCGCCGGCCGATCGCGTCACTGTGCCGCTACCCGCGGGAGCTGATCCCCGCGGAGCGCGTGCGCGACGTTCTGCGCACCCACCCGGTCGCGATCGTTCGCGGCGAAAGCTGCGAAAACCCGTTCTACCAGCGGCCCGAGATCGTGTTGCGGGGCGACGAGGAGACGCTGCTCGACTGGCAGTTCCGGCAGCTTCGCGTCCACCAGCGCAACCGCCAGCACCTGGAAGGCATGCGGTCCTCGGCCGTGGCGGCCGCGGCCGAGCTTGCCGCCGAGCTGCATCAGCTGCGCTCCGGGCAGCCCAAGCCAACCAAACCGGACTGAGCGCCTGCGGCTAACCCCCGCTGACGGCTCACATTTTTCGTCGTAGAGGGCGATTGTTTCCAAACGCCTCTCTTGCGCTTGGCGTGCAGCCACGATATGGCGTTGAACAATGCACGTCCTGGTCAACACCGGCGGGGGTGACGCTCCCGGCCTGAACGCCGTCATTCGCGCCGTCACCCTGTCCGCTCTGCGGCGCGGCTGGAAAGTCACCGGCATCCGCCGCGGGTATCACGGGCTGCTCGAGAAACCCGAGGAAGGCCTGGTCGACCTGACCCGGGACAAGGTTCGCGGCATCGCCCACCTGGGCGGGACGATCCTGGGGACCGTGAACAAGGGCCACCCGTTCGAGTTCATCACGGAACGCGACGGCAAGAAGACCACCGTCGACATCTCCGATGACATCATGCGCCGCTTCAGGGAGGTCGGCGGCGACGCGCTGATCGCCATCGGCGGCGACGGCGCGTTCCGGATCGCGACGCGGTTCCTGAAGAAGGGCATGCCGATCGTCGGCGTCCCCAAGACCATCGACAACGACCTGTCGTGCACCCAGGCGACGTTCGGCTTCGACACCGCCGTCACCGTCGCCACCGAAGCGATCGACCGCCTCCACACGACGGCCGAGTCGCACGAGCGCATCATGGTCGTCGAGGTGATGGGGCGCTACGCGGGGTGGATCGCGATGCACGCCGGCGTGGCGGGCAACGCCCACGTCATCCTGCTGCCCGAGATCCCGTACGACATCGATCGCGTGGTCGAGCGCATCAAGCGCCGCTACGCCGCGGGCCGCCGCTACTGCATCGTCGTGGTCGCCGAGGGCGCCCGTCCCAAGGACGGCGGCATCAGCACCATCGGCGAGGAGCTGGGCCGCGAGGTCCGGCTGGGCGGGATCGCCGAGAAGATCGGCGCCTACCTGGGTGAAGCGACCGGGTTCGAGGTGCGGTCGCTCGTGCTCGGCCATTTGCAGCGCGGCGGCAGCCCGACGCACCGCGACCGCCTGCTGGCGCTGCGGTTCGGCGCGGCGGCCGTGCGCATGGTGGAACAGGGCAAGTTCGGCAACATCGTCGCCTACGTTCCGCCGCACATGGTGCCGGTCGCGATGGAGGAAGCGATCGCGACGATGAAGACCGTCCCGCTCGACTCCGACACGGTCCAGACCGCCCGCGACCTCGGCATCTGCCTCGGCGACTAGGGCCTGTAAACGATCGGTCCCTTTCGGGGCCTGGGAAACGCGGATATCATCCCGGCGAGCGTTTCGTACATGAGCCCGCCGCAGGAGCAGGACCCGGGTATCGCGAGCCTCGACCCCATGCCGGGGCGGGTGATCGCCGGGAATTTCCGCATCGACAAGCTGATCGGCGCGGGCGCGATGGGGAACGTCTACAAGGCGCTGCAGCTGTCGCTGGGCAAGCCGGTAGCGGTCAAGATCCTCCACCACCACCTGCTGAAGAACGACCGGCTGGTCGGGCGTTTCCAGCGTGAGGCGAAGAGCGCCTCGCTGCTCAACCACCCGAACTCGATCCAGATCATCGATTCGGGCGAGGATCGCGACGGCACGCTCTACATCGCGATGGAGCTGCTGAACGGCCGCGATCTCGCGCAGGTGATCCACGACGAGTTCCCGCTGCCGCCGCTGCGCGTGGCGCGGATCATGACGCAGGTCCTGAACGCGCTGGACGAGGCGCACGCGCAGGGGGTCATCCATCGCGACCTCAAGCCGAGCAACATCATGCTGATCGAGCGCCGCGGCGAGCGGGACTTCGTCAAGGTGTGCGACTACGGCATCGCCAAGGCGACGCTCGGGGGCGATGACGACGACCGCTCCGCGATGCTGACCGTTCAGGGGCTGGTGTGCGGCACGCCGGAGTACATGTCCCCCGAACAGGCGCGCGCCGAACAGCTGGACGGGCGGGCCGACCTGTACTCGGCGGCGGTGATCCTTTACCAGATGGTGACAGGCGACATCCCGTTCCAGGCCGACACGGCGATGGGCATCATCAGCCGCCACCTCGCCGATGCGCCCGAACCGCCCAGCCAGCGGCGGCGCGACCTGAAGATTCCGCCCGCGGTGGATCGCGTGGTGCTGCGCGGGCTGGAGAAGAACCGCGAGCTCCGGTTCGAGAACGCCGTCGCGTTCCGCGACGCGATCGAAGCGGCGCTGGGCGGCGGCGCCGGCGCGCCGATGCACCCGAGCGTGCGCGCGGGAATGCCGACCGCGCGTGACATCGCGGGTCCGCCGACGCCGATCGATACGGCGACCATCCCGGCGCGCAGCGCCGCGGATCGCTTCGGGACAACCGCGGACATGACCGGACGCGCGTCGGGTACCCGCCAGAAGGTTCTCGTGCTGGCCGGGACCGCGATCCTGCTGGCCGGGTCGGCCGTCGGCGCGATGGCGACGGCGCGTGCGCGGCGCGCGCAGATGCTGGCACGCGCCCAGCAAACCGCGGCGGCAGCCACGACGCCCGTCGCGGCTGCCCCGGTCGCAGCCCCGCCGGTCGCGGTGCACGCGCCGCCCGCCGAGGTGCGCGGCCCTGCCCCGCCGACGGCACCGATCGCCGCGCCGGCGCGCGCAGACGCGCCCGCCGTAACGCCGCCGCCTGCTCACGCCGCGCCGGCCGCACCCGACGCGAACGCCCGGCGGCGCGCGCTCGCGCTCCGACGGGCGAAGATGCTCACGGCGGACGACAGCGACGATCCGGCGAAGCCTGTCGCGGCGCCCGCGCCCGAGCCGGCGCCGCCGACGCCCGCCCGCGGCTTGCGCGAGGTGTTGGCCGAGGCGGAGAAGCTGCTCGCGCAGGGCGAGGTCGGCGACGCCTGCGCGCGCGGTGAGGAGGCGAACAAGCTGGCCCCGAAATCGCCGCAGGTGCACAAGTTCCTCGGCAAGTGCTACATGCGCGCCGGGCGCACGCGCGAGGCCAACGACAACTACAAGCAGTATCTCGAGCTGGCGCCCAACGCCGCCGACGCGCCCTTCGTCAAGAGCATGATCAGGTGAGAGAGCGCGCTCCGCTGCTCGCGCTAGCCGCTCTCGCGCTTGCCTGTTCCGTCGACGAGGATGCCTTCCAGGCCCGCGTCTTCACCTGCGACACGGCCGCGCGCGATCCGCTGTGCGGCACCGACCGCAACGGCCAGTCGATGACCTGCTTCGCCGCCAGCCAGCTGGATGGCACGGACTTCTGCACGCAATCGTGCGGTGAGCCGATGTCGCTGCCCGACGAGAACGCGGTCTGCGTGCAGGGCAGCGCGAAGCTCGCCGCCTGCCGTCCGGACGACACCACGACGCCTGACGGCCCCTGTGGGCGCAGCGATCTCGGCTGCCTGCGCACCGACGTGACGGCGGACGAGGGCGTTTGCGTCACGATGGAGCCGTGCTCGGTCGACAGCGACTGCCCCAACCCGGTGCGGTCGACCTGCGCGGGAACGTTCTTCAACGAGCTGTACGCCAAGATCCCGAACCCCCCGCCCAGCAATACCTACTGGCACTCCGACCACCTTTACTGCCTGCAGCGCGATTGCGTGAAGGGCGGCTCGTCGTGCGGCCCGGGGCAGTCCTGCCTGCCGACGCTGGTCGGTGCCGCGGCACACCCGCCCGACATTTGCGTGCCGAACTGCGATTCGCAGCAGCGCTGCCCACCCAACCATTTCTGCTTCAGAAAGCTGTCCGGATCGGGCAGCCCGCCCATCTGCCTGCCCGGTCTGCTCGGCTTCCTGTGCGAGTCGGACGTCGACTGCATCGTCGGCAAGTGCGTCAGCGACAACGAGCCGGACGCGGCCTTGGCGCTGAAGCTATGCACGGTGCCCTGCAGTCACGAGGACGAGTGCGAGATCTACGACAGCGACCAGGGCAAGTTCGTCTGCCAACCGGACGGGAACGGGAGCGGCCGCTGCGCGACGCCCGACGCCTACCGTGGCGCGCGTTGCTACGACGATGCCGACTGCACGCGCGACGAGGGAACCAGCTGCGTGTTCTCGAGCAAACCGACGATGGCGTCAGACCAGGGCACGTGCAGCCGGCTCTGCCCGAACGGCACCGGACCGTGCACGCCGCGCGGCGGGTTCGGCCACGTCTGCTTGCCGGTCACGGTCGGCCGCGATGGAACCTCAAAACCCGGGTGTTATCCCGGCTACTTCGGCCTCCCCTGCACGGCCGACGACCAGTGCGTCGGCGATCTGGTTTGCGCCCCCACGCCGGAACTGCCTTACAAGGTCTGCACGACGCTGTGTCGTGACGACGCCGATTGTCCGGTCAACCGGTGGATCGCCGGCAATCGCGCCGTTTGCACCGTCGGCAGCGGCTCGATCTGCGTGCCGCCGCTGCCGAAGAGCGCGCCGTGCAAGGCCGCGTCCTGGTGTCAGTCGAACAACTGTTCGGGGGGGTTCTGCGGATGAAGCGCGGCGCGATCGCAGGTTTGCTGCTGGTGGGCACGTTCCTCCTGGCTGCGCCCACGCCGGCGCGCGCGGGCGAGAAGATCGCGGTGCTGGTGCTGGCGACGGCGGAGAAGGACGCCGAGCTGGCCGACAACCTGACCGAGGTGATCATCGCCTACGCGGCCCGGCACGGCGGCTTCGAGATGGCCGGCAAGGAGGAGTTCCGCGCCCGCCTCGGCGTCGAGAGCGAACGCCGCGCGCAGGCCTGCCTGGACGACATCTCGTGCCTGGGCCGCACCGGCGTCTCGCTGGGCGTGCGCCGTATCGTCGCGGGCAGCGTCGGCACGCGCGGCAAGCAGGTGCTGTTCAACCTCAACTTGAACAATGTCCAGGACGGTAAGGTCGAGAACCGGGTTTTCCGTCTGGTCGAAGGCGGCGTCGAGAACCTGATCAAGGCGGTCCAGGAAGCGTCGAGCGAGCTGTTCCGTCCGCGCGCTGAGCCCGGCAAGATCTCCGTCGCGTCCGATCCCGAGGGCGCACGCGTCGCGATCGACAACGCCTACCTCGGCATCACGCCGCTGCTCTCCCCCACCCTGGTCGCCGGCAAGCACAACGTGCGCGTCGAGGCGACCGACTGCTTCCCGTGGACGTCGCGGGTCGACGTTCGTCCGGGCGAGGAGCTGCAAATCAAGCTGTCCCCCGACAACCTGCCGCGCCGACGGCGCTGGCCCGCGAACACCGCGTACGTGTCGACCGGGCTGGCGGCCGTGGCGCTGGCCGCGGGCACGTTCCTGGGCGTGATCTCCCAGCTGCAGCCGAACGGCGATTCGCGCCAGGCGGCAATGCAGGACCTGGAGCAGAAGCGCAGCTTCGCTCGCGCCGCGAACATCGCCTTCATCGCCAGCGGGACGATGGCGGCGGTCGCGCTCTATCACTTCATCCGTTACCAGGACGACATCTTCGGGCGTAACGAACGATACGAAGACGCCCCGTAAATTC
>Ga0207708_10002138_pt1 | contig 14570 bp, 9 predicted proteins | sample KBSK5101metaG_FD_184340 | JGI IMG/M metagenome (GOLD analysis project Ga0207708, IMG submission 184340) | Corn, switchgrass and miscanthus rhizosphere microbial communities from Kellogg Biological Station, Michigan, USA - KBS K5-10-1 metaG... | ecosystem: Host-associated > Plants > Roots >...
GCGACCAGTCCCGCCGGCCGGGCGACGCGCAGCGGCCGCAGCAACGTCGCGTCGGCCAGGCTGAAGATCGCCGTGTTGGCGCCGATGCCGAGCGCCAGCGTGACCACCGCCGCAAGGGTGTAGCCGGGACTCCGCCGCAGCAGCCGCAGCGCGTACGACACGTCGTTGGCCAGGCCGGTCATCGTCTGTCCTTTCGGATTGAAGCGGGAGGAGAGGGAAGCGCTGAGACGCCACTCCCGCGGCACGCTGATCAGCAGATCGAGGAACAGCCGCGGTGCCGCGCCTGACCCCTGCCGCGCGAGCGCCGTGCGCGCGCATTGCCGCATCGCGGATCCGTGCGCACGCCGCAGCGCCGGCGGATACGCATAGAGTAAGGCGCCGTAGAGACGTTCCAGCGCCTTGCGCATCACCGCACTCGCTTGGCGCGGGCCGCCCCCAGCAGGGTGGCCATCCGCGCGGTTTCCGCGGCGAGCACCGCGCGGCCGAGCGGTGTGGCGCGGTAGTAACGGCGCCGCTCGTCGTCAATTTCCGGATCCGGCCGCTCGTCCAGTTCCTCGAGCAGGCCGCTCGCGATCATCCGCTTGATGGTGCCGTAGAGCGTCCCCGGCCCCATGTGCGCCGCCCCGTCGGTGAGCCGCTCGACCTCCTGCATGATGGCGTAGCCATGCCGGTCCCGGTCGGCCAGCGCCAGCAGGATGTGCGCGATGGCTGGCGTCAGCGGCAGGAAGGTCTCGGGTGCGGGGCTGTGCTTACGCATACATCCGTGACGGATATAGCATAAGACGGGCGCGAGCGGAAATGGTTGGTCCGGTCAGGGCATGAAGCCCTGACCCACAGGTCATTTGTGGAGTGAACTCCGGTGCGATCTGAGATGCGTGTGGGTCAGCCCTTTATGGGATGCCTACTGCGTGTGGGTCAGCCCTTTATGGGCTGACCTACTGCTTCTGGACGTACTTGATGACTTCGCGGCCGTCGACGATCTGGACGGTGCGGACGATCGGAGCGGGGCCCGTGTGGACCGGCGCGGTGGGGCCCGAGTTCGCGCGGATGCGCGACACGTAGTTGCGCGTTTCCTTGTAGGGCGGAACGGTGTTGCCGTACTTCTCGACCGCTTTCGGGCCCGCGTTGTAGGCGGCGAGCGCCAGCGACACGTCGTCGTTGAACCGCGTCAGCAGGCTCTTGAGATACGCCACGCCGGCGCGGATGTTCTCGGCCGGGTTGTAGGCGTTGAGCACCCGGTATTCGGCGGCGGTCGCCGGCATCAACTGCATCAGGCCCATCGCCCCCTTGGGCGAGCGCGCGTAGGGGTTGAACGCGGATTCGGCCTGGATGACGGCGCGGACGAAATCAGGGCTGAGGTCGTGTCGGTTGGCGTGCTCGGCGATCAGGTCGTCGTACTGGGTGGCGCGGCGCGGCAGGATCCCGGTGGTACCCGTCGGCGTGGCCGCCGCGGCCGGCCGCGTGACGCCGTAGGCCGAGCCCACGTACGCAATCGCGAGGGTCTTCGCCGCGGGATCCTGGGGACGGTCCGAAATAATCAGACGCCCGGACGGATCCTTCCAGGAGTAGAGCTGCGCGTGCGCGAGCGACGGCGTCAGCACGCACAGCAGCGCTGCGATCAGGGCTCCTCGGACCATATCCTCGTGTGAGCTCAACAGTTTAGCGGAACAGGAACCCTACCCACAAGGCAAAGGTCCTGCCCGCGCTGGTGCAACGAGTTACGAGGATTTATCGGTTCTGGCCCGACAATTCTGCAATCGGAATTACAGAAGCGATTCGACCACCGCCGGCACTCGCTGAATGAGTTCGGCGATCTTCGAGGGGTCCTTGCCTCCGGCTTCGGCGAAATCGGGGCGCCCGCCGCCCCCGCCCCCGACGATTGGGGCAATCTCCTTGACGATGCGTCCGGCCTGGATCCGCGAGGTGAGGTCCCTGGTGACCGAGACCACCAGCGCGACCTTGCCGTCGTTCTCGGAGGCAATGACCACGACGCCGCTGCCAAGCCGATCGCGGAGCGAATCGGACAGGCCTCGCAGGGCCCCCTTTTCGAGGCCGCTGACGTGCCTTGCGATCACCTTGACGCCCTTGACGTCGCGCGTCTCGTCCTGCGCCCCCGCCGTCGCGCCGCCGCCGCCGAGCGCCGCCTTCATCTTCAACTGCTCGACTTCGCGCGCCAGGCGGCGCACGTCCGACTGCAGGCGTTGCACGATCTCGGCTCCCTGTTCGGGCGTGGTGTTCAGCGCCGAGAGCACGCGCTCGAGCGCGTGCCGCTGCTGTCGATAGTGGGCGACCGCGCCGGCGCCGGTGAGCGCCTCGACGCGGCGGACGCCCGCCGCGACGCCGCTTTCCTGCGTGATCACGAACGGGCCGATGTCGCCGGTCGCGCGGACGTGGGTGCCGCCGCACAGCTCCTTGCTGAACGAGCCGTCGCCGATCGAGACCACGCGCACGCGATCGCCGTACTTCTCGCCGAAGAGCGCCATCGCGCCGGACGCCATCGCCTCTTCGGTGGACTTCACCTCGGTCTGCACCGGCGTATTGCGGTAGACCTGCTCGTTGACGATCCGCTCGATCTCGTCGAGCTGCTCGCGAGGGATCGCCGCGAAGTGGACGAAGTCGAAGCGGAGGCGATCGGGCGCGACGAGCGAGCCGGCCTGCTTGACGTGCGTGCCGAGCACCTGGCGCAGCGCCGCGTGCAACAGGTGCGTCGCCGTGTGGTTGCGCCGCGTCGCGTCGCGCGTCTCGTCGTCAACCGCGGCGGTGACGATGTCGCGCGCCTTCAGCGTACCCTTGGCGACGGCAACCCGGTGTGCGCGAGGCCCGCCGCCGCCGAGACGCACCAGCCCGGTGACCTGGGCCAGGCCGCCGGTCGCCTCGTTGACGATCGATCCGCTGTCGGACACCTGGCCGCCGGCCTCGAGGTAGAACGGCGTCTTCTCGAGGACCACGAAGCCTGTTTGCCCGCTCTTCAACTCCGTCGTCTGGCGCCGCTCTTCGTCGAATACCGCAATGACAGGGACGCCCTTCACAGAGGTGCAGGTGTAGCCTTCGAACTGATCGCCCGGCGCGAACGCCGCGGTGCGTCCGTCGTCGGAAGCGAAGGAGAACTCCTGCGCCTTCTTCGTCTCGAACGAGCTGCCGGCGCGCGCCCGCTCCCGCTGTCCCTCCATCGCGCGCTCGTAGCCTTCGCGATCGAACGCGAGCCCGCGCTGGCTGGCCAGGTCCTCCATGAAGTCCACCGGCACGCCGAGCGAGTCGTAGAGGCGGAACGCCTCGTCGCCGGGCAGGACCTTCGATCCCGCCGCGGCGCGATCCAGTGCGTCTTCGAGCCGCGGCAGCCCCGCGGTCAGCACCGCGTCGAAGCGCTCTTCCTCGCTGCGCACGACCTTGACCACCGAATCCCGGTTGCGGCGCAGTTCCGGATACGCCTCTCCCATCTCGGCGATGACGACGTCCGCCAGCGAGTGGAGGAACGGCTCCTTGAAGCCGATCTTCTTGCCGTGCCGCATCGCGCGCCGCATGATCTTCCGCAGCACGTAGCCGCGCCACTCGTTCGAGGGGACGACGCCGTCCGCGATCAGGAAGGTCATGGCGCGAAGGTGATCCGCGATGACGCGCATCGAGACGTCGGTGGGATCGTCGAGCGTCGCGCGGTAGGACTTGCCCGAGCGCTCTCCGATCGCCTTCAGGATCGGCGTGAAGAGATCCGTGTCGTAGTTCGAGATCTTCCCCTGGATCACCGCGGTGATGCGCTCGAGCCCCATGCCGGTGTCGATCGACGGCGCCGGCAGCGGGTTCAGCGTACCGTCCGGCTGCCGGTCGAACTCCATGAACACGTTGTTCCATACTTCGACGTAGCGATCGCAGCTGCAGTCGATGCCGAGGCACGGCAGGCCGGCGCGCTCGCGCTCGCACGGCACCTGGTTGCCGCGGAAGTAGTGGATCTCCGAGCAGCGCCCGCACGGCCCGGTATCCCCCATCTGCCAGAAGTTCTCGGCCAGCCCCAGCTCGGTGATGCGCGCGGCCGGCACGAGACCCTTCCAGATCTCGAACGCCTCGTCGTCGCGCGGGATGCCCGATTCCCCCTTGAAGATGGTGGGAAAGAGCCGGTCCGGCTCGAGGTGCCACACCGTGGTCAGCAGCTCCCACGCGAACGGGATCGCCTCGCGCTTGAAGTAGTCGCCGAACGAGAAGTTGCCGAGCATCTCGAAGAACGTGTGATGGCGCAGCGACGGCCCGACGTTGTCGAGATCGTTGTGCTTGCCGCTCACACGCATGCACTTCTGCGACGTCGCCGCGCGCCGGTAGGGGCGCTGCTCCTTGCCGAGGAACACGTCCTTGAACTGGTTCATGCCGGCGTTCGTGAACAAAAGCGTCGGGTCGTCGACCGGCACGAGCGAGGAGCTCTGGACGACGGCATGGCCGTTCTTCTCGAAGTACTTGAGGAAACTGCCGCGAATATCGCGCGAGGTCATCTCACCATTGTACCGAAGTGTTGAGCTTCCACGAACGAGCTCCACCGCTGGCGGCGCGGCCGGCATAAAATCGCTCAGTGCACCCGTTTCTCGAGGGTGGCGGCGAGGTCGGCGCCCTCATGCGTTCGAAGGATTGGACGTCCACCTCGCTCGGCCCTCCCGACACCTGGCCGCAGAGCCTGCGCATCGTCGTCCGGATCATGCTGACGTCGCGCTACGCGATGTGGATGGGCTGGGGGCCGGATCTCGCCTTCCTCTACAACGACGCCTACGCGCACATGTCGCTTGGCACCAAGCATCCCTGGGCGCTCGGCCGCCCGGCGCGCGAGGTGTGGTCGGAGATCTGGCCGCAGATCGCGCCCCGTATCGAGCGCGTGCTGACGACCGGCGAGGCGACATGGGACGAGGGGCTGATGCTGTTCCTGGAGCGCAGCGGCTTCCGGGAGGAGACCTACCATACCTTCTCGTACAGCCCGCTGCCGGCCGACGACGGCAGCATCGCCGGCAACTTCTGCGTGGTCACCGAGGAAACGGATCGGATCATCGGCGAGCGGCGGCTGGCGTCGATGCGGACGCTGGCCGCGGGCCTGGCGACGACCAACACCGAGCAGGAGGTCATGTCGGCCGTCGAGCATTGCATCGCGGCCGATCCGCGCGACATGCCGTTCGCGATGATGTACCTGTTCGACGCCGGAACGACGGCGCATCTGGCGGCGCGCGCCGGCATCCCGCTGGCGCATCCGGCGGCGGCGCCGCTCGTCGAGATCGGCGCGGCGGACGCGACCTGGCCGTTCGACGCCATCGTCGCCGGCGCCGGCGCCCAGGTCGTCGAGTTGAACGGCGGCGGAATGGGCTTCCCGAGCGGCCCGTGGGACACGCCGCCGGCGCGCGCGCTGGTGGTGCCGATCGTGGCGCAGGGGCAGGCGCCGATGGCGGCGTTCATCGCCGGGCTGAATCCGTTCCGGCCCCTCGACGACACGTATCGCAGCTACATCGGCCTGTTCGTCGGCCAGGTCGCCGCCGGCCTGGCCAACGCGCGCGTCTACGAAGAGGAGCGTCAGCGCGCCGAAGCGCTGGCGGCGATCGATCGCGCCAAGACCGCGTTCTTCTCGAACGTCAGCCACGAGTTCCGCACGCCGCTGACGCTGATGCTCGGGCCGACCGAGGACGCCCTGGCCGCCGACGGGACGATGCGGCGGCACGAGCTCGAGACGGTGTATCGCAACGAGCTGCGGCTGCTGAAGCTGGTGAACTCGCTGCTGGATTTCTCGAGGATGGAGGCGGGGCGCACGCGCGCCCACTACGCGCCGGTCGATCTCGCGGGGTTGACGCGCGATCTCGCGAGCACCTTCCGGTCGGCGATCGAGCGCGGCGGCCTGCAGTTCGACGTCGACACGCCGCCGCTGCCGCATCCCGTGTTCGTCGATCGGCAGATGTGGGAGAAGATCGTCCTGAACCTGCTCTCCAACGCCTTCAAGTACACGCTGGACGGACGAATCGGCGTGCACCTGCGGGCCGAGGCCGATCACGTGACGCTGACCGTCGAGGACAGCGGCGTCGGGATTCCCGAGCACGAGCTGCCGCGCGTGTTCGAGCGCTTCCATCGCATCGAGGGCTCGCGCGCGCGGACGCACGAGGGATCCGGCATCGGCCTGGCGCTGGTGCAGGACCTCGTCGGCCTGCACGGCGGCGTGATCTCGGTGCGCAGCACCGAGGGCAAGGGGACCACGTTCACCGTCACGCTGCCGTTCGGCCACGCGCACCTGCCGCCCGACCAGATCGGCGGCCCGGCGGAGCCGTCGGCGACCGCCATCGGCGCCGAGGCGTTCGTCGCCGAGGCGGAACGGTGGCTCGACGAACCGAAGGACGGCGTCGTGCATGCCGCCGCGGTGCCCGCGGAGCCGCCGTCCTCGGCCGAGCGCGCCCGCATCGTGCTGGCCGACGACAACGCGGACATGCGCGACTACGTGCGGCGGCTGCTCGGCAACCGCTGGGCCGTGGAAGCCGTGCGCGACGGCATGCAGGCGCTTGAGGCGGTCCGCCGCCGCGGCGCCGATCTCGTCGTCACCGACGTCATGATGCCCGAGCTCGACGGCTTCGGACTGCTGCGCGCGCTGAGAGGCGACGAGGCGACCCAGCAGATCCCGGTGCTGATGCTGTCGGCGCGCGCCGGCGAAGAGATGCGCCTCGAAGGGCTGCAGGCGGGCGCCGACGACTACCTGGTCAAGCCGTTCTCGGCGCGCGAGCTGCTGGCCCGCGTCGAGATGCTGCTGCTGCGCGCGTCGATGCGCGCGGTCGAAAACCTGCAGCGGCGCCAGCTCGCCGACATCTTCATGCAGGTGCCGGCGGCGATCTCGATCATGCGCGGGCCGTCGCACACCTACGAGCTGGCCAACCCGGCGTACGTCGCCCTGGTCGGCCATCGCGATCTGGTCGGGAAGCCCGTGCGCGAGGCGCTGCCGGAGCTGACGGGACAGGGGATTTACGAGCTGCTCGACGAGGTGTACGAGACCGGCCAGCCCCGCGTCGCCAAGGCGCTCCGCGTCATGCTGGTGCGCGAGCCGGGACAGCCGCCGACCGAGCACTTCTTCGACGTCGTCTACCAGCCGCTGCGTGACGCCACCGGCGAGATCGACGGCATTGCCGCGGTCGCCTTCGAAGTGAGCGAGCTGGCGCGGGCGCGCCGCGAGGCCGAAGAGGCGAGCCGCGCCAAGGACGAGTTCCTGGCGATGCTCGGGCACGAGCTGCGCAACCCGCTGGCGCCCATCCTGACGGCGCTGCAGCTGATGCGGCTCCGCGCCGGCAGCGCGCTCGAGAACGAGCGCACCGTCATCGAGCGGCAGACGCGGCACCTGGTGCGGCTGGTCGACGACCTGCTCGACGTGTCGCGTATCGCGCGCGGTAAGATCGAGCTGCGCCGCGAGCGCCTGCATCTCGCCGACGCCGTGGCCAAGGGCATCGAGATGGCCAGCCCGCTGCTCGAGGAGCGCAGCCATGCGCTGGCGGTCGACGTGCCGCGCGACATGGTCGTCGACGGCGATCCGGCGCGGCTGGCCCAGGTGGTCGCGAACCTGCTCACCAACGCGGCGAAGTACACCGAAGCGGGCGGGCGTGTGTCGGTGCGCGCGCGCCGCCTCGACGCCGAGATCGTGCTGCGGGTGCGCGACAGCGGCATCGGCATCGAGCCCGAGATGCTGCCGCGCATCTTCGACATGTTCACGCAGGAGCAGCAGAGCCTGGAGCGGACGCGGGGCGGACTCGGCCTCGGCCTGACCATCGTGCGCAATTTGATGGCGCTGCACGGCGGCCGCGTCGAGGCATTCAGCGAAGGACGGGGACTGGGCAGCGAGTTCGTGCTGCACTTGCCGCTCGCCGACGCGCAGGCGGCCGCCGTCGCCGCCGACAGCGAGGAGCCGGAAGGAGCCATGACGATGCGAGACAACAGCATTGCGGTGCTCGTGGTCGACGACAATGCGGATGCCGCCGAGATGCTGTCGGAGTACGTGGGCAGCCTGGGCTACCACGTGCGCGCCGCGTTCGACGGGCCGTCGGCGCTGCGCGTCGCCGAGGAAATGCACCCGGCGATCGCGCTGCTCGACATCGGCCTGCCGGTGATGGACGGCTTCGAGCTGGCGCGCCGGCTGCGCGACAACGAGACGCTGTCCGGCATCAAGCTGGTGGCGATTACCGGCTACGGACAGGAGACCGATCGCGCGCGGAGCCGCGACGCCGGCTTCGACGCGCACCTGGTGAAGCCCGTCGACCTGGAGCACCTCGAGCAGCTGCTGCAGGAGTTGAGCAGCGCCGTCGGGACCTAGGCGTCCTCGGCGCCGCCGCGGCGGAACGGCCGGAGCGTGGCGGTCACGACCGCCGGTGAGAACCCCTGACGCATGAGGAACTGGTAGACGCGCGCGTAGTCGGCGGGCGTCTCGATCTTCTTGTTCCCGCGAAGCTTCTTCTGCAGGGCGGTGCGCACGAGGGCGCGCTCGTCCACCTCGCCGAAGGCGGCGGCGAGCGCCGCGGTCGCCACCTCCTTCTCGATCCCCATCTCCTGGAGCTCTCGCTGGATGCGCAGGCGTCCGCGCCCCTTCACCTTGAGCGCCGTCTGGACGTAGGCCCGGGCGACGCGGCTGTCGTCGAGGGATCCGGCGTCGAGGAGCTGCTCGATGGCGCGGTCGATCTCCGCGCGATCGTGCTCGCGGTCGATCAGCCGATCGCGGAGCTGCTTCTGTGACAGCTCGCGGCGGGCGAGCAGGTGCAGCGCGTCGAGGTGGGCCGAACGGTCGGGCATATTGACCTTCCGCCTAAAGGCGGAAGCCACATGAAGGCCGAAGCTGCGTGGCTTCCGCCTTCAGGCGGAAGATTGAGTCATCACCGTCCGCCGAAGCGTTCGATGGTCGGGATCGCCGGCCGCGCCGGCGCGGCGCCCGGCTTCGCGGCTGGCGCCGCGCCCGGATGGGAGGTGACCACCTTCGACGCCATGTCGTCGCGCGCCATGTCGGAGGTGGTGGCGATGCCCTGCACCTTGAGCTTGAAGTCGTCGACGTTCGACGCCCAGCGCAGCGCCTCCTCGAGCGTCACGATCCCCTGCGAGTAGAGGCTGAAGATCGCCTGGTCGAAGGTCTGCATGCCGTACTGGGAGGTCCCGGCCGCGATCGCGCTGGCGATCATCGACGTCTTGTCCTTGTCGATGATGCAGTCGCGGATGAACGCGGTGGAGGTCATGACCTCGACGGCGGCGACGCGGCCGAGCCCGTCGGCGCGCGGCAGCAGGCGCTGCGAGAGCGCGGCCTTCAGTACCGCCGAGAGCTGGATCCGGACCTGCCGCTGCTGGTGCGGCGGGAAGACCGCGATGATGCGGTTGATCGTCTCGGTCGCGTCGAGCGTGTGCAGCGTCGAGAAGACCAGGTGGCCGGTCTCGGCGGCGTGCAGCGCCGTCTCGACCGTCTCCAGGTCGCGCATCTCGCCGACCAGGATGACGTCGGGGTCCTGCCGCAGCGCCGCGCGCAGCGCGTGCGCGAACGACGGCGAGTCGACCGAGATCTCCCGCTGGTTGACGATCGAGTGGTTGTCGCGGTGCAGGTACTCGATCGGGTCCTCGACCGTCATCACGTGCGCCTGCCGGGTCGCGTTGATGTAGTCGATCATCGCCGCCAGCGTCGTGCTCTTGCCGGAGCCGGTCGTCCCGGTGACCAGCACCAGGCCGCGCTCTTCCTGCGCGATCTTCTTCAGCACCGGCGGCAGGTTGAGCTCGTCGATGCTCTTGATCTTGGTCGGGATGACGCGCAGCACGAGGCCGACCGTGCCGCGCTGCTGGAAGACGTTGCAGCGGAAGCGCCCGAGGCCGTCGATGCTGTAGGCCAGGTCGACGTCCTGGTTCTGCTTGAACTTCTCGACGTGGTCGCGGCCCAGGATGCTCTGCGCGATGGCTTCGGTGTCGTTCCGATCGAGCCGCTTCTCTTCGGAGGCCACCACCAACGTGCCATTGACACGCATCATGGGGTAGCTGCCGACCTTCAGGTGGAGGTCGGACGCACCACTGGCCACCGCCGTCTGCAGTAACTGATTGATATGCATTGGGTTCCCGGGGGCGGCCACAGATGAACACGGATGAAACGAACACAGTAAAGACCTGTGTTCGTCAGTGTTTATCTGTGGCGGTCCCGGGCTTCAGTGTAGCAGACGGGCTGGCTCAGCCGCGGGCGGCCGTTTTGGCAGTCGCCCCAACCGGCTCGTGCGGCTGGCCGTCGTAAACGAACTCCAGCCATCCGTACTTGTCGGCAGCCTTGCCGTTGATGATGTCGAAGAACGACTGCTGGATGGCCTCGGTGATCGGCCCGCGGCGGCCGTTGCCGACCGTGATCTTGTCGACGGTCTTGATCGGCGTGATCTCGACGGCGGTGCCGGCGAAGAACGCCTCGTCGGCGATGTAGAGCAGCTCGCGCGGCAGCATCTCTTCGCGGACCTGGAAGCCGAGATCCCTGGCGATCTTGACCACCGAGTCGCGCGTGATGCCCGGCAGGATCGACGCGGTGACCGGCGGCGTGTAGATCACGTCGTCGCGGACGATGAACAGGTTCTGGCCGCTGCCTTCGCTGAGATACCCGAGGGTGTCGAGCGCGATGCCCTCGCTGTAGCCCTCGGCGACCGCCTCCATCTTGATCAAGGAGGAGTTGGCGTAGTTCGCCGAAGTCTTCGCCAGCGTCGGGAACGTGTTCGGCGCGGCGCGCGACCACGACGAGACGCGGACGTCGACGCCGTTGGCCAGCGCGTCCTGGCCGAGGTACGCCCCCCAGTCCCACAACACGATCGCCGTGTCGACCGGGCAGGGGAACGGGTTGACGCCGAGCGTGTGATAGCCGCGGTAGACGATCGGCCGGATGTAGCAGGCCTTCATCTCGTTGGCCTTGATCGTGTCGAGCACCGCCTTGTGCATCTCGTCGTAGGAGAGGCGCGGCTCCATCCGGTAGATCTTGGCGGAGTCGAACAGCCGTTCCAGGTGCGCATCGAGGCGGAAGCAGGCGGAGCCGCGCGGCGTGTCGTAGCAGCGCGCTCCTTCGAAGACGCCGCTGCCGTAGTGAACCACGTGCGAGGCGACGTGAATCTTGGCGTCAGCCCACTCGACGAGCGAGCCGTTCATCCAGATCTTGCCGGTGCCGGGGAAGGCCATTCAATTCTCCTTCGCGGATCGTAGCATAAGGGTTCCGGGCGCCGGGCGCCAAAGGCCCGCTGGACTGGGCGTGCCATACTCGGCGAGGATGCGCGCTGCGCTCATCGTGGTCATCGTGTCGCTGCTCGGCGGCGTGCCGTGGCCGCAGCTGCCGCCGTCGGGCGCCGCCTGGTGCCCGATGCATCCCGACGTGCGCGGCGCGGCCGGGGAGCGCTGCCCGATCTGCGGCATGGCGCTCGTGCCGCGCCCCGCCGATCTGGACGCCTACTGGCTCGATCTCGCCGACGGATCGCGCGCGCCGCGCGCCGGCCGGCGCGAGACCCTGCGCTTCGTGATCCGCGATCCGCACGACGACCGGGCGGTGCGGTCGTTCGCGCGGGTCCACGAGCGCAACCTTCACCTCTTCGTCGTCAGCCACGATCTCGGCTACTTCGCGCACCTGCACCCCGAGCTGCACGCCGACGGCACGTTCGAGCAGGCGCTGACGCTGCCGAACCCTGGCGCTTACCGGCTGATCGCCGACGTCGAGCCGGCGGGCGCGGCGCCGCAGGTGCTGCAGAAGTCGATCGTCACCGCGGGCTATCGCGGTTCGCTGCGCCCGTCGGCGGACCCCGCCGCGGACGTCGGCGACAAGATCGTGGACGGCATGCGCATCAAGGCGATCGCGCCGGCACCGGTTCCGGGGCGCGAGCAGCTCGTCACCTTCGAGATCGAAGATGCGGCAACCGGCAGGCCGATCGAGGATCTCGAGCCCTTCCTCGGTGCGCCCGGCCACCTGCTCGTCGTCAGCAGCGACCTGCAGACGGCGATGCACAGCCATCCGGTCGTCGGGATCTCGAACGGCGCGGGGCCGCGCGTCGCGTTCCAGGTGCTGTTCCCGCGCGCCGGCAGCGACCGCATGTGGGCGCAGTTCCAGCGCCGCGGCCGCGTCGCCACGGCCGCGTTCACCGTGCACGCGCCCCGCCGAGCGCAGCGACAGTAGATGTCGAGGGGTTCTCGATGACATCGAGGCCGACGCTGCAGCCGGGCGCCGACGACCGCACGTCGACGATCGTTCCGCGCGGCAGCCGTACCGGCGTCCTGAACTCGTAGGTCAGCGGGTAGGCCGGCTGGTAGCGCGGCACCAGCGAGAGTGGCACCACCGAGCCGTCACGGTATCGCGCCGCCACTTCGATCGAATCCCCCGCGCCGCGCGCCAGCGGCGTGATCGCGAACGCCCGCACGCTGCGCGCGATCGCGTGCGCACCGCAGCCGAACGACAGGTGCGACGGCGGCGCGCCCGGTGCGCCGAAGGTCAGGGTCAGCGTTCCGCCGCCACCAGACGCGCTGCGCGACTTCACGTACTCGACGTCCATCGCGAGGCGTGAACCTTCGCGCGCGGCGACGGACACGCCGTCGGGCAGCGTGGTCGCGCCCTGCGACGGCACCCACGCGCCAAGCCGGACGCCGTCGATGGAGAAGACCGCGCGCCTGATCGCGCCGTCAGCCGGCGCGAAGCGCCATTCCACGATCGATCGATCGCCGTCGAGCGCGAGCGGAACCTCGAGGCGCTCGCCGGCGCGGGCAGGATGCCCCTGCGGAACGCTCGCGGTGAACGCGGGCGCGGTCGATGGCGGGCTCGCAACGGCGGCGTCGCCGTCCGTGCCGCGCGGCGTGCGTCCGTCGGCCCACGCGACGAGCAACTCGATCTCGATCGGCGTGAGCGTCCGGTCGTTCCTGAAGTCGCCGAATCCCTGCGCCGCCGGCCACGGCGGCATGCGCTGTTCGAGCACCGCCTCGCGGATCGCGCGCGCCGATTGGCGGGCGCGATCGTAGTCGTCCAGCGCGAGCGCCGACGTGCCGCGCGCGTGACAGCCGACGCACCGCTTCTGGAGAATCGGCGCAACGTCTTTCAGATATGTAACCTCGCTCGGCTTGGTGTGCGCCTCGCCGCGTGGACCGTAGGTTGCACAGATGCCCAGCACACCCATCCAGAAAAGACCCTGGAGAGCCAGATGCCGGCCGAGAGGCCGAATGAAGTCTGCTCGTGCGCAGAAATTCAGCTTCGGGATGAGAGCCAACATGAGTCTTCGTGGTTTCCTCGGGCCCCTCGTGATCGTCACCCTCGGATTGTCTGCGTGCCCCGTGCCAGCCTCGGCCCAGACCGGGCTGGTCGCTGCCTACGGCTTCAACGAGGGCGCCGGCACGATCGCCGCGGACGCCAGCGGCAACAACCTGGCCGGAACCGTGAGCGGCGCCGCCTGGAGCAGCGCCGGAAAATTCGGCGGCGCGCTGACCTTCGACGGCGCCACCAGCTGGGTCACGGTCAACAACTCGACGCTGCTGCAGCTGACGACCGGCATGACCGTCGAAGCGTGGGTGCAGACGTCGACGCCGACCGACTGGCGGTGCGTGATCCTGAAGGAGCGCAGCGCCGGCCTCTCGTACGCGCTCTATGCCGGCGACACGCCCGGCCATCCCGCGAGCTTCATCCGCCGGCCCGCCGACTCGGGCGACATCGACGCCACCGGGCCCTCGGCGCTGCAGTCCGGCGTGTGGGTGCACGTGGCCGCCACCTACGACGGCGCAACGCTGCGTACCTTCATCAATGGCGTACAGATCGCCGCGACCGCAGCGGCGGGATCGATCCAGACCTCGACGATGCCGCTGCGCATCGGCGGCAATTCGATCTGGGGCGAGTACTTCAAGGGAACGATCGACGAAGTGCGGATCTACAACCGCGCGCTCACGGCCACCGAGATCCAGTCCGACATGAAGACGCCGGTTGGCGGCGTCGTGCCGGTCACCTACGGCATCAGCGGAACGATCACCCCCGCGTCGGCGGGGAGCGGCGCGACGGTGTCGCTCACCGGCTTCGCGTCGGCGACGGCCACGGCGGATGCGAACGGGAATTTCTCGTTCGCCGGCCTCGGCAGCGGGCCGTACACGGTGACGCCGAGCAAGACCGGCTTCGCGTTCACGCCCGCCTCCAGGGCGGTCACGATCGGTGAAGGGGGCTCGGTGACGGGCGTGAACTTCACCGCCAGCGCCATCTCGTCGCCGACGTCTCCCGACATCGTCGGACAGTGGGGCGCGGCGTTCGACGTGGGCACCGTCGCCGTGAACATGGTGATGCTGCGGACCGGCAAGGTGCTGATGTTCTCGGGCTCGTATACGTTCTCCGCCGCCGAGCGCCTCTGGGATCCGGTGACCGGCACGATCACGCTCGTGCCGAACCCGTACTACAACCTGTTCTGCGCCGGCCAGGCGCAGCTGCCCGACGGGCGGATCCTCGTCGCCGGCGGCCACGATCCATCAGGCCTCGGCGCGGCCAACGCCAACATCTTCGATCCGGTGAGCCAGAGCTGGTCGGCGCTGCCGAACATGGCGTTCCGGCGATGGTATCCGACGGTGACGGCGCTGCCGGATGGACGCATGCTGGTGAC
>Ga0207708_10002140_pt1 | contig 14567 bp, 9 predicted proteins | sample KBSK5101metaG_FD_184340 | JGI IMG/M metagenome (GOLD analysis project Ga0207708, IMG submission 184340) | Corn, switchgrass and miscanthus rhizosphere microbial communities from Kellogg Biological Station, Michigan, USA - KBS K5-10-1 metaG... | ecosystem: Host-associated > Plants > Roots >...
AGGGCAACACGACGACAAGCTGAAGCATATCGGACATCTGTTGAGTCATTCCTGTTCCGATGAGAGTAAGGCAAGACGACGACAAGCTGAAGCGTATCGGACCCTCTAAAATTCTCCCGTTTGACACGCTTCTAACCGCTTTGTAAACTCGCGCTCTTCCAAATCCTGGCAATCTTAATTCTTGATCGGCTAGCGCGATACCGCGTAAAGCTTGTCGAGCAATACTGGAAAGGATCTTATCGTTATGGGTGTGCGAAAGAAGATTACGGTGGTCGGTGCGGGCAACGTTGGTGCGACGGCCGCGCATTGGCTCGCGGCAAAAGAGCTCGGTGACGTTGTGCTTGTCGATATTGTCGAAGGCGTACCCCAGGGCAAGGCTTTGGATCTTGCACAGGCGGCTCCCATTGAAGGGTTTGATGTTCGGCTCATCGGCGCAAACACTTACGACGGCACAGAGAATTCAGATGTTGTGATTATCACCGCCGGACTTCCGCGCAAACCCGGAATGAGCCGTGACGATTTACTGAAAACAAATGCCGAGATCGTCTCGAAGGTGGTTGATGAGGTTGTGCGCCGTTCGCCGAATTCGATTCTGATCATTGTGTCGAATCCGCTCGATGCGATGTGTCAGGTGGCGCTGCGTCGTTCCGGATTTCCGAAACATCGTGTGATCGGAATGGCGGGTGTTCTCGATTCGGCGCGCATGCGTTGTTTTCTCGCCGAGGCTTTAGATGTGTCGGTTGAGAATGTAACTGCATTCGTGCTCGGCGGACACGGTGACACGATGGTCCCGCTGCCGAGATTTTCCACTTGCGCAGGTATCCCGATCACGGAGTTGCTCCCGAAGGATCAGATCGATGCCATCGTGAAGCGTACCGCTAACGGCGGCGCTGAAATCGTCGCACTATTGAAAACAGGATCGGCTTACTACGCGCCCTCAGCCGCAGCAGTGGAGATGACAGAATCGATCTTGAAAGACAAGAAGAAGATCTTGCCGTGCGCTGCGTATCTTGAAGGCGAGTATGGAATCAACGGGCTCTATGTCGGCGTGCCGTGCAAACTCGGCGCAAAAGGGCTCGAGCAGATTATTGAAATCAACCTGTTGGCGGAAGAGAGAATCGCTCTACAGAAGAGTGCATCTGCTGTGCAGGAACTCGTGAACGTGTTGGGTGTTTGATCCCGCGATTCATCTGAAAAACTAGAAGGGGGCACGCAATGCGTGCCCCCTTCTTTTTCCAAGCAACTCCGTTGCGATCGAATCCTGAATCGCAACGCCGTCACTTAGCCCCCCTGACTTTTTGGAACTCTAACGGTAACCGTGCGAATCGTGTGGTTGCCAGCCCCGTCAACGCAATCAATCGTGATCGTGTAAACGCGACCGCTTCCTTTTCCGGCACGTTCCGCTCGTAGCATGACGTGGTGCTCGTCAACGACGACCCAGTCTGGCCCGATGTCACCATCGCCCTGGCCGTTCACTGGCTCGTTGCTCGTGACCGACAATGAGCAATTCGCCCCACCACTACATGTTTCACTTGTAGCGTAGCTAATTGTTACCGGTACCATCTCATGATTCGGCGGCCACAACGAATCGGGCGAAGCCGAAGCGCCTGTGACGTCCGGACCAGTGGAATCCACTACGGTCACAGTCCCAGTCGCTTGTGACGTTGCACCACTTGGATCAGTCACGGTCAACAACACGCTCGTCGTTCCCAACGGATATGGACCAGCAGGTGATTGAGTGATCACGAGCGGATCGCCATCCGCATCAAGCGAACCATCATCGACTGACGCGTTTGCCGTGCAGTCTGGACCAGCAGCGACCGTTACATTTTTCGCTTTGGCGACTGGCACATGATTCGGCGCTTTACAGTTGACGATGCAGCCGAGGATGTTCATGGTGTAGCCGTTTCCGAATCCGCCCGCCGGGTTCACTTCGTGCACGACGATCGTGTAAGTCTGACCGCTCGTTACATTGAACGAGAACGGGGCTCCGGAAGAGCTACTGCCGGGATCGGCATAGTAGTTTGCTGTTAGGTTTGCCGGATTGAATGTTCCCTTGTAGACCACCGGGAATAGATTGATGTTTCCGGTGTTGATTGACATGGTTACACAAGAATCACTGCAAGCGGTGAACGTGTAGGCGTCGAACTGTCTCACGCCAACAGTCGTTTGCAGGCCTGGATTTGCCTTGTCCACACCACAACTGCTCGGTGGCAAGAACCGATTAATGCGGCCAACTTGCGTTCCGGTTATTGCATTAGTAAAGCCCGGCGGACGGGTCGGCGCCGTCGCATCGAGCGTTGAAGGAATGCTCATTGTCCGTCCGGTTTGCACAGTAAACGTCAACACCTTCGGACTTGGTCCACCGGCGTAGTTCACTGTCAAGGTGAAGTGCACCAGCAAAGGACACGGCGCGTCACTCGCGACAGTGAAGCGGAAGGGCGACAAGTTCAGCGAGTTTCCGCCGCCTGCTGTAAGGTCTGGGTACGCTGAAGTATTTGGAGTGTGAATCGTGATACCAGGAGTTGACGTAGTCAGCGTCGCGGTTATGTTAGTTGCGTCCGCGACACCTAGGTTTTGCAGTTGAATATCAGCACGAGCACCTTCACCGGCGTCGATTGAGCCGCTTGCATCACCGGGATCTTCGTTGGCAATAATGGATCCGAACGCGATATTAGCTGTGCCCTCGACTTCCAGGGCCTGGAATGCGTTGTAGGCCATGACTATGCCGGCGCCCGAATCGCGATCTACACCCGCCGCCTCGATATCAATTGCGCTGTTCACCATCGCTGCGCGAATCTGAGCGTTTGTAAATGACGGGTTGGCTGATTTGAGTAATGCAGCAATCGCACCGGCGTGCGGTGCCGCCGCTGATGTTCCGTAGAACGGTGAAGGGAAGTTCCCCACGCCCGTTACCAGGGTTCCGTCTGCGGCTGTTATGTCTGGCTTCTGCCTGAGAACGCCACCAGTGGAGGAGAAATTCCCTGGAGTGTAGGGCGTTCTATTCGCTTGGAAGAAGACGCGACGCGGTCCATCAGAACTGAAGAGTTCGGTCACGTTCGCTGGTCCAAACGGATTCGGGAATGGTCCCACCGGATTCGGTGCGATGTCGAACGGTAGACGTGCAGGACTCGCTGCGCAAGAGAATGCATCCGCCGCCGCCGAGTGGCCGTGTGTTGTGCCCGAGGTCGCAATTTGTAAGCGGCCGCGATTTGTATTCAGATGCAGGAAGCGTGCAGCAGCGGCATTCTTCTTCACGATAACTATTCGTGGATTCGCCGTGCTCTGGCTGATTTGTTCATATGGATCCTGCGTGCCATTTTGAATATTAGTAGAGCTTGCAGCTACCGCGTTGCCTGCTGCATTCAAGCGGAAAAGATCGTAGTCGTTTGCCGAACCGCCTAACGGATCAGACCAGTAAAGACTGATCGGGCTAGCGGTGTTAGCGACAGTAAGGTTGTTGAAGTTTTGACCGCCAAAGTTGTGCAAGCGGCCCACGGCGAGTGGAGCGCCCGTTGGCCCACCGTCAGCAAAGTCACCTTCCCAAACACCTGATGTCCCATCATTCAGATTGCCGGAGTTACCGGCTGACGAGAAATACATGGCGCCCAACGCAGTCACGTCGTTTACCGCCTGAATGACGACGCCACCGTTTGTGTTGGTTGGAGCTAGCTGTCCATCCTGAAAAGGTGTCTCGACGAAATAGAAGACGTCGTCGATGATGATGTCGCAACCAGCAGTGCGAAGAGCCCGAATGTTCTGTGCCATGCTTGTGATGCTGGTGAATCCCGTAGCGAAGAAAAGCTGTGCACCGGGAGCGATGTCGTGAATGATTTCCAACATCGCCGTTCCTTCATCACCTGAACCAGCCTGACCCGGGAGGACAGTCACTGGTCCAAGATCGCCAAGCGCCTGGCTTGCAGCGAGACTTGTGACACCGTCCGACAGAACCCCGATTTTGACGCCCGTGCCGTCGGCATGAAATGTTCCGCGTGCAGCTGCCGCCCGATGCGTCGCATCACCTTCAGATGTTTGACTACCTTGGCCCGTCGGCGGAACGTTACCCACTACATCGCTAATACGTTCTTGCAGCGCCGTATTCAACTTTCCACGCACCTTCTGAGCGCGATATGCAAATTCCGGTCTCGCCGACTGTTCAGGAGCGAGGTCGTACGCACCCGAATTATTAGCGCGCGTTAGCCCGGACGTCATCGCATCTTGTCGCGGTTGGATGAACTTCACATCCGGTAATGCTGCGATAGCTTCGAGGTTCCCCACCGGAACTGCCGCTCGAACACTGTTTCTGTCCGCTACCGTCTCAAGAATGTCAGCGCCATTGTCAGACAACTGCCTGAGAAGATCGTCCGACACGTTCGCTGTGATATCGACGACCGTTCGTCCGTCGTAAGTGTATTGGACGTCCGTATCCAACCGTCTGACGCCATCAGCGATAGCCTCGCCGCGATCCATTTTCGCTTCGTAGATCAGCTGAGAGTCCATCTTTCTTTCCGTTTCACTGCGACTCTCTTTTTCTTCGATCAAGGCCTCGATCTGGGCCAACGCTTCCGGGCTTATCCCGGGATCCTGAGGTGCTGCGCTAGCGTTACGGTTCGAGAGCCAGGCGGTGCTGGAAATGGCGATTGCTCCGCAGAGCAAGAGCATCAACGTCACTAAGACTCTTCGTCGACTTCGTGAGTGTTTGAGGGCTTTGTTTTGTGTCGCTTTACCTGAGCGGGTTCTGTGCATGGAGGCTCCTTTGTCGGGTTCGGGCGAATCAAAAAGGCTGATGTTTCAGGGAGCTGTTTCGGAAGCAAAGCAGGTGCTTGTCAGTTGGTCATTGCTTCAGCTGCAGGCATGATGAATTTGACTTCTTTCAATTCAGCGACGGATTCGATTTTGTTAAGCGCGATGTAGGCGATGATCGAATGATCGCGCGCTGAAGTTGAAATGATTTTGGCTCCGTGATTTTTGAGCGCCGTAAGCACTTTCTTCGTGATGGGGACCCGCACATCCACTAGAACACGATTCTTACTGTCTCTTCGTAACTTGACCTCCTCGAGAGGTGTATCTGGTTTGCGTCCGCGCTGTTGTTCGATGGCGACCAGTAACTGCGAATCGATTTTCTGTTGTGCCGTCGTGCGCGATTCTTTTTCCTTCGTCTGATTTGTTTCGTTTGACAACGATCGCAACGCTCCTTCGCAGGGCGAGGCAAACGTGTGTGCGAATAGAAGGATTAATACAACGACCTTCATTGGCGTCGATTTCTTTTGAGGGTTGTTAATTCAGGGCTTTAGTGCAAGTAGCAGGTGGATTTAGGCAAGAACAATATTGCAGGGGCTCTTTTGCGCTGTCAATGATTAATTATCTGGAAGTGACAGCGGCTGCTTCCAGGTTTCCGGCGATGCAACTTCCAGTTTTCCGAACGCTTGATTTCAGCGTATTACAAAGGATTCGTCAGTGCTTGAGCCATCCGAGAAGACCGTACACCACCGTCTCTCTATTCTCCTCGTAGATGGCTTTTGTGAGGGGAATACTCATTGGACAGGCCTTCACGCAGTTCTGTGCGTTCCCACAATTGGTGATTCCGTCGTCGCCCATAATGCCTTCCAGACGTTCTTCGCGATTCATCTGGCCGCTCGGATGCATGTTGAATAGACGCACTTGCGCGATCGCCTGCGGCCCGATGTAATTGTCACCTTCATATTGTGGACACGCTTCAAGACAACACCCACAAGTCATGCATCTCGAATACGCGTAACGTTCCTGAACGTCGTCCTGATCCATGCGTGGCCCAGGACCAAGATCGTGGGTGCCATCAAGATCGACCCAGGCGTGGACGCGACGCAAATGGTCAAACATCTGCGAGCGGTCCACTACCAGATCGCGGATATTTGGGAACTTCGACATCGGTTCTAACTTGATTGGCTGATCGAGATTATCAATCAACGCAGAGCACGACTGGCGCGCACGGCCGTTCACAATCATTGTGCAGATGCCACATACCTGCTCGAGACAGTTCATTTGCCAAACCGGCGGAGTGGTGCGATTGCCGGCTTTAGTGACCGGGTTCTTTTGAATCTCCATCAAACACGAAATGATGTTCAGATTCGGACGGTAAGGGATTTCGAATTCTTCCCAGTATTGCGCGGAATCTGGATTCGCCCGGCGTCGTATGTGGATTTCTACCGACTTAGGAGGCGTTCTGGACGCTCGCGATGTCGACGGGTGACTTGCACTCATGAGTTATCCCCTTTTCCTCCCGCATCCTCAATGGGTTTGTTCTGTTCACGACGAGTGGCATTGTCAGCCAGTGGATCATTCACGCGTTCTTTATTCTGACTCCAAATGAGTGGAGCGCTCACATTCTCAGGCTTCTGTTCAGACCCTGAAGATACAAACTGCGGTGCTCCCTGCTTTGGCGCAGCGGCGGCAGCTTCTTTTTTGCCTTTACTGTAATCGCGCTTGCGCGGCTTTATGAGCGAAACGTCAACGGGCTCATAAGAGATGACAGGGCCTTCACCTGAATACTCCGCGATGGTCGTCTTCAAAAAATTTTCATCGTCACGTTCAGGAAACTCGGGCTTGTAGTGAGCACCGCGCGATTCATTTCGATTCAAAGCTCCGAGAGTGATCACACGAGCCAACTCGAGCATGTTTGCGAGATGACGAGCGTGCGGCAGCGCCATCGTTGCCCAGAGGTTTGAGTCGTTAATCGAGATTCGTTTGTAGCGGTCCATCAGTTCCAGCAGTTTATTGTCTGTCGCCTTCAACTTGTCGTTGTAACGAATCACCGTTACGTTGTCAGTCATCCACTGGCCCATCTCCTGATGGAGCACGTACTGGTTCTCGTTGCCACTTTGTTTGATTAGCCCGTCGTTGATCTCGCGTTGAAGTTGTAACTCCTGATCGTAGATTTTTGATCCATCCGCGCCATTGCGCTCAATGTTCTTCGCAAACTCGATCGCCGCGGGCGCCGCTACAAATCCGCCAAAGACACAACTCACCAGCGAGTTCGCGCCAAGACGATTAGCACCGTGGATCGAATAGTCACATTCACCCGCTGCCAGTAAGCCCGGAATGTTCGTGCGCTGATCGTAATCAACCCATAACCCGCCCATCGAATAATGCACGCCGGGGAAAATACGCATCGGCACATGACGCGGATCATCGCCAACAAACATCTCGTAGATCTCGAGAATGGCGCCAAGCTTTCGATCGAGTACGTCTGCCGGAATGTGCGTTAAGTCAAGATAGACCTGGTTGCCACCGCCGACCCCCATTCCATCAAGACAGACTTGAAAGATTTCACGCGTTGCGATGTCGCGCGGCACGAGATTGCCATACGCGGGATACTTCTCTTCGAGAAAATAGAGACGTTCATTGTCCGGAATCGAGGACGGCGATCGTGTATCGCCTTGCTTCCGAGGAACCCAAACGCGTCCGCCTTCGCCGCGAGCGGATTCAGACATCAAACGCAATTTGTCTTCGCCCGGGATTGAAGTCGGATGGACCTGGATGAACTCTCCGTTCGCATACTTCGCGCCTTGTTGATAACAGGCAGAGACGGCGCTTCCCGTGCAAACCATCGAATTGGTCGATTTGCCGTAGATCAGACCCGGGCCGCCGGTCGCGACGATCACAGCGTCAGCAGGAAACGCTTTCATCTCGAGCGTTTGGAGATCCATCGCGATCAATCCGCGACAGACCTGGTGATCGTCGAGGACGAGCGACATCATTTCCCAGTGCTCGAATTTTCTTACCTTGCCCGAGACCTCGTAACGACGCACTTGCTCATCGAGAGCGTAAAGTAGTTGTTGCCCGGTCGATGCTCCTGCAAATGCGGTGCGATGGTGTTTGGTACCGCCGAAGCGACGGAAGTCGAGGAGTCCTTCGCTGGTTCTCGAGAAGGGAACGCCCATGCGATCGAACAGGTAGATGATCGCCGGCGCCATTTCGCACATTGCTTTGGCTGGCGGTTGGTTGGCGAGAAAGTCGCCGCCGTAGACGGTGTCGTCAAAATGTTCCCAGGTGGAATCGCCTTCGCCCTTCGTGTTGACTGCGCCGTTAATGCCTCCCTGAGCGCAGACCGAATGAGACCGTTTGACCGGCACGACTGAGAACAGATCAACTGCGTGGCCACCTTCGGCAATCTTCATCGCCGCTGCCAATCCGGCGAGGCCGCCGCCGACGATTGCGATCTTCAAATCATTCGTTGCCATTGATTAAAGAATGCCTCCGAGTAAACCACCGGGACGAACAAACGCTACAGCCGCATTGACTCCGACCAGCAGTAGCACAACACCGAACGCGATACAGGCGTAACCCGTCAAGCGTTGCGCCCGTTCGCCGATAGTGATTCCCCAATCAACCAGGAACAACCAGATACCATTTGCGAAGTGCCATACGGTCGAAGTAATTCCAACCATGTAAATGAGAAAGATGGGAACCATTCGAAACTCACCAGCGACGATGTCGAAAGCTCGTCCTGGTTCATGGGCCACTGAAACGGTGTTTAGCCCGGGCACCATGCCAAACCGGAAATTCAGCACATGGAAAGTGATAAAGAAGAACAGGATTATTCCGGTGATTCTTTGAATCAAATAGAACCAGTTGCGCGGATATGGATACGCGAGATTGTTGGGCCGTGCTTCCCAGGTGATTACCAAACCATAGACGGCGTGATAGATGAGCGGTATAAAGATGCCGCCTATCTCGACGAAAAGGATGTAGGGTATCGATTGGAGATCCTTTACGGCGTCATTAAAATCTGCCGCTCCGGTCAGAGCTTTGGAATTGGTATAAAAATGTTCGAGAAGAAAAAGACCGAGTGGGACAATTCCGGAAAGCTGATGCAGCTTGCGCAAGACAAACGTCCTGCTCAAACGTATAGCCAAGTAAGCCCTCCTTTGCCGCCGGCCTCGAACCTGGTGGTTATTGAGATCAGTTCAGGCAGGTTGTGAACGAGTTTGTACAAGCAGATCGAATTATAGGAAGAAGTTGAAGAAAAGCAAAACACGCTTTGATTATTCATCATGTCGCTAATCGAACATAACCTGGCCACGCTGGCGCGAATGATCCGCTCGAGAGAAGTGTCGCCGCTAGAAGTTGTCGAAGCTCACTTGCGCCAAATTGAAAAGCTAAACCCGCGACTGAACGCGATCATCACGTTAACCCCTGATCTATTGGCCCAGGCGCGGGTGGCGGAAGAAAGCCCGTCAGACCGGCCGTTACACGGAGTGCCGGTTACTATAAAAGACACGATTGAGACAGCAGGCCTGCGATCAACGAGTGGCTCGCGGCTGCGCGCTGAATATGTGCCGCCTCGAGACGCGCCGGCGGTTGCCAGTCTTCGAAATGCCGGCGCAATCATCCTCGGGAAAACCAATGTAGCTGAAATGGCGATGGACTACACCGGCGACAATCCGGTGTTTGGGCGCACAAACAATCCACACGATCTCACAAAAACTCCTGGCGGTTCGAGCGCGGGTGAAGCAGTTGCGATTGCGACCTGCATGTCTCCCGGTGGACTTGGTAGTGATCTGGCGGGTTCGATTCGCATACCAGCTCACTTCTGTGGAATCGCCGGATTAAAACCTGCGACTGGATATGTTCCGCGTGGTGGTCAGTTTCCTCCAAGCACTGGACCGTACTCACTTGGAGCAGTGATGGGTCCAATGGCGCGTTCAGTGAAGGATCTGGATTTGCTCTTTAGCGTGTTGACTCAACAACAGGCTGGTGCTGCCGTTGATCTAAAGGGAGTTGATGTTGCCTGGTACACCGACGATGGTATTGCTCCAGTGACTGAAGAGACGAAGCAAGCGGTACGTGCAGCAGCCCAAGCTCTTAGTGATTCGGGATTGAGAGTTGTTGAGAAGCGACCGCCGCACGTTGAGCGTGGCTACGAACTCTGGTTGCAACTGTTTTCGCGAGCGTCTGTTGTTCAGTTGCGCGCGGTGTATCAGGATCACGAACATGAGGCAGGCTCCTTTGTTAGCTGGCGACTGAAGACAGCTGACAAAACACCGCCACCCACACTCGATCAGTACATTGCTGCGTGGATGGAGCGCGATCGTTTACGTGATGAAGTGCTCAACTGGTTGTCGAAAACTCCCTTGATAGTTACGCCGGTGAGCGCGACTCCCGCTTACGATCACGACACGCTGAAAGTCCGCGTCGGCGATAGCACGTTTGGAAACTTCAAGGCTTTCAGTTACTCACAAACTTTCAATGTCTTCGACTTGCCGGTTGTGACGGTGCCGGCCCGCTTAACGGCTGAAGGATTGCCCATCGGAGTTCAGATAATCGGCAGACCATCTGACGAACAGCGTCTTATCTCCGCTGCGAAGATTGTTGAGGAGTCGCTTGGTGGCTGGCGCCGCCCGGATCTAGACAGGATTACAGGATAAACAAGATTGGTTTTAGAGGTTTGGCTTGTGTTGTAGGATACTAGAGCTTAACCCTCAGTTCTTAATCATGTTAATTCTGTAATCCTGTCGAACTGTCTTCTGATATAGTGCGCGCAAGAAGACTCTAACCGCCCACTTTGTTCAGGAGTAGATCATGGATCCCTTAATGTCAGTTCTGGCATTCCTGTTCTTCGGGTTTATCGCCATCGTATTGCTCGTCATAGCGGTCAAAACGATTCGCATCGTTCCTCAGGCGACGGTGATGTTGGTAGAACGCCTCGGCCGCTTCGACAAAGTCGCGAGTAGCGGCCTGAACATACTCGTGCCCTTTCTCGACAAACCGCGAGCTGTTTACTGGACCAGCACCCGGCCAGGGATCACCTCGATCGATTTGCGTGAACAATACATCGATCTACCGCCGCAGCCCGTTATCACACGTGACAACGTAACGATTCACGTCGACTCCGTCGTCTACTGGCAGATCACGGATCCCGTGAAAGCCGTTTATGAAATGAATGATCTCGTCGGCGGTATCGTGCAGTTAACAATAACTGGCATGCGCGCGGTGATGGGTGAAATGGATCTCGATCACACTTTGTCGCAGCGCGATCAAATCAATGCGAAGCTGCGCATTATTCTTGATGAAGCGACAGATAAATGGGGTGTAAAAGTCACGCGCGTCGACGTCAAAAACATCAATCCTCCTGAAGACGTTCGCATCACAATGGAGAAACAGATGACAGCCGAGCGCAATCGACGCGCGCTTGTGCTTCAAGCCGAAGGTGATCGGCAGGCAGCAATCACGCGTGCTGAAGGTGAGAAGCAAGCGGCCGTTACGAGAGCTGAAGGTGAAAAGCAGTCGGCGATTCTAGCTGCTGAAGGAGCGGCGCAGTCGCGCTTACGAAATGCCGAAGCTGAATCAGAAGCTATCGCGCGGATTGCTGAAGCCATGCAGGCGCACGGCAACCCGGCGCAGTATCTCATCACGACTCGTTACATCGAGAGCCTTCGCGATATGACAAAGACGAACAACTCCAAGGTCATCTTCATGCCAGTCGAAACGTCTGCGATGTTGTCGAGTGTCGGAGCGATCAAGGAAGTTCTTTCGCAGACAGGCGAGAAAAGCGGTGAGCAGGACAATCCGCCACCTCCAAAACCGAGAGAGCTGCCGCGGTAAGCGAGAGTTGAGAGCAGTAGACGTTAAGAAGAAAAAGAAATCATTGATCATATATCATTTGACATTTCTCATCTGAGATTTCTTTGATACCACCGACTTCATATCGGTGGTACTTCAACCTCAACCTACACGCAGCACCATAGAAATCTTCACGCGCTTGCGAACGGATCTTGAGCGTTACAACTCAATCGTCATTCGCAAGCGCGTAAACCCGTGGTCGGGCTGCTCTGTAGGCTGAAACTGAAACACCACCGAGATGAAGTCGGTGGTATCCAATGACAAATGATCAATGTCAAATGATATATGACCAATGATTTCTTTTTCTTAGTCTAAGCGATGGGTTGAGATCTTGGTGTACGTAGAGCCTTTGCTACTCAACTCACTACGAAACAGAATCAAACTCGACACGGACACCATCCCACCTGCAAATCCCAGTTGCTTATGTTGCTCAGCGAGTGCCCGTGCGCCGCGTGTAGTTCGTAACCTCGCAACAGTTAGATGTGGATGAAAAGCTCGGGCCTCTTTGGGAAATCCTTCTTGCTCACATTCACTTTCAAACTTCTGTTGCAGCTGAACCAACTTCCCCGTGGGATCGCTGATTCCCATCCATAAGACTTTTGCCGGACCTCGCGGAGGAAAAGATCCTGCCCCTTCGACCTGTATAGTGAATGATCCGAGCCCGTCGACCGCTCGAGCCGCGGCCTCCGACGCTTTCAATACTTGCTGTTGCGAAATGTTTCCAAAGAATTTGAGCGTGAGGTGAATGTTGTCTGGCTTGGTCCAACTAGCTTGCACGTCGGGCAATGCTTCATGAAGGTGTTGTGCATGCCGCGAGATGCGCTGGCGGATATTTTCGGGGATTTCAATCGCACAAAAAACCCGCCAGGTAGATTCGGTAGAGGTAGCCATTATCAGTCAAGTTTGAGTGGTGCAGTCAGGAAGGGGGCAAGCGGAGGATGGATTCAACTTTGATTAGCGACAACCAGCGCGCCCCCGCTTCTTCTATTTTCCGATGTTGACGATCATGTGAATTGGGCGGGGGCGCGCTCGTTGCCGCCTCGGCAAGTTGAGTCCATCGTCCGCTTGCCCCCTTCCTGACTGCACCACTCAAACTTGACTCATTACCTACTGCTGTGGCTGTAGGGTCACCGTTTCCTTCGCGGCAGCCCTCACCGCAGCTTCCGTAAACGGAAACACCCTCGGTGTCACTGCCCGCCAGTCGTCGAGTTGATCTTTCCAATGCGGACTCGAAGGCAAACCCGACTCGCCCAACGCAATACCCTGTTGTGTCCGATCCCAATTTGAAGGATCTGCAATCAAGCGCATCGATACAGCCTGACCGACATTGACCGTGGCTCCAATGAAACCGCCGGTTCCGTTTTGTGGAAAAGGAGGAATGGTGAACTGCGCGCCGATCAATGGTGCTCCGCTTAGTGGATGTGGGAAACGAGCCTTGGTCATGTCACCCCAGGTCCACTTCGTTTCGTCAGCACCGAGGGTTTTGGTCATAGAGGCGACAGCTTCGTCGTAAGAAGCGAGTAGCAAGTCGGCGTAGCTGGTGAATTCTTTTGGCAACCAGCCGGCCGGTTGCTCCTTAATTATCCAATCGAGAGTGGTATCGAAATTATTCCATTGATAGTTTCTGACAAGCTGTGGCCCAAGAGCGGCGGTCAGAATCTTTGAGCGAAAAGCGAGTCGCAGGTGTGCCATTAGGGGCGCCACGGTCGATTCGGCGTTGACTCTTCCGTCCCATTTTTCTAATGCGTCGAGGTGGGCCCTTAATTTTTCATCTGCCGGAGTCGCCTTCGTCCGCAGCAATTTGACTGCTTCTCGAGTGAACGACACACCTGCGATTGAGTAAACGTCGCCAAGGATGCGGCGGAAGTCGTCAGCCGAGAGTTTTGGCTTTTCGTTGAGCAAATCGAATATCCGCCTGGCACGATAAGGCTGGGCCCAATGATGCGATAAAAAGTAAGGATAATCAGTGCCGACAATTCGCTGATTGGCGGTCACGATAATTCCCGACGGCGGATCAAACAGCGTAGGTAACTTTGCGATCGGAATGTAACTGGTCCACTCGCCAGCATCAGTCGATCCATCGTACGGTACGCTGCCATCTCCAGACTTTCTGATCGGAACTACACCGGCGGCGTGATAGCCGATGTGACCGTCGACATCGGCATAAACAATGTTCTGAGTTGGTGCAGTGAACGAATCAAGCGCTTTCGTAAACTCTTTCCAGTCGCGCGCGCGATTCATCAAGTATGTGCTGTCAGGGTTATTGAGTTTTGGATCAAGACCGGTCCAACGTAGGGCGTAGCGCTTGTTATCGCTCTCCAGCACGATTGGACCGTGCCGCGTTACCGTTACATCAAGCGTGACCGTGTCTGATTCCGGACTCCCGATCCCCTTTCGTACTGTGATTTGTTCGTGTCTAATGGTCGCATCCTGCCAACCAGTTGGCGTCATGTATCGATTGGGGTTTGCTGAGTCAAATTTTTCAAGATAAACGTCCTGCACATCCGGACCCACATTCGTGAATCCCCAGGCGATCCGATCGTTGTGGCCAATGACAACACCCGGCAGACCCGGGGCAGTTACCCCAGCAACTCGAACACCCGGCGCTGCCAGATGGACCATGTGCCAGATCGAAGGAGCTGTTGGGCGGAGATGCGGATCATTCGACAGCAGCGGTTTCCCCGTCGTCGTGCGTGTGCCACTCACTACCCAGTTGTTACTGGCGGCCAGGCCCTCAGCATGAAAACCAATTCTTTCCAACGCGTCAGTCACAATGGATTCCGTTCTTGCTACCTGACTCAGCATTTCGTTGGAAATAACGGTGCGGCGTGCAGCGGTAGCGGTTTTGGCAGGACGCTTGGTGTCTTTGCCGTAAACAAGCACATCGATGGGTGAAATCTCAGGCAACAAAGCATCTCGCTTCTCCGGCGGTAATACCGACAAGGATTCACGCATTAAGTCCAGAC
>Ga0207708_10002145_pt1 | contig 14561 bp, 12 predicted proteins | sample KBSK5101metaG_FD_184340 | JGI IMG/M metagenome (GOLD analysis project Ga0207708, IMG submission 184340) | Corn, switchgrass and miscanthus rhizosphere microbial communities from Kellogg Biological Station, Michigan, USA - KBS K5-10-1 metaG... | ecosystem: Host-associated > Plants > Roots >...
GCCGGCACCGAGCCTGGCGCAGCAGCCATCGGTCGAAGACGCCCTGGCCGGCGCCGCGGGAAAGACCGACACGCCCGGCAAAGCCGACGCTGTTGCAAAGGCCGATGCTTCACTCGACTACGAGTACGTGATTGGGCCGGCCGACGTATTGGAGGTCGCCGTATGGCAGAACGCGCTAGTCAGCCGCACCGTTCCGGTCCGCCCCGATGGGAAGATCTCCTTGCCGGTGATCAACGACGTGCAGGCCGCGGGCCTGACGCCGGTGCAATTGCAATCGATCCTGATCAAGGCGCTGGCGAACTACATCCAGACTCCGGAAGTCTCGGTGATCGTGCGGGAGGTGCACAGCTTCAACGTCTCGGTGATCGGCCACGTGAAGACGCCCGGCCGCTACGAGCTCACCAGCCGCGTGACCGTGCTCGAGGCGCTGGCGATGTCGGGCGGCCTGACCGAGTACGCCGATCGCGGGCAGATCGTCGTGCTGCGCCGGATCGGAACGCTCACCAAACAGATCCCGTTCGCGTACGACAGGGTCACGCCCGGCAATGGCTCAAAGGCGCAATCGAATTTCTTCCTTCAGCCGGACGACATCATCCTGGTCCGATGACGAGCGTCATCAAGTGTCCTGTTTGCGGCCGGCAGGAATGCGGCCTGCCCGACAGCGTCCTGGCGTTTGCGCAGCTCCTGGATCGCTGTGCCCTGATTGGCGCTGCGCTGCTTACCGGCCTGATCGCGGCAGCGGTCGCGCTCGCGGCCATCTGACGCCGGCTTTGGAATCTCTCGTCGCATGAAACAACCACTGGAATACGAAAGTGACGCCCCGTCGGGTGTGAGCGCCGATCTCGTGCTCGACGCCTGGCGCCGCCGTAAATGGATCGGCATCATCGTCTTCGCCGCGGTCCTGGCGGCCGCGGTCGCGACGGCGTTATCGCTGCCGAACTTGTACCGGGCGTCCGCGACAGTGCTGGTCGAGCGGCCGCGAATCTCCGAGGCGTTCGTCCGCCAGTCGGTCACCGCGGAGCTCGAGACGCGAATTCAAACCATCCACCGCGAGATCATGAGCCGCACGCGGTTGAGCGAGGTGATCAGCCGCCTTGGCTTGTATGCCGAGCAACGCGGCGTGGTCCCGATGGACGCGCTGGTGGAGCGCCTGCGCCGCGAGGCCCAACTGAGCCTGCAAGGCGTGGAGCAGTCGACCGGGCGCACCGAGACGATCGCTTTCACCTTGAGCTACAGCGGCCGCGATCCGGAAATGGTCGCACGCGTCGCCAACACGCTGGCCGCGTTCTACGTTGAAAGCAACAGCCAGAACCGCGAACGACAGGCGACCGAGACGGCGGAATTCCTGCAGACGCAACTGGCCGACGTCAAGCGCGAGCTCGATCAACAGGAGCAGCGCGCCAATGCCTTCAAGGCGCAGCGCGCCACTGAGCTGCAGCGCGTGGAAGTCAGCCTGACGGCGCTCGAGCGGCTGAACACGCAACTGCGGTTGAACAACGAGTCCCAGCTGCGCGCGCTGGAGCGTCGCGAGCGAATCGAGCTGCAGCTCGCCGCGGCCGAATCGACTCCGCAAGCCGACCTCCACCCCGACGCTCCAGCCGCGCAACTGGCGAAGCTCAAGGATCAACTGACGGAGTTGCGACGCCAATACAGCGACCGGTATCCCGAAGTGGTCCGCGTCCAATCGCAAGTCGCCGCTCTCGAAGCGCAGGTCGCCGCCGGCGGCACCAACGGACCCACTAGTGCCGCGATGCCGCCGAATCCGTCGGCGAACTTCGCCAAACAGGCGCTCGCCAACGTGTCGGCGGAATTGAAGGCGTTGAAGGACGAGGAAGCCTCGCTGCGCAACCAGGTGTCGGCCTACGAAGCGCGCGTCGACAATTCACCGAAACGCCAGGAAGAGCTCGATCAACCGTCGCGCGATTACGACGCGGTGAACGAGCGGTATCAGGCGCTGGTGAAGCGGTCGGAAGATGCGCGGCTGGCAGAGAACCTCGAGCGAGGCAAGAACACCGAACAGTTCCGCATTCTCGATCCGGCGATTCCGCCGCTGTATGCCGCGGCGCCGAATCGCCTGTCGCTGGTGCTGATGGGCTTTGTCGCCGCGTTCGCCTTCGGCGTCGCGGCCATCGTCGCCGCCGAAAAACTCGACACGACGTTCCACACCGCCGAAGACGTGCAGGCCTTCACCAACCTGCCGATGCTGGCGCGCATCCGCCTGATTCCGACGGCCGCGCGCGCGCGGCGATCGCGCGTGCAGTTCGCGCTCGTCACGGCCGCCGCGATTCTCGCGCTCGCGTTCATGGTCGCCGGCTCGTACTACGTGGCCGGCGGCAACGAACAAATCGTGCGGCTGACGGCGCGACCCGCGCTGTGATCAATCACGAGACACCGCCAATGGATTCGATTCGTCAGGAACCGCGCCCCATCGAAGAGCTGGTGAGCCTGATCGCTCCGTCGTCGCTCGAGGCCGATCAATATCGAATGCTGCGCCACACCGTCGAGCGCCTGCATCAGGATACCGGCGACCAGGTGTTTGGCATCACCAGCGCCGCGGCCGGCGACGGCAAGACGGTGACGACCTTGAACCTGGCAGGCTCTCTGGCACAGTCGGCCGGGACGCGCGTGCTGGTGGTGTGTGCCGACCTGCATCGCGAGACCGCGACGCGGTACCTCGGGCTGGCATCGGGATCGCCGGGCTTGGCCGAGGCGATCGCCGACGACCGGTGCGAGCTGTCGCAGGTCGTGCGCCGCCTCGAGGATCTGAACCTCTCGATCGTTCCTGCCGGGATTCCACAGGTGCGGCCGTACGAGCTGCTGGCGTCGTCGCGCCTGCAAGTCCTGCTGGGCCAGGCCCGCGACCAGTACGACTACGTGCTGGTCGATACGCCGCCCGTCGCGCCATTGGCAGACTGCCGGCTGCTCGGGCGGTGGGTCGACGGCTTCATTCTCGTCGTGGCTGCGAACAAGACGCCCCGCAAGCTGCTCGCCGAGGCGCTCACGACACTGGCGCCGGCCAAAGTGTTTGGCGTCGTGTTCAACGGCGATGAACGACCGCTCTCGCCGTACTACGGCTATTACGCGCAACACCACTCGGACTCGAACGCAACCGGCCGATCTGCCGCCTGGTGGCGGAAAGATCGCCAGCTCTAATCAATCAACGAATGCGGAGGTAGGTAATGAAACTGACGATTTCCCTATGGAGTCTGGTGGCGATGGCATGCGCCATTGGACTGTTCCCGGCAGACAGCAGCGCTCAAACCGTGAGCGGGCAGGCGCGCGCGGTGCAGGCGACGGTGGTGACGCCGCTCGGCCTGAGCACGTCGACGCTGGCGGACACCGGCACATTGAGCAGCGCCACCGACGCTCGCGATGCCTCGCAACTGTCAGGGTCGGTCGATTCGCTGGTCACGGCGGAAACGTTGCACGCCACGGCGATCGGCTCGTCTGATCAAGTGGCATCCGAGGCGTCGGTGGCCGGACTCGCCGTGGCGATCGGGGGCACCAGCGTCAACGCAGGGTTCGCGCAGGCACGAGCGACAACAGGCAATAAGGGCGTTCGATCTGCGACCGTCCACGATCTCAGCATCAACGGCGTGCCGATCGACGCGAGCGGCGCCGCGAATCAGACCATTGCCATTCCCGGCGGCACCATCGTGATCAACGAGCAGACCGGGAACGTCGTCAACGCTCTTCACATTGTCATTGCCGGCGTCGCAGACGTGGTCATCGCGTCGGCGAGCGCGAACGCACAGTAGGGAGGACCATCATGCGGACTTTTACTGCTGCAGCATTCGCACTCGGCATCGCCGTCGCGCTGGTCGCGCTGACGACGGAACGAACGCTCATCGCGCACCCGGCGCCCTGCGACTTCCTGACCGGAGGCGGCTTCATCATGACGACGGGCAGCAACACGCACGACATCGCGAAAGGCACTTTCGCCATCGGTGGTGGATGCAAGAACGGCACGCCGACCTGGGGCCATCTCGAGTACCACGATCACGGCAACGATCTCAACGCCCACTGGCTGACGATTACGGCCTACCTCGCTGAAGGCGATGGGCTGGGCGACACCGGGGTCGATCCGAAGACCAAGCAGCCGACCGGCACGCGTCTGGTGTGCGGCACCGCACGAACCAATCTCTATGGAGATGTCTACTTCATGGTGCGCGCGCATGACCATGGCGAGCCAGGCACCGAGGACCAGTTCGATATCCGCCTGAAGCGCGACGGTGTCATTGTCTACACGACCGAGAACGAACCCGGCGTCCCGCACGAGCTGAACGACGGCAACGGCGGCGGCGGCAACATCCAGCTGCACAAACCCAATCCTTCAACGGACGGCCAGCTTGGCGGCGATTGTCCCGCTCGAGAATAGCGGGGGCACTAGGTTGAAGGCACCACACACGCTCTCGATTCTCGCGTTGGCCCTGCTGATCGCGCTCTCGACACGGCTCGACGCCGTCGTGTCATTCGCGCCCGGCGACGTGTTCGTGTCCCTGGAAACCGGCCCGATCCAGTGGCACCTTCCGGACGGCACGCTGCGCAGCATTCTCGTTCCCACCGTTCCCGGATGGGGCGAAGGCATGGCGTTCGATGCCAGCGGCAACCTGCACGTGGCTCGCTGGTGTATCGAAGGGCCGTGCGAGCACACCGGCAACACGATCGAGAAGTTCAACGTGCTCGGGCAGTCGATGGGCGCAGTTGGTAAGAACTTCAACTGCAACCCGCACACCATCGACTTCGATGCCGCCGGCGACGCCTATGTCGGCCAGGCCGGCTGCCGGCGCACCATCCTGAAATTTGTCCAGAGCGAGATTGACCCAACCGAACACACGGTGGCGGTCGAAAACCAGGGCGTCTTCTGGATGGATCTCGCGGCTGACGGCTGCACGATGTTCTACACGTCGATTGGGCCGAACGTGAAGCGGTTCGACATGTGCACCGACACGCAACTGGCGGATTTCAACCTCGAGCCGCTGCCTGGAGGGACGACGCATGACCTGCGCGTGCTTCCAGACGGCGGCGTGCTGGTGTCGAGCGGTTTGGTCATCGCGCGCCTGGATCAGTTCGGGGTCCTGGCGCAAACCTACGCGGTGCCCGGCGAAAACACGCTGTGGGCCGGACTCGATCTCGCCGCCAACGGCACCTTCTGGGCCGCCAATTACTACTCGTCCAACATCCACAAATTCAACCTCGAAGACGGCGCCCATCTCACCAGCTTCAACACCGGGACGCCACCGAACACTGCGGTCGCAGTTAGGGTGATGCCATGATCAAACCCCCAGAAACTCGATACCTCGTCGTAGCGGCGCTGCTGGCCGCTTTGGCGCTGCCGCTGCAGGCGCGCCAACTGCCGTCACTTCCGCCGCCGCTGTCCTTCGGCCCAGGTGACCTGCTCGTGTCGCTCGAGCCGGGCCCGGTTGTCTGGTTCGGTCCAACCGGCACGCTGCAGCGAGTCCTCCTCCCGACGGTGACCGGCCTTGGCGAAGGCATGGCGTTTGATGCCGCGTGGAACCTTTACGTCGCCCGTTGGTGCACCGATCCGAGTTGCACCAACACCGGTAACGCCGTCGAAAAGTACAACACGCTCGGCCTGTCGCAGGGAGCCGTCGGCAGCAATTTCAACTGCAGTCCGCACACCATCGACTTCGATCAGGCCGGCGCGGTGTATGTCGGCCAGGCCGGTTGCAATCGAACGATCCTGAAGTTCGCCCCGGGCGCGACGACGCCCGTGGCGGAGTACACCGTTGCGCAGGAGGGCCAGGGCGTCTTCTGGATGGACCTGGCGCCGGACGGCTGCACGATGTTCTACACGTCGGTGGGTCCCAACGTGAAGCGCTTCAACGTCTGCACCAATAGCCAGCTGCCCGACTTCAACGCTGGACCGTTGCCTGGTGCATTCACCCACGACCTGCGGGTGCTGCCGGACGGCGGAGTAATCGTCGCGAACGCAGACGTCATTACGCGACTGAATGCGTTCGGCGTCGTGACGCGGACATTTGAGATGCCTGGCGAGAGCGCCCTCTGGGCGGGCCTCGATCTCGCGGGCGACGGCACGTTCTGGGTTGGCAACTATTTCACGTCGAACATCTACCGTTTCAACCTCGACACCGGGGCGCTGGTGGCCGGCTTCAACGCGGGCACGCAGCCAAACACCGTCGTCGGCATCAGGGTCAAGCGATGAGGCCTGCCATGACGGACGCATCGATCAATGTCTTTTCAACCTGCCCGCCGTCGTCGGGCGTGCCGCGGGAAGAGTATCTCGAACGGGTTTCTGAGATTGCGCGGTGGAGTGAAGACGCTGGTTGCAAGGGCATTCTCGTCTACTCGGACAACAGCCTTCTGGATCCGTGGCTGGTGTCTCAGATCATCATTCAGCAGACGAAGAGCCTGTGTCCGCTCGTGGCCGTGCAGCCAATCTACATGCACCCGTATTCGGTCGCGAAGCACATCACCTCGCTCGCGTATTTAAGTGGACGTCGGATCTACCTGAACATGGTCGCCGGCGGTTTCAAGAACGATCTGGAAGCGCTGAACGACAACACGCCGCATGATCAACGTTACGCGCGGTTGATCGAATACACCACGATCATCATGGACCTGCTCGAGGGCGCGTTGCCGGTCTCGTACGCCGGCGAATTCCACAGCGTCTCGAAGCTGAAGCTGACGCCACCGTTGCCGCACGGGCTGATGCCCGGCGTGTTCGTGTCCGGCTCCTCCGATGCGGGTATCGCGGCGGCAAAGGCGCTCGGCGCCACGGCGATCAAGTATCCGAAGCCGGCATACGAGGAGGACCCTCGCAAAGATGATGTCGTGAGTCCAGGCATCCGCGTCGGCATCATCGCGCGCCAGGACGAGACGGAGGCCTGGGAGATTGCGCGCGCCCGTTTCCCTGAAGATCGCAAAGGCCAGTTGACGCGGAACCTCGCGACGAAAGTCTCCGACTCGGTGTGGCACAAGCAGCTCTCGGAGATCGATGACGCGGCGGGGAAGAGTCCGTACTGGATGGTGCCGTTCCACAACTACAAGACGATGTGCCCCTATCTCGTCGGGAGTTACGAGCAGGTGGCCGACGAGCTCGCGCGCTACTTCATGGCGGGTTATCGCACCGTGATTCTCGACATCCCGCCAGACGCGGGAGAGCTGACCCACACGTTTGCCGCGTTCGAACGCGCCACGCAACCACAACCCACACTTCGGTGAACAGGCTCCTGCAGAACTGGGTGACCGAACAGGCGAACATCAGGCCTGAAGCGCCGGCGGTGGTGTCGGGCGGCGCCCGGCTCACCTACGCCGAGGTCGACACCCTCTCGACCCAAGTGGCGCGTTTGCTGAAACAGGCCGGGTGCCAGCGGTTCGATCGGGTCGCGCTGCTGATGCCCACATCGCCGGCCGCGATCATCGGCCTCCTCGGGATCTACAAGGCCGACTGCATTTACGTGCCGCTCGATACCGCGAGCCCCGTCAGCCGCCTGAAGAAGATTCTCGAGTCGTGCGAGAACCAGTGGCTGCTGGCCGCGGGTCCGGTCGCGCCGCTCTTGAAGGAATTGTTCGAGGACGACGGCTGGCGCAGCCGGCTGCGCGTCGGCTGGCTCGAGGACGGCAAGCCGGCCGGCGTCGACGTCGAGTTCAGCCTCGGCGACGTGACGCGGGCGTCTGCCGCGCCGCTTGCCGCAATGAACGATTCCCATGATCCGTCGCACATCCTTTTTACATCGGGCTCGACCGGCATGCCGAAAGGCGTGGTCCTCACGCACGCCAACGTCATCCACTTCATCGACTGGGCGACGAAGTATTTCGGGATGGATGCCTCGGATCGCGCCTGCGCGCATCCGCCGCTGCATTTCGACATGTCGATGCTGGACATCTTCAGCATGATGGCGGTCGGCGGACAGCTGCACCTGATCCCTCGCGACCTCAATCCGCTGCCGACCACGCTGGCGGAGTTCATCCGCTCGTCCGAACTGACGCAGTGGTATTCGGTTCCGCCGGTGCTCAACTATCTCGCCAAGTTCGATGCGGTCAGGTTCAACGATTTCCCGGCGATGCGGCGCGTGCTGTGGTGCGGCGATGTGCTGCCGACACCGGCGCTGATCTACTGGATGCAGCGCCTGCCGCATGCGACGTTCGCCAATCTGTACGGTCCAACCGAAGCCGCGATCTCGAGCAGCTATTACACCGTTCGCGAGTGCCCCACGGATCCGCAGGCCGTGATTCCGATCGGCGCCGCCTGCGCCGGCGAGGAGCTGCTCGTGCTCGATGCATCGCTGCGGCCGGTTCCGCCGGGCGACACCGGCGATCTCTATATCGGCGGCGTCGGCCTGGCCGCCGGCTACTGGCGCGACGCCGAGAGAACCGCGGCGGCCTTCGTGCGCCATCCGCAAAACCCGTCAGAGCGGATTTACAAGACCGGTGATCTCGCCCGGGTTGGTGACGACGGCCTGGTCTACTTCCTGGGGCGCAGCGACTTCCAGATCAAGAGCCGCGGCTACCGCATCGAGCTCGGTGAGATCGAGGCCGGGTTGAATGCGATTGCCGGCATCCAGGAGTGTGCGGTGGTGGCGGTCGGCACCGAGGAGTTCGAGGGCGTCTCGATCTGCTGCGCCTACGTGCTGGAGAGCGGCGTCGAGCTGACGCCCGCGATCATCCGCCGCGAGTTGAGCCGGCTCGTGCCGGCCTACATGCTGCCCACCCGCTGGCGCGCCTTCGATCTGTTCCCGCGAAACGCCAGCGGGAAGATCGATCGGCGCCGGCTCAAGGATGCGTTCGAGGAAAGGGTCGACGTTCATGCAACTCAGGCCGGTTGATACACCCGAGATGCTTCAGCTCGTCGTGGGCTGGCTGTCGCAAAAGGAAAACTATCAGTGGCTGGACTTCGGCGACGGCCGCCAGATGGTGAGCCGCGAGTGGCTCAAGATTGCCATGCAGCGCGGCACGCACGTCCTGCGGGTGTTTACAGCGGACGACGACGTGCCGATCGGTGTGACGGGCCTGACCAACGTCAACATCCACTTCAAGACCGCCAATGTCTGGGTCGTGCTCGGCGATCGCAGTTACGCCGGCCGGAACTACGCGACGCGCGGCACCGCCGCAATGATGGCGCTGGGCTTTCGGGAGCTTGGTCTCGAGTCCATTCACACCTGGATCGTCGACGGCAACCCGTCGGTGCACGTCGCGCGCAAGGTGGGCTTCAAACCGATCGGACGGCAACGCCATTGTCACTACATCGACGGCCGCGCCTATGACCGGCTCTGGTTCGATCTGCTGGCGTCGGAGCACGAGGAGATAGCTGATGTCCGTCATCAACACACTGCGTGAGCGGGTCGCCGCCATTTTCTCCGATGCCCTTCATCTGGAGGTGCCGTCGGTCGACTCCGATCTGTTCGAGACCGGCGTGCTCGATTCGCTCGCGTTCGTGGAGCTGCTGCTGCAACTCGAGCGTGAGTTCGGCGTCACGACGTCGGTCGACGATCTCGACGTGGCGACGTTTCGATCGATCGTGACCATTGCCGATTTCGTTCACGCCCGCGTCGGCGAGCCCGCGCTGACCGAACGCCGGCAGGTGGTTCGCATCGCCGCGGCGCAGTGACTCTGGTCATGGATGCCGCCGTTCGCAAGCGCACGTTGAGGCTGATGTCGAACGGCCTGTATGTGATGACGTCTTCGAACGGCGAGCAGCATGGCGCCGCGACGCTGACCTGGATTTCCCAGGCCTCGTTCAAACCGCCGCTGGTGATGGCGGCGATTCGCCCCACCAGCAATGTTTTCAAGTGCCTCTCCGAAAGCCGCGTCGCCGCGATTCACATCCTCGACGCCGGGCAGCAGGAGATGGCGCAGCGGTTCTTTTCTCCGACGCGCGTCGTCGATGGGACGATCAACGGCGAGCCATTCAGTCCCGGTGTGACCCGCGCGCCGATCCTGCACAACGCGCGCGCGCATGTCGAGTGCGAGGTTCGCCACATTGTCAGCCGCGGCGATCACGCGGTGGTGGTGTTGGAAGTGATTGCGGCCGAATGCGACGGCGAGATTCGACCCCTGACCGTCGCCGAATCACCTTGGGAGTACGGCGGCTAGGCGTCGCTCGCACGTTACTGCTGTTTCGTCACAAAGGATCTACCGTGAATACCGGCAATACTTCGTTCGCTGGACGTGTCGGGAAATCCGCGCCTGCTGCGGCCCTGCTGCTGGTGCTCGGCGTGGCGGCAGTGCTGCCGTCGGCTGCCTGGGCACAGCTTGGCAGTCTCGTCGTCTCGATTACGTCGCCGCAAAACAACGCCACCGTGTCGGGAACGACACCCGTAAACGCCCAGGTGACCATCGTCGGCATGCTGACCGTGGCGGGCGTCCAGTTCAAGCTCGACGGCGCGAATCTTGGCGCGGAAGATACGACGGCTCCGTATTCGGTCCAGTGGGATACGAAGACTGCGTCCAACGGCTCGCACACGCTGATCGCCGTCGCTCGCGACGGGGTCGGTGTGCTGTGGTCATCGGGACCGATCACCGTTACGGTATTCAACGACCTCACGCCTCCGACCGTCGCTGTCACCTCGCCGACGCCCGGCGCTTTCGTGAAGGGCGCGATCGGGATCGCCGCGAGCGCGTCGGACAACGTCGGCGTCGCCGGCGTTCAGTTCAAGGTCGATGGCGCAAATGCGGGCGCCGAAGACACCGTTGCGCCGTATTCCATCACCTGGGACTCGACGGCGTCGACGAACGGGTCGCACGCGGTGACGGCGGTTGCTCGCGATGCCGCCGGCAACACCACCACCTCGGCCGCCGTCACGATTACGGTCGATAACAGCGCGCCTGCTGTCGCCATGACATCGCCCGCGGGCGGAGCGCTGGTGGCTGGTGCGGTCACGGTGACTGCAAACGCCTCCGACAACATCGCTGTCGCGGGCGTGCAATTCCGCCTGGATGGCGTGGCGTTGGGTGCCGAGGACGTGACCGCGCCCTTCACGGCCGCCTGGAACACGGCGACATCAAGCAACGGCTCGCACTCGTTGACGGCTGTCGCCCGTGATGCCGCCGGGAACACGACCACGTCATCGGCGGTGATCGTGACCGTTGACAATGCGGCGCCTTCGGCCAGCATCACGGCGCCGGCCGGCGGCAGCACGGTGTCGTCGACGATCGCCGTCACGGCCTCGGCATCGGACAATGTCGCCGTCGCGGGCGTGCAATTTCTCCTCGATGCCGCGCCGCTTGGCGCCGAAGATACGACCAGCCCGTACAGCGCGAGTTGGAATACGACGACGGCGAGTAATGGCACGCATGTCTTGACGGCGGTCGCTCGTGATACCGCGGGAAACGTGACGACGTCCGCAACGGTCTCGGTCACCGTCATCAACGACTCGGCCGCGCCCTCGGTGGCGATCACCTCGCCCGCGAGCGGCGCAACCGTGAGTGCCGCCATCACGATTACCGCGACCGCGGCCGACAACGTGGCCGTCGTCGGCGTACAGTTCTTAATCGACGGCGCGGCGTTTGGCGCCGAGGACACGACCAGCCCCTACAGCGTTGACTGGAATACGACGACGACGGGCAATGGCCCGCATGCGTTGGCCGCGGTCGCTCGCGACAGTGCCGGCAACGTCACGACCTCCGCCACGGTTTCGATCACGGTGGCCAATGACACGGCCGCGCCATCGGTGTCGATCACCTCGCCGGCCAGTGGCGCAACCGTGAGCGCGGCCATTACGATCACGGCTGCCGCGTCCGACAATGTGGCCGTCACCGGCGTGCAGTTCCTGCTCGACGGCGCCGCGCTCGGAGCCGAGGACACGACGGCTCCCTATGAGGCCAACTGGGACACCACAGCAGTTGCCGATGGATCCCACACGCTGACAGCTGTCGCGCGCGACGGCGCGGGCCATACGGCGACGTCCGCAGCCGTGACGGTGACCGTGAGCAATTCGACGCCCTCGGTGACGCGAGTCGAAGATAACGCCGGACCGATCGTCTTCACGCCCGCCGGCGCGTGGACGGAGGGTTACGCCGACGCGCGCGGATGGAGCGGCGGCACCACGGCGCTGGGTTTTGGTGCCGGGCAGCGGGCAACGCTCAACTTCACGGGCTCCGGAGTCCGTTGGATTGGTTTCCGTGGCCCGCAGACCGGCATCGCCAATGTTTACCTCGATGGCGTGCTGGTCGCGACGATCGATGCCTACAGTGCGACTGAAGTCGTCCAGGCTCCGCTCTATACGGTGAGCGGACTCGCGAACGGTCCGCACACGATCGCCGTTGAGGTGACGCGCACCAAGAACGACGCCGCGGTCGACTACTACGTTGTCATCGATGCCTTTGACGTGACCTCGCTCGGCGGCGGCACACCCCCCGACACGACGCCGCCAACCGCAAGCGTCACGAGTCCCGTGAATGGCGCCACGGTCTCCGGATCGATCACCATCACCGCCTCCGCATCAGACAACGTCGCGGTCGCCGGCGTCCGGTTCTTCGTCGACGGTGTCGCGATCGGCGCGGAAGACACTGCCGCTCCGTACGACATCGCGTGGAACACGGCGACCGCGAGTAACGGCTCGCATACCGTCACCGCACAAGCCCGTGACGCTGCAGGGAACACGGCCACGTCTGCCGGTGTGGCGGTGACCGTCTCCAATACCGACACGACACCGCCGGCGGTGGCGATCACCTCGCCGAATGGCGGCGCGACGGTGTTCGGGACGATCGCCGTCGCGGCGAACGCGTCGGACAATCTGGGTGTCGCCGGAGTCCAATTCTTCCTCGACGGCGCGGCGCTCGGTGCCGAGGACACCAGCGCTCCTTACTCGACGAGCTGGGATACGACGACGGCCGCGGCCGGATCGCATACGCTGAGCGCGCGGGCGCGCGATGGCGCGGGCAACACCACCACCTCCGCGGCGGTCACCGTCACGGTTTCGAACGGCCCGGGCACCAACCTGCGCATCGAGGACGGCAACACCGCGATCACGTACCACGGCTCGTGGAATGTCGGCAACACCGCGCGTCCATGGAGCGGCGGGACTGCCGCCATCGGCTTCGGCGTCGGCCAGGACGCCGTCATCACGTTCCGCGGAACCGGCATCACCTGGATTGGGTTCCGCGGACCGTGGGTCGGCATTGCGAACGTCTACGTGGACGGCACCTTCGCGGCAGCGATCGACGGCTACCAAACCGCCGAGGCCGTGCAGGCCCCCATGTTCACCGCGAGCGGCCTGCCGCTTGGCACGCATTCGTTGACGATCGAGGTCACCCGTACGAAGAATGCTTCGTCGGCCGATTACACCGTGGTCGCCGATGCGTTCGACATCGTCGGCGCGCCACCCGATACCACCGCACCCACCGTGTCGATCAGCACGCCAGCCAGTGGCGCGACCGTGTTCGGCACAGTTCCGTTCAGGGCAAACGCGGATGACGACTTCGGAGTCGCGGCCGTCACCTTCTTCGTCGATGGCGCGCAGGTTGACATCACCGATACTGTCTCGCCTTACGGAATCAACTGGAACACCGCGACGGTGGCCGACGGATCGCACACGCTGACCGCGGTCGCGCGAGACGCCGCCGGCAACACCACCACGTCGGCGGCGGTGGCGGTGATGGTGGCCAACGCCGCGCCGCCGGCGCTGTCCGCGGCCACGCGCATCGAAAACACCGACCTCGGCATCATCTACGTCGATGGCTGTGTGACGTGTGGTCAGCCGCCAGGGTGGTTCCACGGCAGCCGCAGTCGCGGATGGAGTGACGGAACGGCATCGTTCAACCGTTCGGACGGCGCGCGCGCGACGTATGCCTTTACCGGCACGGCGGTGAAATGGATTGGCTTCCGCTCCGCGTGGGCTGGCATCGCGCGGGTGTTCGTCGATGGCGCGTTCGTCACAGAGCTCGATTTGTTCTCACCAACCGAGGAAGTCCAGGTGCCCGTCTTCCAGGTGTCGGATCTCGTGCCGGGCGCTCACACGATCGCGATCGAAGCGACGGGCCGCAAGAATGCCGAGTCGTCGGATGTTGCGGTCGTCGTCGATGCGTTCGACGTCTCACCGGCCGGGCCGCCGCCCGTGACTGGAACGCGCAACGAGGAAAGCGCACCGTCGGCGACCTTCACGGCGGGATGGAATAAGACGGACACGAGTCAAGCCTGGAGCGGCGGTACCGCGGCGGTCGCCAGCGCCGTTGCTGAGCGTGCGACCTTCACCTTCACCGGCACGGGAGTGAACTGGATCGGCAAGCGCGGGCCTGACATGGGCATCGCTCGCGTCTACCTGGACGGCGCACTCCAGGCGCAGGTTGACAGCTATTACCCTGTGACCATTCAGGGGCTCGTTTACAGCGTCACTGTCCTCGCGCCTGGAGAGCATCGACTCGAGATCGAGGTGACCGGCCTCAGGCATGCGCAGTCAACGAGTTCGGCGATTGCCATCGACGCCTTCGACGTGCGCTCTCGAATCGAGGAGAACGACGCCCCCGTCGTCTACACGGGGACATGGACGCTCAACGATACCCTGCGCAACTGGAGCCAGACGTCGCTGACCACGGGACATGGAACCGCGTCGGTTGCGTCGGTTGCCCGGGTGCGCCGG
>Ga0207708_10002146_pt1 | contig 14560 bp, 15 predicted proteins | sample KBSK5101metaG_FD_184340 | JGI IMG/M metagenome (GOLD analysis project Ga0207708, IMG submission 184340) | Corn, switchgrass and miscanthus rhizosphere microbial communities from Kellogg Biological Station, Michigan, USA - KBS K5-10-1 metaG... | ecosystem: Host-associated > Plants > Roots >...
ATGCAACCAGAGTCTCGACAGGCTCGACCACGGGAGGGGACGGCTCGACCACCGGAGGGGACGGCTCGACCACCGGAGGGGACGGCTCGACCACCGGAGGGGACGGCTCGAGCAACGGCGCTCAGCCGAACCGGCGGCGGTACTCCTGCGGGCTGATCCCGCGCACCTTGGTGAACTGATGACGCAGCGTGGCGGCGGAGGCGAACCCGACCAGGTGGGCGATCCGCTCCACCGGCTGGTCACTGGCCTCGAGCAGGTGCTCGGCCCGTCGTACACGCTGGGCCGTGATCCAGCCGTGCGGGGTGGCCCCCGTCTCGTCGACGAAGCGGCGGGCGAACGTGCGCTGCGACATCGCCGACCTCTCGGCGAGCGCCTCGACGGACAGGTCGGAGTCGAGGTTCTCGAGGATCCAGGTGAGCAGCGGCGACAGCGTCTCGGCGTCGCACTCCGGCATCGGCTGCCGGATGAACTGGGCCTGGCCGCCGTCGCGGTGCGGGGGGAGCACCATCCGGCGCGCGGCGTCGGCAGCCACCTTCTGCCCGTACGCCGAGCGCAGCAGGTGGAGGGCCGCGTCGATGCCGGCCGCCGAGCCGGCTCCGGTGATCACGCGCTCGTCCTCGACGTAGAGCACCTCGGGCTTGACCTTCGCCTCGGGGAACGCCTCGGACAGCTCGTCGGTGTGCCGCCAGTGCGTGGTGCACTCGCGGCCGTTGAGCAGGCCCGCCTCGCCCAGGACGAACGAGGCCGTGCAGTGCGCGAAGACCAGCGCACCACGCTCGTGGGTCTCGCGTGCCAGCGCCACGACCGCCGGGTCGGACGACTGGAAGTCGCGGTGCGGTGAGAAGCAGACCAGGTCGGCGTCGGCCGCGGCGTCGAGCCCGTGCTCGACGAACAGGTCGTAGCCGGAGGCGCCTCGCACCCGGCCGGGGCGCGGCGTGCACACGACGAAGTCGAACACCGGGTTGTCGTCCTCGGGGTGGTAGGTCTCGGCCCACACCTCGCACATCGCACCGAGCCCGAACGGCTCGGCACCGTCCTGGACGACGACGGCCACCCGCTGCAACTGCCTCTGTTCCTGCATGTCTCCCACCTTGCACCCCCGCTGGCAGAAAATCAACTATGCATGTCATCTCTGCCACTGTTGGCAGGATCACATGCGGCGCAGAATAACTGCCATGACCACAACGACACTGGTAATGATCCTGGTCCTCGCCGCATGGACGTTCCTGCTGGTGCGGATGATCCGCAACGACGGCAGTGGCCGGTCGACCCCGACCCACCAGCCGCCCCGCTCCCACGAGCCCGACCCCTTCGAGAAGCACTACGTGTGATCCGGCCTCGGGCAGGTTCCAACCCGACACCCACGACCCGAACAGCACGAAGCCCCGGCCCGCCGAGCGGACCGGGGCTTCGCTCACCCTAACGTTGCTCGGGGAGCCCACACGTGGATCAGAAGTGGCCCATCGTGGTCGGGTCGAGCACCGAACCGATCAGGTACACGGTCGCGTTGGCGGTGTGCACGCCACCACAGATCACCGGAACCCCGTTGACCTTGAGGTTGTCGCCCTCACCGGTCACGTCGACCTCCGGGCCCGCCAGCGTCTTGTGCTTGCCGGCAACGGCGTCGGGGTCCAGCTGGCCCTGGACCACGTGGTAGGTGAGCACGGTCTGCAGCGTCTTCGCACCGGCCGGCTTGGTCAAGGTCTCGAAGTCGGAACCCATCTTCTTCTTGAGGTCGGCGAACGCGCCGTCGACCGGCGCGAACACGGTGAACTCGCCGCCGTTGAGCGCGTCGACCAGGTTGACGTCCTTGTTCAGCTGGCCGGAGGCGGCCGCCACGAGGGTCTTGAGCAGCGGGTTGTTGCTGGCGGCCGTGGCCACCTTGTCCTGTGCCATGCCGTCGACCGAGCCGGCGCCGTCCGGCACCGCCTTTGCGTAGTCGGCGCAGCCCGGGCCCACGAGGTCGGACGTGGCGTCCATGGACGCCTCGCTCGGGGCGGCGGAGGAGCTCTCCTTGGACGGGGCGGCGGCGGTCGTGTCCTCGGTGCCACACGCGGCAACGCCCAGCAGCGCCAACGAGCAGGCAGCCGCTGCGAACACCTTGCGGGTCTTGAGCGTGGTCATGATGGTTCCTCTCTGGGTTTGTTTCCTCTGATGGGTCCGACTCGCGTCGGTGGTCACCGGACGTTCACAGTGGTGCTGTGCCAGCCGGTGGCGCCGTCGGGCCGAGGCGGGACCCGATCGGAGGTCTGGGTGTGTCCGGTCCTGTCCGTCGCGCGGACGAGGATCTTGTGCTGGCCCCTGGTGGCGTCCCAGGGGAAGACCCACTGGCGCCAGGTGTCGATCGTGTCCTCGGTGGCGAGACGGGCTTCCTGCCAGTCCCCGTCGTCGACGCGGACCTCGACCTTCGCGATGCCGCGGCGCTGGGCATAGGCGACGCCGGCGACGTTGACCGTGCCCGGCGAGACCGACGCGAACTGGCGCGGGACGTCGATCCGGCTCTGGGTCTTGATCGGCGCCTGCGCCGCCCAGCCCCGGTCGGTCCAGTACGTCGACACCTTGGAGAACTGCGTGACCTCCATGTCGACGACCCACTTGGTGGCCGACACGTAGCCGTAGAGACCGGGCACCACCATCCGGGCCGGGAATCCGTGCTCGAGCGGCAGTGGCGCGCCGTTCATGCCGACGGCGAGGAGGGCGTCCCGGTCGTCGGTCAGGGCCTGCATCGGCGTACTGATCGTCATGTCGTCCTTGCTGGTGGAGACCAGGCAGTCGGCTCCGCGCTTCACACCCGCCCGCTCGAGAAGGGCGCGCATCGGGATGCCGAGCCAGGTGGCGTTGCCGACGTACCGGTCGCCGACCTGGTTGGACACGCAGGTCAGCGTGATCCGGCGTTCGACGAGCGGCATCGCGAGGATGTCGTCGTAGGAGAGCTCGATCTCCCGGTCGACCAGGCCGTGGATCTTCAGGCGCCAGGCACCCGCATCGATCTGGGGCACCTGGAGAGCCACATCGACGCGGTAGAACGTGTCGTTGCTCGTCAGGTACGGCGTGATGCCCCTGACGTCAAGGTCAGCGCCCAGCGGCAGCGGGCTCGCCTTCGTCGCGGCGGCGGGGAGCCTGACGTCCTGCCGCGAGGCGGCACCGGCCTTGCCGAACAGGACCGAGGTGCCGCCGGCGAGCATGGCGACGCCGAAGCTGACCAGTGCGACCTCGAGGAAGGCCCGGCGGTGGAAGCCGGTGGGCGCGTCGTGCTCGGTGGGGTCCGCGCCCCAGGTGCGGGCGAACAGCCAGAGCAGGGCGACGCTCACGACCATCGAGAGCAGCCCGGGAAGGATCGTGCCGGCGGAGAACTGGAGCCCGTTGAGGGTCTTGACCGCCGCTCCCAGGGCCACCAGGTTCAGAGCCGAAGCGAGGACCAGTCCGAGCCCCACCCGGCGGGAGGCGATGACACCCACGACCGCGCTGGCCAGGGCCATCACCACGAAGACCGACCCGAGGAGGATCGGCTTGTCGTTGGTGCCGAACCTCTCGACCGCGAAGTCCTTCAGCCATCCCGGGGTGATCCCGATGACCGCGGTGCCGAGGCCGTAGACCGGCGAGGAGTCGCTGCCGAGGAGTGCCGCCAGCAGCAGGGATGCGCCCACACCCGCGGCTGCCGCCAGGATGCCCGCAAGGGCGCCCCGGAGGTCTCTCGCCGTCGGCTTCTGCATGCACGTTCTTCGCCACGACCAGCCGATCGGCTTGGTCCGCTCTGGAAACCCTTCGCGGGAAACACCCGGAACGCCACCGAGCCCGACCCCCTTGCGGGAGCCGGGCTCGGCCGGTGGAACGGTGGGTCAGTCGCTCACTGCTGACCGCCGGTCAGCTTCTCGCGCAGAGCCTGCAGTGCCTCGTCGGAGGCCAGCGAGCCAGCGTCGGCGGTGCCGCTCTCGGTCTCGCCCTCGGGCGCGCCGCCGGAGCTGTACGACGTGGCCTCGCCCGCCTCGACCTCGGCCTGCTTGGCCTCGGCCTGCTGCTTGACGTGGGCCTCCCAGCGCGCGTGCGCCTTGGCGTACTGGTCCTCCCAGACCTTGCGCTGGTCGTCGAAGCCCTCGAGCCACTCGCCGGTGTCGGGGTCGAAGCCCTCGGGGTAGATGTAGTTGCCCTGGTCGTCGTAGGACGCGGTCATCCCGTAGAGCGTCGGGTCGAAGTCCTCGACGTCGGCCGCGGCGCTGGTCTCGTTGGCCTGCTTGAGGGACAGCGAGATGCGTCGGCGCTCGAGGTCGATGTCGATGATCTTGACCATCACGTCGTCGTTGACCTGCACGACCTGCTCGGGGATCTCCACGTGGCGCTCGGCCAGCTCGGAGATGTGGACCAGGCCCTCGATGCCCTCCTCGACCCGCACGAACGCGCCGAAGGGCACCAGCTTGGTCACCTTGCCGGGCACGATCTGGCCGATCTGGTGGGTCCGGGCGAAGTGCTGCCACGGGTCTTCCTGGGTCGCCTTCAGCGACAGCGAGACCCGCTCGCGGTCCATGTCGACGTCGAGCACCTCGACGGTGACCTCGTCGCCGACCTGCACCACCTCGGACGGGTGGTCGATGTGCTTCCACGACAGCTCGGAGACGTGCACCAGGCCGTCGACGCCGCCCAGGTCCACGAACGCGCCGAAGTTGACGATCGAGGACACGACGCCCTTGCGGATCTGGCCCTTCTGGAGCTGGGTCAGGAAGCCCTGGCGCACCTCGGACTGGGTCTGCTCGAGCCAGGCGCGGCGGGACAGCACGACATTGTTGCGGTTCTTGTCGAGCTCGATGATCTTCGCCTCGAGCTCCTTGCCGACGTACGGCTGGAGGTCGCGCACACGGCGCATCTCGACCAGCGACGCGGGCAGGAAGCCACGCAGTCCGATGTCGAGGATCAGGCCACCCTTGACCACCTCGATGACGGTGCCGGTGACGACGCCGTCCTCCTCCTTGACCTGCTCGATCGTGCCCCAGGCGCGCTCGTACTGTGCGCGCTTCTTGGACAGGATCAGCCGACCCTCCTTGTCCTCCTTCTGGAGGACGAGCGCCTCGACCTTGTCACCGACCTCGACGACCTCGTTGGGGTCGACGTCGTGCTTGATGGACAGCTCGCGCGAGGGGATGACGCCCTCGGTCTTGTAGCCGATGTCGAGGAGGACCTCGTCGCGATCGACCTTGACGATCGTGCCTTCGACGATGTCGCCATCGTTGAAGTACTTGATCGTCGCGTCGATGGCGGCGAGGAAGTCCTCTTCCGAACCGATGTCGTTGACAGCGACCTGTGGGTGCTCGGTCGTCGGGTCGGTGAGGGTGGGAGTGCTGCTCGTCATAAGGGAGTGGGTTCCTTGGGGGTGGACAGATGTTCGTGTGGGCGCACGCGAAAGCCGCTTTCACTTTCAACGAAAGGATTCCGTTGGCCGGTCAGGGACCGGCACCAGCGAGCGTGAGGCTGCTCCGTCTGAGACTCGCGCAGACCTCCGGTGCTCCGGAAAGGATATCCGCACGTCACACGACGAGTCCAACTGGTGCCGCCGGACGTTGTGCGCTTGTGATCTGAGCGGTGGTGACTCGGCGGGCTGGATACCACGGTCCCGTGGTGTTCTGCCGCTTCCCTAGCGTTGTAGCGGTAGGGAAGCGGGTGGATACCACGGGACCGTGGTATCCGGCCGACCAACGCCGACCCGCACCCACCTACGACGGCAGGTGGTCCCGTGCCCAGAGCGCGGCGCTGGTGCGGTCGGCGACACCGATCTGGCGGAAGACCCGGCCCAGGTGCGCCTTGACAGTGCGCTCGCTGATGCCCAGAGCCCGGCCGATCTGCTTGTTGGCGAGCCCCTGGGCCACCAGTCGCAGCACCTCGACCTCGCGCGGGCTCATGGCCTCCTCGGGGCGGCCGCTGCTGGCGCTGGGAAGGAGCACCCGCGCCACCCGCGGGTCGAGCGGCACATGGCCGGCGGCCGCGGAGCGGACCGCCGCGAGCAGGTCCTCGGGCTCGCAGTCCTTGAGCAGATAGCCCACTGCACCGGCGGCGAGGGCGTCGCTGACCCGGTCGCGGTCGGAGAAGCTCGTGAGCACGACGATCTTCGACTCCGGCTGCTCGGCGAGGATCCGCCGCGTCGCCTCGACGCCGTCGAGGTTCGGCATCGACAGGTCCATCAGCACCACGTCGGGCAGGGTGTCCCCCGCCACGTCGACGGCGGCCGCTCCGTCGCCGGCCTGGCCCACGACCACGATGTCGTCGGTCGTGGCGAGAAGGGCGGCGAGCCCGGTGCGCACCATCTGGTGGTCGTCGACCAGGAGCACCGCGATCTTCCCGGTGCTGGTCTCCGTCGTCTGCGTCATCGCGCTTCCTCTCCACCGGTTGGTACCTGGAGCCGCCAGTGTGTGCCGCGGCCGGGTGCCGAGGCGACCTGGATCAGCGCTCCCCCGGTCGTCGCGACGTCGGCCAGGAGCTGCAGGCCGAAGTGACCGGGCGCCGGGTGGGCGACCCGCTCCATCACGTCGAAGCCGTTGCCGTCGTCGACCACGTCGAGCACGACCGCGTTGTCCGCCTCCGGCATCCGGTAGAGCGTGATCGTCACCGTGCACGGCGCCGCGTGCTTGGCCGCGTTGCGCAGCGTCTCCTGGGCCACCCGGTAGACCAGCCGCTCCTGGTCCGGCTCGAGACCGAGGTCGTCGTCGGTGTCGACGTGCACCTCGAGTCCCTGCGCGCGGACCGACTGTGCGAGGTCGGCGAGTGCAGCCCCGAGCCCGGCCTGCGCAAGGCTGGCCGGGTAGATGTCCACCAGCAGCGAGCGCAGGGCCCGGATGCTGGTGCGCACCGACGCCGAGACGGAGCCCAGCTCGTCGACGACCGCAGTCTGGCCGGTCGCCCGCGCCTGCGCCGCAGCCCCGGCGATCACGAACGACGTCGCCGCCAGGTCCTGCACCGGTCCGTCGTGCAGGGTCGCCGCAATCCGCCGCCGCTCGGTGGCGGAGGCGTCGACTGCTCGCTCGAGCAGGAGCTCACGCTGCCGCTGGGCCCGTCGTACGCGCCTGAGGAGGTGCCACACCAGAGGTGCGAGCAGCACCATGAAGAGGAGCAGGCTGCTCAGCGTGACTCCGGCGAAGCCCCGCCAGAGCTGGCCGGTGCGCTGGCTGACCTGGTTGTACGGCGTGTAGATCTCGAAGAGTGCCTGTTTGCCGCTCGGTGTCCACACCGGCCGGTACACCTCGACCAGCTTGTTGCCGATCTTCCGGTCGAGCCCGTTCTCGGGGCGGTTGAGGTCCGAGATCTCCGCGACGGTGCGCGGCTTTTTGAGCACCTCGCGCTCCTCGGCCCCGAGCGGGAACTTGTCTCCGATCAGCTCCGGCTGGTCGGAGTAGAGGATGGAGCCGTCCTTGCCCCACAGCTTTACGCGGACCACCTGGTCGCCGAGGATGCGCTCGTTCACCAAGGTGTCGAACTTCTTGACCGCCTTCTTGTCGCCGGCCATGAGCTTGTCGGTAAGGGAGGGCTGGACCACCACGTCGGCGAGCACGTCGGCGGTGTTCGCGGCGTCGTTGACCGCCTCCCTCTCGGCGAGGCGGCGCGCCGCCAAGGTGCCCCCCACGGTCACCGCGACCAGGACCAGCACCACTCCGACGGCGAGCTGCGAGACGATCCGGCGCATCCGCAGCGGCGGCTCGCTGGAAACCTCGACGTCCGGGCTCGCGAGGGTGACCCAGCCGGTCTCCGGGGGCGCGACTGACTCCCCGACCAGTGCCCCGGTCGGGGAGTCGGTGCGAGGGTCAGTCGTCGGATCCGTGGCCACCGGACCCCTTGTCGTCGCTGCCGCCACCTGACGTGCCGGAGCCGTTGCCGCCACCTGACGTGCCGGAGCCGCTGCCGTCGTCGCCGCCCGAGTGGTGAACTGGGGTGTCGTCGGCTCCATCGTGCTGTACGCCAGCCGTGGCGCCACCGTGGTCGTCGCCGACGTCATGCGTGACGGGGTCGTCCGCGCCACCGCGGCCACCGCTCGCGCCGACACGCTCTCCACCGTTGTCGTCCGCGCGGTCTCGACCGTTGTCGTCCGAACGGACTCCACGGTTGTCGCCCGAACGGTCTCCACCCTTGTCGTCGTTCGCGTCGTGCGTCGCGGGGTCGTCCGCGCCATGACGGGCGTGGTGGCGCTCCACCGGCGTACGGCCGGCCCGGTCCGCTGCCACCAGCGCCCGCGTGTTGTGGGTGACCACGACGGTCGTCGCACGGGCCTGGTCGGGCACACGCACCGGAACGTCCTTGGAGAACGACGCGTTGCCCCACAGGCCGAACACCGCCGGCACGAGCGCGAGCAGGATGCCCACGGCGTACACCTCGATGCGCTTCATGTCGTACCTCACATTGTCGATTCTCGCACCTACGTGGCGAGAGTTCAGAAGTTGACTACTCCGGCGCAGGTCGCGGCGCCCCGCGTGGCCCGGGCACGGATCGTGTCGGTGCCCGCGCGGTTGGCGATCCGGCGGTTGACGGTGAACGAGCCGCTGGCGCCGGCAGTGGTCCTGGTCCCGGTGAAGAACCGGTGGCCGTCGTCGCCCATCCGGACCGCCCAGGTCTGGCCCACGCGGTTCGCGTCGACCTCGAACTCGACCTCGATCCTGCCGTCGTCGGACTGGGCCTTGAGCTTCCAGGTGGCCGACGAGTTGTCACATCCGCCGGAGCGGATGACGGTACGGCCCTTGGCCTCGGCGCTCGTAGCACCGGCCGCGACCACGGCGAGCGCAACGACGCCCGCCGCCGTGACCCGGAAACCCTTCTTGGTGATCATGTTGCTCATGTCTTCCTCCAAGGCTTGTCCGCCGCTTCCTGCGGCGTAGGACAAGACTGCGCGCCAGCCACGTTCAGGCGCCATTGGGCCTTGGTCGTAATACCACGAGGAGCAGAGCCGCTCCCGCGGCCTGTCGTCACCGGGCCGCCGACGCGTCAGGTTCCTGGTCCCGCCACGGCTCTGGCATGGAGGTCGCCGGTCCGGGCGACCGCGTGCAGCAGGGCATCGGCGCGGGCCGCGACCGGATTCTCCTCGCGTCGGGTGGCGAGGTCGACGAGGGCGAACAGGTCGCTCGCGCGGGCCAGTTCGAGCGCGTCCGGCCGCGGGTCCGGCACGAACGCCTCGCGGGCGGCGAGCACGGCCTCGGCGAAGGCTGGTTCGCGGTCCAGGCGCAGCAGGTTGCCCAGGTCCGTGTACGGCGAGCCGGCGTGCGCGAACTCCCAGTCCAGGAGACCCGTGACCCGGAGCGTGGCGGGATCGACGAGCACGTTCTTCGGGTTGAGGTCGCTGTGCACAAGGCAGGTACGGAGCGCCGCCTCGTCGAGGAGCGCCTGTGCCTCCGCGGCGAGCGAGCGCAGGCCGACCAGTTCCGCCTCGTCCCAGCCGATCAGAGCGGGCACGGCGCGCTCGGTCCACAGCGTCAGGTCCCGCAGCACTCCGGGCATCGGGTCGATGCCGAGATCGGGGTCATGGAACAGTCCGGCCCTTGGCAGCGCGACATGGGCGATCCGCCCCAGCAGGGTGCCGAGCGCCTGCCCGACCCGGGCCTGGCCGACGTCGTCGAGGGTCGGCTTGAGGTCCGCGAGCAGCACCCCCGGCAGGTACGACGTGACCAGCACCGCGGGCAGGTCCGCGTCGGGCTCACCCCGTCGTACCTCCAGGACCCGCGGCACCGGCAGCAGCCCCGCCAGCCACGCCAGCACGGCCGCGTCGACCTCCGACGCGCCCGGGCCACGACGCCGCGACCGGCCGCCGTAGATGCGGAGCACGGCCCGCTCCCCGGCGTACTCCGTCAGCCAGGTCTCGCCACTCATCCCGCCGGCCAGCGGCTGCAGATCGACCCCGAAGTCCGTCACACGCCGACTCTTCCAGAGGTGGCACTAGGTTGGCCGCCATGGGGAACCCGGTGCGTCCGGAGCGGAGGGCGTCCGACGAGACCGAGACCGAGCGCGCGAACCGCGGCGAGTGGGACCGCTACGCCGACGAGTACCAGCAGACGCACGGGCGCTTCCTCGGCGACGCCGGCTTCGTGTGGTCGCCGGAGGGCACCGAGGAGGGCGACTTGCACCTGCTCGGCAACGTGGCGGACCGGTCAGTGCTCGAGATCGGCTGCGGCGCCGGCCAGTGCTCCCGCTGGGTGCTCGCGCAGGGTGGACACCCGGTCGGGCTGGACCTGTCGCACCGCCAGCTCCAGCACAGCCGTCGGATCGATGACGAGCTGGGCACCAGGGTCCCGGTGGTAGAGGGGACCGGCACCGCGCTGCCGTTCGCGGACGCCACCTTCGACGTCGTGTTCTCGGCCTTCGGCGCGCTCCAGTTCGTCGCCGACGAGCACGCCGTGGTCGGCGAGGCCGCGCGGGTGCTGCGTCCGGGAGGCCGCTTCGCGTTCTCGATCACCCACCCGACGCGGTGGATGTTCCCGGACGACCCTACGGAGGGCGGCCTGGTCGCGGACTCGTCGTACTGGGACCGGACGCCGTACGTCGAGGTGGTCGACGAGACCGGCGAGGCCGGGTACGTCGAGCACCACCGCACCCTGGGCGACTGGGTGCGTGCACTGGCGGGGGCCGGCTTCGTCCTCGACGACCTGGTCGAGCCGGAGTGGCCGCCTGGCCACGACCGCACCTGGGGCGGCTGGAGCCGGGTGCGGGGGCTGCTGACGCCCGGCACCGCCATCTACGTGAGCCACCTGGCGACCGCCCCCGAGGAACGACCGGGCTCCTAGCGGGCGGCTCGGGTGCCCTTGCCCGAGGCCAACAGCAGGACGATGCCGCCCACCAGGCACAGCCCACCGCCGATCAGGCCCACCAGCGGGATCGTGGTCGTGACCAGCTTCAGGCTGCCGATGCTGTCCTGGGCATCGTCGACGTTCTTCTTGACCTGGTCGTCGGTGAACGCCAGCTGCAGGTCGAGCGCCTGCGTGCCGTCGGCCAGTGCTCGCTGCTGGTCGTCGGTCTGGTGGATGATCTTTCCCGTCTTCGGCTCGATGTAGATCTCCTTGAGGTCGTCGTAGGTGCCCTTGACACCCTTGGCGACGTCGATCGGGACCTTCTGCACGGCCACCTTGTAGACGTAGGTCTCCAGCCCGTCGACCTTCTCGGTGCGGTCGTACACCGCGTCGACGGCCTTGCCCGCGGTGCCGTCCCAGTACGGGTACGTCTTCTTCTCTGCGTCGAACGGCCACTTGTTGATCAGGCCGTCGTGGTCGACGGCGTCGTCGGGCAGGTACTTCCCGGAGTTCACCGCGAGCGCTGTCTTCCGGTCGGTGGCGAAGACGTCGGTGCTGGCCGAGATCAGCCGCTTGTCCTTGCCGTCGACGCAGTCAGGGGCGTCATCGGTGTCGACGAGCAGGCAGCTGGAGTTGGTGAACGCGACCACGTTGTCGTCGGAGACCTTGGTGTCGGACTTGGTGATGCTCGTCGCCTTGACCTTGTTCGGCACCAGCTCGCCGGTCGCCGTGTCGAGCTTCGCCGCCTCGCCTGTCAAACGGGTGGTCGCGTCGTTCTCGATCGGCGTCCGCTTGACCACCCCGGGCGCCCAGATGAGTGCTACCAGGCCGGCGGCAATCAGGAAACCAGCGAGGCCGAACAGCACAGGCACGCTCTTACGCATCCAGTCCCTCCCAGAACTTCGTCGGGCGAACGGTAGCGTAACTGGCGGGTAACAGCGGGTTCACGGGGACGTGTCCGACGATGCCCCGATCGGAGGACGACGGTGCAGGAGCCCGGCGACGAGGCCCTATCGGCGATCTACCGACTGCGCTTCGACGAGCGTGACCTGGTCAACAAACGTGTCCTCTGGGAGACGTTGGTATCCGACTTCTTCCAGCAGTACGTGCCCGAGAACGGCACCGTTGTCGACCTCGGCGCCGGTAGCTGCGAGTTCATCAACTCGGTCCGCGCAGCGCGCCGGATCGCGGTCGACCTGAACCCAGACACCGCGATGTTCGCCGCCCCGGGGGTCACCGTCCTGACCACCAGGTCCGACCATCTGGCGGAGTTGTCGGACGAGTCCGTCGACACCGTGTTCACCTCGAACTTCTTCGAGCACCTGCCCGACAAGTCAGTCCTGATGGCGACGCTTGCCGAGTGCCACCGGGTGACTCGACCGGGCGGCCTGCTGGTGGTGCTGATGCCGAACATCCGCCACCTGCCCGGTCGCTACTGGGACTACCTCGACCATCACCTTCCGCTCACGGACCTGAGCGTGCAGGAAGCACTCGGCCTGAGTGGCTATGAGGTGGTACGCCGCGTCGGGCGGTTCTTGCCGTACACCGTCAAGGACGCCCGCTTCCAGGTCCGGCCGCTGATGGTGCGGGGCTACCTCCGGCTACCGCTGGCGTGGCGGGTGCTCGGACGTCAGATGCTGGTCGTCGGCCGCCGCAGCTGACCGCGCTCACAGGATCCCATCCGCAAGGGCACGCCGCACCCACGGGATCACCACGTCCAGCATCGTGTCGAGGGTGGTGGTCGCCTCGAACCCGAGCACGTCGCGCGCCTTGTCCACGGCCGGGACCCGTCGCCGGACGTCGTGCACGAACGGCGCGTCGTGCACGACCGAGAACGGCCGGTCCTCGCCGTGGACCTTGGTCCAGATCGTCCGAGCCAGTTCGAGCACCGTGGTCGACTCGGCAGTGGACAGGTTGAAGTCCTCGTTGTGCGCTCTCTCGGACTCCAGCGCGGTCACGATCCCGCGGGCCAGATCGGCGCCGTACGTGTAGTGCCGAACCTGCCTGCCGTCGCCGAGCACATGGAGCGGGTCCTGGCCCTTGAGCACCTTCTGGACAAGGTCCGGGACCACGTGGCTCATCGCCAGCTTGACGTTCCCACTGGAAATCTCGACGTCTCCGCGAGCACGGCCCTCCCCCACGCCGACGCAGTTGAAGGGGCGGAGCACCGTGTAGGGGAGCCGATACTGGTCCCAGGCGGCCCGGGCGAAGTACTCCACCGCCAGTTTCTGGAAGCCGTAGGACGACACCGGCGGCGGGATCCGGCGCTCGTCACCCTCGACCGAGGGCCAACGGTCTGCGGACTCGAACACCATCGAGGAGCTCAGGTAGGTCACCTTGCGAAGGCGCCCCCGTGGCAGCACCCGGATCGCGGCGTCGCACGTAGAGGCCAAGATCCGCTCGTTGGTCGCCAGCAAGTCGTAGGCATAGGTGTGGAAGTAGGAGATGCCGCCGATCAGCGCTGCTCCGGCGACCAGGTGCTCGCAGTCCTGGAGCAGGTCCGCCATCAGGTCGACGTCGCGCGCGTCTCCCTCGATGAACCGGTACGCCGGGTGCCCGTCGTAGGACTTCGCAACCGGGCCGTACTTGGAGAAGTCGTCGACCCCTGTCACCGCATAGCCGCGCGTCAGTAGCTCCTCGACGAGGTAGCCGCCGATGAAGCCGGCCGAGCCGGTGACCAGCACCCGGCCCATCTCGCGCTGGCTCACGTCCCACCCTCCTTGCGCTCGTCTCGCCGGGCGATCGCTTCCGCGTGCCGTCGCACCTGATCCGGCGTGAGCCGCGGCCCGAAGGCGAAGCGGTACCACTGCAGGTACTTCGGGATCCAGCGTCGCATGTCGAAGTTCGAGGACCCGATCTTGCGGTCCAGCCAGATCGTGGGCAGCTCCGCGACCGGCAGGCGTAGCCGACGTGCCTTGGCGGTCAGCTCGAGCCCGATCTCGAAGCCGCTACGGCTGTGTATCCCGACCGCGCGCACGAACTCGGTGTCGTAGGCCTTGAAGCTGTTCGTTGCGTCGTCGGTGCCGACCCGGGCGAAGGTGCCCAGAGTGCGTCCCGCCGTACGCGAGAGCAGCCCCTTGACCGCCGCACCGCCGACCTGCTGGCCACCGTGGGAGTACCGCGAGGCCGCGGCGACCACCACCCCGCGCTCCACCAGCCGGGCCAGCGGGTCGATCATCCGCGGGTCGTCGCTGCCGTCGGCCATGGTGACCACGACCACGGAGAACCGCGCCCGGTCGACGCCGTACCGGATCGCGTTCGCCGGACCAGGACCGTACTCGCCGACCAGGGTGCGCACCCGCGCGTCGCCACCCATGTGTTCGGCTACGGCTGCCACCGTCGGGTCGTCGGGGGTGTCCACGACGACGAGCACCTCGAACTCCAGCGCGATGCTCTCCACCAGCCGGTCCAACACCCGCGCGATGCCGCCCGCCTCGTGGAAGGCGGGGATCACCACCGACACCGACGGGACGCTCACACGCGGCTCCCGGCTCCGCGAAGGTCCCATACGTCGACGACCGGCAGCGTCGTCTCGAGATCGCGATACACCTCGTGTGGGGCGCCCACCACGAGCAGGTCGGATCCGGCCAGCACATCCTCGATCGGGAGCAACGCCGGGTCGTCACTCACGTAGGGGTCAGTCGTGAGCACGCGCTCGGCCCTAAAGGACAGCAGCCGCTTGAGCCGATAGGACAGGCTCGAGCGCCGGTCGTCGCTCTCGGCCTTGAACGCCATCCCGAGGATGCCGACAGTCAGCCGTGAAAGGTCACGCCCCGCCTCGATCCGCTTGACCAGATAGTCGGGCAGGCCCTCGT
>Ga0207708_10002150_pt1 | contig 14551 bp, 8 predicted proteins | sample KBSK5101metaG_FD_184340 | JGI IMG/M metagenome (GOLD analysis project Ga0207708, IMG submission 184340) | Corn, switchgrass and miscanthus rhizosphere microbial communities from Kellogg Biological Station, Michigan, USA - KBS K5-10-1 metaG... | ecosystem: Host-associated > Plants > Roots >...
CCCACATCTCGCGCTCGAAGCTCGCCGGCGGCTCGGGCACCGGCGTCACGTCCACCAGCCGCAGCGTCGCCCGCACGTCACGGTCGGCGTGCTGGCAGTCGGCGCACCACGCCAGGTGCGCGCGCACCCGGTCGCGGTCGGCCGGGTCCAGCTCGCCGTAGTAGTCGAGCACGATGTCCTCGTCGGCGAGATGTCCTGATGAGAGTCGATCGGTCACGGTCACGCCCCTGCAAACGACGCCAGCGCCACGCGCATCTTGCGCACCGCCCGGAAGATGCAATGTTTCGTCGCGCTCGTCCTCAGATCGAGCGCGGTTCCAATCTCGTCGATCGAGAGCCCCTCGACGTGCCGCAGCATGAAGGCCGCGCGCTCGAGGGTCGTCAGGCTCGTCAGCGCGGTCGCCAGCTGCTGCTGCATCTCCACGCCGAACACCAGTCGATCGGCCGTCGGCGTTTCCACCACGGCCCGCTCGCTCAGCGGCCCCTGCTGCAGGTCGGACGGGTCGTGCGCCAGCTCGCGGAAGCGCCGGCCCCGGATGTGATCGATGGCGCAATTCACCGCAATCCTCGTCAGCCAGGTCCGCACGTCCGCCCGCGACTCGAAGCTGACGAGCTGCCGGTGGGCCTTCAGCCAGGTCTCCTGCACCACGTCCTGGGCGTCCTCCACGTTGCCGACCAGGCGATGCGCCACGGCGAACAGATATCGGCTGTGGCGCTCGACGAGCACCCGGAAGGCCTCGGTGTCGCCGCCCCGCGCCTGGGCAACGACCAAGGGGTCGCTGTCGTGCATGCTTGATGCTTGGACGGCTTCCCGGGCAAAAGGTTGGCCTCCGGCGTGCGGGGACGGACCGCTCCGTCCCACCTCCGGACACTCGCGCAGCGCTACCACGCGCGACATCCCGCCGATTGTGCCGGTTTTCGTGTGAACGTCAGCCAGGGCGCGCCCAGGAGCCCTGGTACAGCGCTTGATGTCCAGCCGGCATGGCCCAGGCGACCCCGACCGTGCTCGTGGCCGACGATCAGCCCGACGTGATCGCCGCGCTGCGGCTGCTCCTGCGGACGGCGGGCTTCGACTCACAGGGCGCCGGGTCGGTCGAGGACGTGCGGACACACCTGGCCGCGCGCGACTTCGACGCGGTGCTGATGGATCTCAACTACGCCCGCGACACGACGTCGGGTGCCGAAGGGCTCGAGCTCATCTCGGACCTGCATGCCCGGCTGCCGCACCTGCCGCTCATCGCCATGACCGGCTGGGCCAACGTCGAGACCGCGGTGGAAGCGATGCGGCGCGGCGCCCGCGGCTACGTCCCGAAGCCGTGGAACAACGAGGCGCTCGTGCAGGTGCTGCGCGCGGAGATCGATCACGCGCGCGCCGCGCAGGAAACGACGGACGGCGCCTCCAGAGAGTGGCGTGAGGCGCAGGCCATTCATCGCGCCCTCCTGCCGTCGGTCCTGCCCGATGTCCCGGGCGTGCGGCTCGCGTGGCGATGGGAGCCGGCGTCGGGGTTCGGCGGCGACTACTACGACGCCTTCCCGCTCGGAGGCGACCGCCTGGCGCTGTGCATCGCCGACGTGTGCGGCAAAGGGCTGCCCGCCGCGCTCCTCGTCTCGAGCCTGCAGGCGACGGTGCGCGCGTTCGTCGACGAGCAGACCCCGCCGCACGTTGCTGTGGCCCGCATCAACCGCGCGCTCTGCCGCCAGGGCGCCCACGGCCGCTTCGTCACGCTGTTTCTCGCGGTGCTCGACCTGCGCGAGGGCGCGATGCACTTCTGCAACGCCGGGCACAATCCGCCCATCCTCGTCCGCCCGAACGGCACGGTGTCGCGCCTCGACGCCGGCGGCGCGGTCGTGGGGGTCTTCGACAGCGCGGCCTACGACGGCGGGCGCACGGCGATCGGGCCTGGCGACCGGCTGCTGCTCTTCACCGACGGGCTCGTGGAAGCGGGGTCGCTGTCGGCACGCGAGTACGGCGACGACCATCTGGTGGACACCGTCGTGGCCCATCGGACGCTCGACGCGGGCGCCCTCCTGGACCGCGTGTTCGGCGACGTCCACCAGTGGGCCGGCCGGCGCCTGGACGACGACGCCACGGCCTTGGCGATTGCATTCAGCGCCCGCCCGAGCCCGAACAGCACCGTCCCAGGAGCGGACACTGACCGTCAGCCCACGCGCCCGCAGTCGCCCAAAAGCATCGCGAGCACCAGCGCCGATGTGGCATAGCCTTTGAGCACAACTGGACCGGACCCATGCCCGATATCGCCCGCGACCCTGCCATCCTCCGCCGCAAACGGCTCCGCCAGGCCGCGCTGGGCGCCGTCGTCCTGGTGATCGTGGTCGCCGTGTCCGTGCAGCTGGCGCGCATGGAGCCGGCCGCGCCGTCGGTCGAGCGCGCCACCGTCCTCGAGGACACGGTGAAACGCGGCTCGATCGTCCGCCAGGTGCGCGGCGTCGGCACGCTCGTGCCCGAAGACACCCGGTGGCTGCCGGCGACGACCGAAGGGCGCGTGGAGCGCATCCTCCTGCGACCGGGCGCCAGCGTGCACGCCGACTCGGTCATCCTGGTGCTGAGCAACCCCCAAGTCGAGCAGGAGGCGATCAACGGCCGCCTCGCGCTGCAGTCGGCACGCGCCGGCCTCGACAACCTGCGCGCCCAGCTGCAGAACGATCTGCTGACCCAGGAAGCGCTCGCCGCGTCCATCGAGTCCGACTTCGAGCAGGCGCACATGGAAGCCCAGGCCAACGAGGCGCTGGCCAAGGAGCAGCTCGTCTCCGACCTGATTCTCAGGCAGTCGCTGCTCAAGGCGCAGACGCTGAAGAACCGCGTGGCCATCGAGACGAGGCGTCTGACCGCCGCGCGCGAGTCGATCGAAGCGCGGCTGCGGGTGCAGCAGGCCACCGTCGATCAAGCGCAGGCCGTCGCCGATCTCTACGCCAGCCGGCTGCGGGCGCTGCAGGTGACCCCGGGCTTTTCCGGCGTGCTGCAACAGGTGCCGGTCGAAGTGGGCCAGCGCGTCGGTCCGGGGCAGAACCTCGCCCGCGTGGCCGACCCGGGCCGGCTCAAAGCGGAACTCAAGGTCGCCGAAACCGAGGCTCGCGACATCGAGGTCGGCCAGCCGGCCGAAGTGGACACCCGCAGCGGCGTCGTCAGCGGGCGTGTGAGCCGCCGGGATCCGGCGGCAGCGAACGGAACCGTGACGATTGACGTCTCACTGACGGGCGAACTGCCGCGCGGCGCCGTGCCCGACATGAGCGTGGACGGGACGGTGCAGCTGCAGCGGCTCGAGAACGTGCTCTACGTGGGGCGGCCGTCGCTCGGCCAGGACAACAGCACCGCCGGCCTGTTCCGGGTGACCAATGCCAACGGCGACGCCCAGCGGGTGCAGGTCAAGTTCGGACTCAGTTCCGTCAACTCGATCGTCGTGCTCTCAGGGCTGAAAGAAGGCGACCGCGTGGTGTTGTCGGACATGTCCGCGTGGGATTCATACGACCGCGTCAGACTTCGCTAGCAAAGGACACGAGATGAGTCAGCCGCTGATCAAGCTGGAAACCGTGAAGAAGGTGTTCCTGACCGACGAGGTCGAGACGCACGCGCTCGACAACATCAACATCGAGATCCACCGCGGCGAGTACGTGTCGATTGCCGGGCCCTCGGGCTGCGGCAAGTCCACGCTGCTCTCGATTCTCGGCCTGCTCGACACGCCGACCGAGGGCACCTACACGCTGAACGACCAGGCGGTGGCCAAGCTGTCGCTGGCGCAGCGGGCGCGGGTGCGCAACCGCGAGGTCGGTTTCATTTTTCAGAGCTTCAACCTGATTGGCGACCTCAACGTGTTCGAGAACGTCGAGCTGCCGCTCACCTATCGCGGCATGCGCGCCGCCGAGCGCAAGCAGCGCGTGACCGCGGCGCTCGAACGCGTGGGCATGGCGCACCGCGCCAAGCACCTGCCAAGCCAGCTTTCCGGCGGCCAGCAGCAGCGGGTCGCCGTGGCGCGCGCCGTGTGCGGCGAGCCGTCGATCCTGCTCGCCGACGAGCCGACCGGCAATCTCGACTCGAAGAACGGAGAGGCCGTGATGGACCTGCTCAAAGAGCTGCACATGAGCGGCGCGACGATCTGCATGGTCACCCACGACGCGCGCTACGCGTCCCATGCCGCCCGTCACATTCATCTCTTCGACGGCCGCGTCGTCGAGGAATCCCTCGCCGTGGTGTGAGGTCATGAGCGGCCTGCGGCAGGCGCTCCGCACCGTACGACGGCAGTCGGGTTCGGCTGCCGTGGTGGTCGTGACCCTCGCGGTCTCGATTGCCGCCACCACCATCATCGCCAGCCTGATCGAATTCCTCTTCCACGCCATCCCGGTTGCGGATCCGTCGCGGCTGGCGATGGTGTCGTCCACCGATCCGCGTCCCAGTCAGGCGCAATCGGGGATGTCCGGCGGCGTCGCGCTCTCCGGCACGTCGGTGCCCGACCTCGTCGACTGGTCGGCGCGCTCGCGAACCATCGACGAGTTCATCGCCTTCCGCTACGACTCGGCCACGCTGCGCGAGAACGGCGTGCCCGAGCGGGTGCGCGTCGTGCGCACCACCGCCAACCTGCCCACGGCGTTCGGCTTCCAGCCGGCGTCCGGACGGCTGTTCCGCGCCGAGGAGGGACTGGCGGGCGCGCCGCGCGTCGTGCTCGTGAGCGACGGCTTCTGGCGCCGGCACTTCGACGCCCGGGCAGGGGTCGTCGGCAGCTCGCTGATCCTCGATGGCGCGCCGCACACGGTGGCCGGCGTGCTCCCGCCCGCTCTCAGCCGCGGCATCTTCACCGACGTGGACTTCTTCGTGGCGACGCCGCTCGACGCCGCGCGGGCGGCGCGTGACGACCGCCGCCTCTTCGTGTTCGGACGGCTGCAGCCCGGTGCGACGATCGACCAGGCCTCGGCGGAGCTGTCGTCGATCGCCGCCGATTTGAGGCGCCGCTACCCCGCAACCAACGCACAGACCGGCGCGGTCGTCCGGCCGCTGCTCGAGCAGCTCGGCGGGAACATCGCCGCGATCGTCGGCATCATGGCCTTCATCGCCGCGCTCATCGTCGCGACGGCCTGCGCCAACGTGTCGAACGTCATGCTCGCGCTCGGCGCCGCCCGGCATCGCGAGCTGTCGATCCGCAGCGCGCTCGGCGCCGGCCGGCTCGAACACGTACGCCGGCTGATGCTCGAAGCGGCGGTGCTGGCGGCGGCGGCCGGCGCGTTGGGCATCCTGCTCGGCGCTTCGGGGCTCGACGCGATCAAGCGGTTCGCTGGTCCGGAGTCGCGCCTCTTCGGCGGCACGTCGATGAACCTGTGGGTGCTCGCCACCGGCGTGCTCGTCTCCTTCGTGCTGCCGTTCGCGTTCGGTCTCCTGCCGGCCGTCAACGTCTCGAAGCCCGACGCCACCGAGCTCAAGGACGGGACGCGCACCATCCACCCGGGGAGCCGCCGGCTGCGGACGGCGTTGACCGCGCTCCAGGTCGGGCTGACGGTCGTCCTCATGGTGCAGATTGCGATCATGGGGCGCAGGGTGCTCACGATCGGAACCGCGCCGCTCGGATTCGATCCGTCACGCACGCTTGCGTTCACGCTCGAGCTGCCCGAGTCGCGCGGGCTGGACGCCGAGCGCTTGCGGACTTTCGAGCGGCAGGTCGTCGCGCAGCTCGAAGCGCTGCCGCAGGTGGACTCGGTCTCGCTCACGAGCCGCGTGCCCATGGGCGACCGAGAACAGATCGTGCCCGTCACAATCGACAACCGGCCCGCGGGCACGCCGGCCGAAATGCCGGCCACCGCGATTGTCGCCGCGGGTCTCGAATTCTTCTCGACGCTCCGCGTCCCCGTTGACGAAGGGCGTGCGTTCACCCCCGCCGACGCCGGCGGCGGTCCGCCGGCTGTGGTGGTCAGCCGCGAGGCCGCACGCCGGTTCTGGCCCGGACAGAGCCCCGTCGGGCGGACGCTCACCGTCCGGGCTGAGGGCTGGCCGGCCACGCCGCTCCGCGTCGTCGGCGTCGTCCGCGACGTGCGGCCGGCCGACGCCGACGGGCGGGTTGGCCCGCAGGTCTACGTGCCATGGTCGTGGCATCCCGAACGGCGCCTGCGGTTCGTCGTCCGCACGACCGCGGCCGACCCGCTGCAGCTCGTGCCGGCGATCCGCGCTCGAGTGGCGACGATCGAACCCGACGAACCGATCTTCGACGCCTTCTCGATGAAGCAGATCCTCTACCAGGATGTCGCGAGCGAGTACGTGCTGTCGATCGTGTTCACCGCGATCGCCCTCATTGCGCTCGCGGTGGCGGCCGTCGGCGTCTACGGGCTCGTCGCGCACAACGTCACGCAACGCACGCGAGAGATCGGGCTTCGCCTCGCGCTGGGTGCGGCGCCGGCCGCCGTCATCCGCATGGTACTCAGCGACGGCACACGGCCGGTGCTCTACGGCGGTGTGGTCGGCCTCGCAGCGGCCGTCGCCCTCGCCTTCGCGACCGCCGCCACGTTCCTGGGGAACGCGCGCGATCCGATCGTCTACGTGGCCGTGGTCCTCGTGGTCGCGTTCGCGGCGCTCGCGGCCAGCTACGTGCCGGCGCGCCGCGCGAGCCACATCGATCCGGTCGACGCGCTGCGCGATTAGGACGACGCGCCAACGAGAGGAACCATGCTCGATACGCTGCTGCAGGATATCCGCCACGCCGTCCGGTTTCTTGGCCGGCGGCCGCTCGTCACGGGAGTCGCCGCGCTGTCGCTGGCGCTCGGCATCGGCGTCAACACTGCCATTTTCTCGGTCTTCGATCGACTGCTCCTCAGCCGGCTTCCGGTACCCGCCCCAGAGGAGCTGGTCAATCTGACGTCTCCGGGCCCGCACCCCGGCAACACATCGACAGGCTCCGCCGGTACCGCGCCGGCGGTGTTCACGTATCCGCTCTTCCGCGATCTCGAGCGCATCCAGACCGCCTTCACGGCCCTCGCCGGCTTCCGGGACATCAGCGGCAACGTCCGCTATCGCGGCGACACCGCCAGCACCCGAGGCCTGCTCGTGTCGGGAGGCTACTTCACCGCGCTGCGGCTGCGCCCGGCGCTCGGTCGGCTGTTGACGGCTGACGACGATCGCGAGGGCACCGCGAGCGACCTCGTCGTGCTGAGCCACACGTACTGGACGACGCGATTCGCTGCCAACCCGGCCGTACTGAACGACACGCTGACGCTCAACGGCGTCCCGATGACGATCGTCGGGGTGGCGCCCGAAGGCTTCAAGGGAACCTCCACCCAGGATGTGGAGCGATTCTTCATCCCGCTCCGCATGGCACCCCGCGTCACGCGCTGGCGCGACACGACCAGCCGGCGGGACTGGTACATCTATGCGCTCGGGCGGTTGCGGCCGGGGCTGACCATGGCGCAGGCCGAAGGCGCCATGAGGCCGCCGTTCCAGGCACTGATCCGCGAGGTCGATCTGCCAGCGCAGCAGGCGCGCCTCACCGCACAGGCGCGCGAGGAGTATGGGAAGCGCACCCTCGTGCTCTCCCCCGGCCTGCGCGGCCACACCAACGACCAGACCGAAACGCGGACCGTGCTCTCGCTGCTCTTTCTCGTCACCGGATTCGTGCTGCTCATCGCGTGCGCCAACGTCGCGAACCTGCTGCTCGTGCGGGCCACCGAACGGACGGGAGAAATCGGGGTCCGTGTCGCGCTCGGCGCCTCGTCGCTCCGCGTGGCGCGTCTGATGTTCACCGAGGCCAGCCTGCTGTCGCTGCTCGGCGGCCTCGGTGCTTTGGTGGTCGCCAGGCTGACGATGGCCGGCATCACACGGCTGCTTCCGGACGCCGACGCGGAGATCGTCGCCTACTCGATGAACCGGGACGTCCTGCTCTTCACGGCCTCTCTCAGTCTCGCGACGGCCGTCGTGTTCGGCCTGGTGCCGGTCCTGCACGCGATCCGCAGAGGCGCCGACGGCGCGCACGCCGGACAGGCGCGCGCCACGAGCACGCGCGGTGTCATGCGGACTCGGGCCCTGCTGGCGGGCGGCCAGGTCACGCTGGCCACGGCGCTGCTCGCGCTTGCCGGCCTGATGGTGCTGAGCCTGGCCAACCTCGCGCGTGCCGATCTCGGGGTCAACCGCACGGGTCTCTCCGTCTTCCGCATCGTGCCGGTCTTGAACCGCTACCAACCCCCACAATCGCTGGCGCTGTTCGACAAGGTGACGGGCGCGCTGCAGCAGACGCCTGGGGTCGCATCGGTGAGCGGCGCCACGCTGCGCCTCCTCGACGACTCGAGCAACGGGGCCGACATGACGGTGACCGGGTTCACGCACGGACCCGACGCCGACACCCACGCTTACTCCAGCGACGTGGGCGAACGCTATTTCGCCACGCTCGGCATTCCGTTGATCGCGGGGCGCGAGTTCACGACCGCCGACACCGCCGATTCGAGACCCGTCGCCATCGTCAACGAGGCGTTCGCGCGCAAATTCAAGCTGGGGCGCAACGCGGTGGGCGCACGCATCGGCACCACCGAGGGCAGGCCGCCGGACATCGAGATCGTCGGGCTCGTCGCCGACGCGGCCTACGAGTCCGCACGCGAGGCTCCGCCGCCCCAGTTCTTCAGACCGTACCGCCAGGGAGCGCCGGGACAACTCACGTTCTACGTGCGCACCGCGCCAGGGATGGACCCGGCGCCGGTGCTGGCGGCGATTCCCCCGCTCGTGCACCGCTTCGATCCCAATCTCCCGATCGAAGCCATGCGCACGATGGACGAGCAGTTCGACGACAGCACCACCAGCGAGCGCGTGGTGATGACGCTGTCGGCCAGCCTCGCCGCGCTGGCGACGGTCCTTGCGGCCGTCGGGCTCTACGCGGTCCTCGCCTACTCGATCTCGCAGCGCATCCGCGAAATAGGCATCCGCATGGCGCTCGGGGCGCGCGGGTCCGACGTCCGGAGGATGGTGCTCGCTCAGACATCGCGGATTGCCGTCACCGCCAGCCTCATTGGCGTCGCGCTGGCCATCGGACTCGCGCGCGTTGCCGAAGCGATGCTGTACGGCGTCACGCCGCTCGATCCGCGCGTGCAGGGCGGGGCGGCGCTCCTCATGCTGACAATCGCCCTCGGTGCCGGCCTGCTGCCGGCACGCCGCGCGGCGGCGGTGAATCCGGTCGAGGCGCTGCGCGCGGACTGAGGCACGCAACAGGAGAAGCGCATGCTGGACACACTGCGTCACGATCTCCGGCACGGCTGGCGGATGTTCCGGAAGAATCCGGGATTCGCCGCTGTCGCCATCACCTCGATCGCGCTTGGCGTCGGCGCCAATGCGGCGATGTTCAGCCTCGCGGATGGCCTGGTGCTGCGCCCGCTCCCGGTGCCCCGGGCCAGCGCGATCGTGACGATCGACGCCCTCGCGCCCGGTGTGGGATTTCGCAACCCCAGACTGTCGTATCCGGAATACCTCGACGTGCGCGATCAATCGCGAAGCTTCGAGGGGCTCGTCGCCTACACCCTGGTCGTCACCAGTTTCGCGCGAGACGCCAACGAACAGGTCCAGCGCAAAGCGGGGATGGCCGTGAGCGGCAACCTCTTCGACGCGTTGGGTGTGCGTCCGCGCCTCGGCCGGGCCTTCCGGCCCGACGAGGACCGCGCGGGCCGGCCCAGTCCCGTCGTGATCCTGGACTCCGACGAATGGACCCAGAACTTTGGGGCCGACCCCTCAATCGTTGACCGGCGCATCCGCATCGGCGGCGTCGAGGTCACCGTGATCGGCGTCGCGCCTGCCGGCTTCACCGGCATCGATCACGACGTGCATCCGGCGTTCTACGTGCCGCTGTCGCTGTGGACCGCCGTTCAGAGCGGGCTCACGGGCGACGAGCTGACGCGGCGGGACGCGGCTGCGGCGGTATTGGTGGTGAAGGGACGGCTGAAGCCGGGGGTGACCGTCGCTCAGGCGCGAGCGGACGTGGAGCACGTGGCCGCCAATCTGGCCGACGCCCATCCGGAGACCAATCGTGGCCGCGGGTTGACCGCGCGCACGCAGCTCGACTCCTTCAATCAGCGTCCTGGCGGCGGCGACACCCAGACCGTCACGATGCTGCTGACGCTGGCCGTCGCGGTGCTCCTCGTCGCGTGTGCGAATGTCGCCGGCCTGCTGGCGAGCCGGGCGCCGGCGCGGGCGCGCGAGTTCGCCGTGCGTCTGGCCGCGGGCGCGCCCCGGTTCCGGCTGATTCGACAGCTCCTCCACGAAAGCCTGCTCATCGCGATCGGCGGCAGCGTGCTGGGCCTGGCGGTGGCCTTCGGGGCGGTCTCGATCTTCCAGCGGCTCGAGTTCCCCACCGACATTCCGCTGAAGCTGACGTTCGCGCTCGACACCCGTGCGCTCGCCGTCGGCATTGCCGCCGCGTTCGTCAGCGCGATGCTGGCCAGCCTCATTCCGTCCTGGCAGGCCACGCGCACGAACCTCGTGGATGCCCTCAAGGATCGGACCGCCGCCTCGAGCCGGTCGCACCTCTGGGGCCGCAGCCTGCTGGTGAGCGGCCAGGTCGCGTTGTCGCTCGTGCTCCTGACGGTCTCGGTCTTCCTGTATCGCGCCGTCCAGGCCGAGTTGCAGCAAGGCCCGGGGTTCCGAACCGATCACCTGCTGATGATGACGTTCGATCCATCCCTCGCCCGCTACGACGCGGCGCAGTCCCGGCAGTTCTATCGCACGCTGACAGACCGGGCCCTGGAGGTTCCCGGCGTCACCTCGGTGGCGCTCACGTCAGCTGTCCCGATGAAGGCCGACACGATGGAACCCGTGGCCGTCGCCCCCGAGGGGTTTCAGTTTCCGCGCGGCACCGAGAACGTCAACGTCCTGTGGGGGCGCGTGGACGAACGGTACTTCGACACTCTCGGCATCCCGCTGGTCGCCGGCCGAGGATTCCGGGCGACCGACACGGAAGGGACGCCTCACGTCGCGGTCGTGAACGCCACCTTCGCCGCCCGCTACTGGCCGAATCAGAACCCGATCGGCAGGCGGGTCCGTCTCAATCGCGCGACGCCGGACGTCGTGGAGGTCGTGGGCGTCGCCCGCGACATCAAGAACCTCTTCATCGCGATGCCCGCGGGCGAGTTCATCTACGTGCCGCGTCTGCAGCAGCCGGACCAGCAGACCACCCTGTTCGTCGGAACGGCGGGCGACGCAGCCGCCATGGCCGCGCCGATGCGCGACGCCGTGCGCGCCATCGACGCGAACATGCCGGTGTTCGGCGTCCGGACGATGGAGCACTTCTACTTCTCACGCGCCATCTACACCTCGCGCCTCATCGTCGGCAGCGTGGGCAGCATGGGTTCGATGGGGCTGTTCCTCGCGGTTATCGGGCTGTACGGGCTCGTCGCCTACTCGGCCGGCCGGCGCACGCGCGAGATCGGCATTCGCATGGCGGTCGGCGCCCAGCCGGGGTCGGTGCTCAGGATGGTCTTGCGTCACGGGCTGGTGCTCTCGGCCAGCGGCGTGGCGGTGGGTCTCGTGATGAGCGTTGCCACCGGAGGACTGCTCAGCGGCGCCTTCCCCACCCAGGGCTCGATCGACCTGGCCACCTACGCACTGGTCGTGCCGACGCTGGTCGGCGTGACCTTGCTCGCGGCCTACATTCCGGCCCGGCGCGCGGCCGCCGTCGATCCGGTCGACGCGCTGCGCGCGGACTGACACGCCACGTGGCTGCCGGTCTTCAGACCGGCCTTGGGAGTCGTACATGTTCGAGACACTGATTCAGGACCTCCGGCACGGGCTGCGGATGCTCGCCAAGAACCCGGGCTTCTCGCTCGTGGCGATCGCGTCGATTGCGGTTGGCGTCGCGGCGTGCGCGACGATGTTCAGCGTCGCCGACGGCATGGTGCTGCGCCCGTTGCCGGTACCGCGCGGCGGCGATGTCGTGACGATCAACGGCACGGCGCCCGACGACGGCGGCCGCGGGACGGGCCTCTCGTATCTCGCCTATCGCGAGTTTCGTGACACGGCGCGGAGCTTCGCCGGCGTGGCCGCACACCGGGTGCTGGCTACGAGCTTTGCGCTCCGGCGCGAAGACCAGGCCGAGAGCCGTCTCGGCTTCGCGGTCAGCGGCAACCTGTTCGACGTCCTGGAGGTGCGGCCGGAGCTGGGGCGATTCTTCCGACCCGACGAGGATCAGGTGGCCGGCCGCGACGCCGTCACGGTGATCTCGCACGACACCTGGATGCAGGCGTTCCGCGGCGATCCCGCGGTCGTCGGCCGGGAGCTGCGGCTGAACGGCGTGCCCTTTACGGTGATTGGCGTGGCGCCGGCGTCGTTCACCGGTCTCGAGCTCGTGCTGCCGGGCGCGTTCTACGTCCCGCTGAACAGCCTGCCGAAGCTCGTCCCGCCCGCGCAGGCCAATCTGCTCGACCTGCGGGTGGTCCGCATGCTGAACCTCCGGGCGCGGCTCCGGCCAGGGGTGACGCTGACCCAAGCCCGCGCCGAGGTGCGCCAGATCGGGCTCGCCTGGCAGCAGGCGCACCCGGCCGACGAGCGGAATCGCGGGCTCATCTTGCGCACGCACTTCGAGGCCAGGCAGGTCGAGCGCGGCTATGCGGTGACGGTCGTGGCGATGATGCTGACGATGGCGCTGGTCGTGCTGCTGGTCGCCTGCGCCAACGTGGCCGGGCTGCTCACCAGCCGCGCCCCGACGCGCGCACGGGAGATCGCCGTGCGCATGGCCATGGGCGCCGGGCGCGTGCGCCTCGTGCGCCAATTGCTGACCGAGACGCTGCTCGTCGCGGTTGCCGGCGGACTGGCGGGCGTGGGACTTGCCTACGGCGTGATCCGCCTGTTCCAACAACGCACCATCATCTCGGACATCGGCGTGCGGATTGATTTCAACACCGATCGCCGGGTGATCGCCGTCGCGGTAGCCGTGTCCGCCGCGAGCGCGCTCGTCGCCGGCCTGATTCCGGCCTTCCGCTCGGCGCGCGTCGCCGACCTGTCGGGCACGCTGCGCAACGGCGCCGAGACTGGAATGCGCCGGCGTCTGTGGGGCCGGCACACGCTCGTGGCCGGTCAGGTGGCGCTGGCGCTCGCGCTCGTCACCGTCGGCGTCTTCCTTTATCAGACGTTCGGCGCCGAGCTGCGCAAGGGACCGGGCTTCCGGACCGATCACCTGTTGCTCGTCGATCTCGACGCGACGTTCGCGCGCTACGACGGGCCCCGGGCCGTCCAGTTCTACGAACAGCTCAAGAATCGCGTGCGGGCGCTCCCCGGAGTCTCTTCGGTGGCGGTCTCGTCGTTTGTGCCGTTCAATCAGGACTATCGCGATCGCGCCGCGCTGGTGCCCGAGGGCTACCAGCTCCCGAAAGGCGTCGACAACCTGCAGATACTCGCGAGCCGCGTCGACGAGGGGTACTTCGACACCATGCGCGTGCGGCTCGCGGCGGGGCGCAGCTTCCTGTCGACGGACACGACCGATGCGCCGGGAGTCGTGATCGTGAACGAAACCATGGCGGCCAAGTACTGGCCCGGCCAGCAGGCCATCGGCAAGCGCGTGCGGCTCGCGGACGGCACGTGGAGACAGGTGGTGGGCATCGCCGCCGACACCAAATACAACACGATCACCGAAGCGCCCCTCGACTTCATCTATCTGGCCGCGCGGCAGGACCCGGCCATCCGCACGACGCTGCTCGTCGGCGTGTCCGGCGAGAGCGCGAGCGTCGCCGCTCCGGTGCGCGAAGTCGTGCGATCGCTCGATCGCGATGTGCCGATCACCGGCGTGTGGACGATGGAGGACTTCTATGAAGGCAACACCGCCACGCTGACCCGCTATCTCACCCGCGTCGTCGGCGGCATGGGTCTCGTCGGTCTCGGGCTGGCCATGGTCGGCCTCTACGGTCTGGTGGCCTACGCGGTGAGCCGCCGGACGCGGGAGATCGGCATCCGGATGGCCATCGGTGCCCAGCCGGGCTCGGTGCTCGGACTGGTGATGCGGCAGGGCATGCTCCTCGTGGCGATTGGTGGGGCGCTCGGCCTCGCGCTGACCGTTGGCGTCAGCGGCCTGCTGCGCGGCATATTCCCGTCCAGCGCGGGCGTCGAGCTCGGTGTCTACGCGCTGGTCGTCCCCGCCCTGCTCCTCGTCACTCTGCTCGCGGCGTTCGTACCGGCGCTGCGCGCGGCGCGGATCGATCCGCTGGCGGCGCTGCGCCAGGACTGACGCGAGAACTGGACTGAGGTCCGTAGAGGCGGGTCTTTAGACCCGCCTGCAGGCGGACCTGAAGGTCCGCCTCTACGACGCCGGCACCATCGGCAGCATCCGCGACGGCGTCTGGCGGCGCGGGTGACGGCCGACAGCCAGCGCGAGATCGATCAAATGCCCGGCCGTGATCCCGGCCACGAGCGGATAGCGGTGCAGCCACTGCAGGCCGGCGCTCACGGCACAGCCGCACTGTGAGCAATCGGGGTTGCCGCCGAAGAAGCACGGCTCGATCGCCGTCTTCAGGTCCGCCGACACGTTCGAGGAGATTCGCGCGAACGTGCATTCGCCGGGGCTCGCCGGCGGCGTGGCAAACGCTTTCAGCGCGCCGTCGGG
>Ga0207708_10002152_pt1 | contig 14550 bp, 15 predicted proteins | sample KBSK5101metaG_FD_184340 | JGI IMG/M metagenome (GOLD analysis project Ga0207708, IMG submission 184340) | Corn, switchgrass and miscanthus rhizosphere microbial communities from Kellogg Biological Station, Michigan, USA - KBS K5-10-1 metaG... | ecosystem: Host-associated > Plants > Roots >...
CGGCGAGGTTTGTCTCGATTTTATCAGGAGGTTTGCCGTAGCCGTATTGAACAAATGCAATCTGCTTTTGCACGTCTTTGGATTCCGACCAATCGCGCAAGATACATTCAACGCGCGTCATTACTTCGCCATTGGTGTCTGTGATTTTCTCGTGCGCGACGCTTTGCGCCAATCGCCTTAAACGAGTCGCACACCGCTTTAGAAACTAGCAGGGATCAATGACGTGCCAGTTATTCGCAATTCTTTGTTGGAATTGGCTTCATACCTAGGAAAATTTCGGGCTCTGAATCAAATAGGAGAGTTCCATTGTCACAGTTATTTTTCAGAATTGAGGCCACTTCCTGTAGTCGTGCAATGACTCCCTTGGCTTCATCACTCGTCATAAGAGTTTGATTTTCAAAATACTCGAGCAAATCGGCCGGATTTGTTTTTGCAAAACTCTGAACGTGTTTGTAGACGCGAGAACTGATGTGACGAAGATGCTGAACCATATTATTTTTTTGAACTACATTGCTATTTTGCCGCAATCCACAATCGTTGTCGGCAAGAACCATTACGGGAAACTGAACATAAGGAATATGGTTCGCGTTTAGATACTGCATCGTCGTTTGATTAGTACCATCAATCGGTTTGTTTGCCTTCGTAGCTTTTACAGAACGAAGCTTTTGACCAGTGGCTGTTTGCTCCAACCAATAAATTTTTTCTTTTTTAGCTACATTTCCAAACCTGTCCTGTTGAGCCAATATGTGATCGATAATTGCCATTTCACCTACATCGCGAACGGCCATCATTTGCCCGAGTGTCTTCAGCGAAGGCGGAATTTGATTCCTTATCTCTGAGCCATTCGTAGCCATGGCCCAAGTTGAAGATGAAAGAAAGGGAGCTGCAGGATTGGAATCGGGACCCCTGCGATTCAAAGTAGGATGGTGATCAATTCCACCCTTATGGTCGACCATTGCTCCGTAAAGAAGTCCGTTCTTTATCACTTTAGGACTTGAAGCTGCAATTTTGCTAACGAGTCCAGCCCAAGTTTGCCTTATGAGACCGTGAGCATAGACGTCCGCCATTTTTTCGACTCCCTTGTGGGTTGCTTGTTCCATCGTTCGATAGACAGCTGCCGGAACATCAACATGAATTTTGAGTGCATCAGCCAGCTTTCCGTAAGCTAATATCGCCGGAGTATAAGAGCAGCTTGTTGATTGCTTAAATTTTGCTAGAAAGTCGGCGTTTCTCCCTGTTTCCTTGGCGCATTCCTTCTGTTCAAAGGATGCTCTCGAAACTCCCGTCGGTAATTCGTAGATATCAGTCCCAGGATTTGTGCTATGAAGTGCAGGACAGAAAATCACGTTCGGATCGTCGAACTTAATTTTACAAAGGTCGTCTTCATCGTCCTTTCGACCTGAATCAATTTCAGTTCCAGGAGCCGGAGGAAGTGCTACGCATTCTTCTCTGCCGTAGGAAACACGTGATCTACCAAATGTGTCTGGGACCGAAGCCATACTTCGCTCAGGTTCTAAATTTGAACATCGACTGCCAAATAGACTATAACAAGCTGAATAAGTCTCATGAGATGAAGTATGAATCACCATGCGGTTGCACTTCGCATAGTAACATCAGCGCGTACGATAAACCGCTTCCCGTAGCCTTGCGCGTCAACAATCCAGATCGTTTCAGCCTTCTCGCTCTAGAGCTGAGACCCAGCCCAAGCTCCATCCGGCATCGTGGAGATTGTCAGCGATGATTTCGCAGTACTTCACGGCTGCCTACGAAACCAACGCAAAAGGCTGAAAAACCGGAGTGGCAACTTTGACCAACTAGCGCAAATGCTAGTAATTACCGCCGACTTGGCGGAACCATTTTAGGGTGCGAGCGCGAGTAACAATCAGATAATAAGTTGGGCCAACCACAGTCCCTTCTCCCGGTTCTCCTATCTTACCTGAGGCAGAACAGAGATTCCCCGGGAAATGCGAACCGGGAATGCGGACCAATCTATTTTCAACAGCCTCTTGAATCTCGCTGGATGTAAATCCTTCACCGATAAGTGTGTTGATTGCCATTTTTATGTCACGTCGTTCTATCATCCGATTGAAAACACGCTCCGTATCTCCTTGCGTGGAAACATATTCTCCATAACCCCCAGACTTTACCCGCGATGGAGTGCAACAAAGCAGCACCAAAAGAATCCCAAAGTAGATAATCCAATTCCGATTCATGATCCGTTAGGCTGGCAGACTGCGCTCGCCTTTGGCAAGTCAAAAGATGCAACAATGCAACAATTCGCCTTTTACGAGGCAAGACGATGGTCCGAGAGGGTGCAACAATGATGCAACTTTAGCATCGTGCATTCCATGCACGTTTACGAAGTCCATCCGCGCAAAGATAAACGCGGCGTTGATCTGATTTCCGATGTGCTGCCATTTTGGTCGGCTGTGATGCGACGGCCCGATGGTCAGCAATGCAATCGACTACGCCAAGTTTCACAGCCGCTCAGATAAAGCTGTGATCTGACGCTGGCAACGCGGCCAATTGTATTTCCCGTGTTGACTCGTTTGGTCGGTGCGCCGATAGCAACCACTAACAGAAGGAGATCAATCATATGTTCGTGTTAATTCGTCACAAAGTCGCGGACTTCGCAAAATGGAAGCCAGTTTACGATGGCCACCTTCCAGCACGTCAGAAAGTCGGGCTGAAGGAAGTCCATCTCTTGCGCAACAACGACAATCCGAATGAGGTGATCCTGCTCTTTTCGGCGGAAGATCTCGACAAGGCGAAAGCATTCGTTGCGTCCGATGATGTACACCAGACGATGCAGAGGGCGGGAGTGAGCGACGAGCCGGATATCTATTTTCTCAAATAGCGGCTTTCAAGCCATTTAAACTAATTGTAGGCGTCGCCAGATACGCAGATCGCAGATTCAAGTTCCACGAACGCAGTTAGCATTTCATCGTCGCGCACGATAAAACGCTGTCCGTAGCCGTGCGCGTCCACAATCCAGATCGTTCGGCCTTCAACGTCCAAAGCTGACACCCAGCCTAAGCTCCGACCAGCTTTCTTGAGGTTGTAGGCGATTTATTTCCGAGTATTCACGCACGGCGGACCCTCCTCTTTTGACAAGCGGCCCAAGGGGACCAAACAGCGACGCAGTTACGAAGTTTATATATGAAAACCGTAACATCGTTCGCGTGATCTTCATTCAGACTATCACCGGAATTTGCCCTGGAGAATGGTATGAAGGGGCTATTGCGTTATGATTGGCTTTCCCATCAGGACATTCTTACTGAAGAAATAATCAAACGTCGCGTCAGGGAACCAACTGCGAAGACGCAGATTAGACCGTCAGAGAATCACTGATCAAAGCCCGAATTGTTGGCGGTCGCTTCGGTGCGCATCAGGACTCCGTTGCGTAAGAAATTTCACGCATTTATGAAATGTCGAACTTGAAATCCTTTAGATAATACCGTGGAGAGAAATTCAATTGCCCAAGATTCAGGTTGGAATTTTTCCTTCTGGTTCGCCATCTCAAGTCCGCTCGTCGGTGTTCTCGCCGGCCTCCTCGCGGCGGCAATCGTTTGCCGGATGACGTAAAAAGCCATGAGCATAACTGCGATCATATTCGCTTTGATCATCATGCTCTTCGGTTTCGATTCGACGAGACAGGTCAAGACACGGCAGAAACGCAAAGTTTTTTAGGCGCTCACATGATGCCGTGATTCGCGTTTACGATGCCGCTGCCAATGTGATCGAGACGCACGACAAAGAGTGGTAGGAGTAGCTCAAAAAGTCGAGCGATCACCCCCCGCTGACGAGCGGCCCCAAGCGTAACCACGCCATTTGTTGGTTTTGCCTATGATGGGCTTGGCTAGCGCAATATGTAGACTAAACCCGCAAGCCAAAACCGGCTTCAATGATAGCTGGCAAAACGGGACCGCCGACGTCAACAGCTACGGCCCCCAGGAGCCTTGTCTCCCGCCGGAGATGACCAGCTGCTGGTTGCTGCCGTCGGCATTCATGATCCAGATACCGCCCGACGCGGTCCACGAAATATGGGAACCGTCCGGCGACCAGGATGGCTCGTAGTTGGTGTTTGAAGATGTCAGCAGCGTCGTCAGGCTGCCGGGAGCATTTGGATCAAAAGTGCTGAGCTGATAGTTCTTCCTACCGGACAAGACGCCCATCACGACCTTCGGACCAGGGGACCATACCGTGTCGATAACAGCGCCGCTCGTGAGGACCTGTCGCGCGCCGCTGCCATCCGAGTTCACGACGAAGAGCTGTTGGCTGGAGCCGACCGCGTCGTTGTAGGCGATTTGCGAGCCGTCACTCGAGTACGAGGGTTGCTGGCCAGTCAACGTTAGACGTGTTTTGTTGGAACCATCAGCGTTCATCCTCCAGATACCGTGGTCGGTATAGACGATCTGCGTGCCGGTTGGATCGAATGACGGCACGCCGCCCGTCGCGGAAAGTTGCTGCGGGGAGTAGGGACCGGCGGAGTTGATGATCCAGATACCGCTGTTCTGATAAACGATTTTGCTGCCATCTAGCGAGAACTTGGGGTTCACGCCTGAAACGCCAAGAGAGGTGTCGCTGCTAGTCGTGAGGTTGAAGATGTGCAGGGTACCGTTCGCCGTGTAAACGATATGGCCCGCATAGGTAGTCGGCGGAGGAGTAGGGCTCGGCCTAGGACGGCCAACGGGTTTTGCCGTTTCGACCGCCGGCGGATTGGCGAGTGCCATGAGGAACGGCATCGCAGCGAGGAGCGCCAAGGCGAAGGGGAAAATAAATTTCATCAATGTTTTCATGGGCTTATTTGCTTTCACCACTCTCTTTCGGAAATCGCGGCGCGAAGTTTCCGAAAAAGTTCTTTCGGTTGTTCGACGGGAAAGACTACCCCGTCACCGGCGACTCGACTTCAGACATGCGGTCGTACAAGAAGATTGGTGACCGCGTGATGAAAATAACAGTCAAGAAAGATGGAAAGGTAACGCTCACCGGTCGCGTTGTGGTGTCCGCCGATGGCAACTCCCGAATTGTCACTACGGGCGAAGCCGGTGCGGAAGGCAAGAGCCCCAAAAACAGGGCAGTATGCGACAAACAATAAACGAGAGGACGCGCAGTTTTACAGCCGCTCGCATGATGCCCTAATTCGCATTTACGATGACGCTGGCAACGTGATACAAACGCACGACCACAAGGGCGATTTCAAAGAGCACCCGATGAATTACGGATGTTGGTAGCGCAAAACCGGATTGCACACCTCACGCAATGCCGACCTCAGAAAACTTCGCCAGATAGTTTGCGAATCGGTTACCTATAACCCTAAAGCGTAGTCATTACGGCCGACCAATATAATTCTTCACTACTTCGTTGTAAGTTAGATTTCGGTCCAGCATATCGGGCTTCATCGGCACGTTGTCGCAAGGTACGCAAGGGGGACATCCCGGGGTGCATCCGGTGCCCGGTTTGCAGTCGAAGTGTGTGAAATCGGCATCCACGTAATTTACTGTACCGAGGAACTGCTGTGTGTGGAAGTGTGCGCCGAACGCTCCCTCGCTTGGGCAGCTCCCTCCGTTCGGGCACAGCCACACCTTATCAGCGAACTGGAAGTGGCAGATGCCCAGGAGTTGCTCGGGGTGAGCGGCACCATAGGCAATTGACTCCCTTAACTGCCCATCGACCTTCTGGAGGTAGTTCGGCTTGGTCCGATCTTCACCGATCTCCGTGAAGAGCAGTGGCTTTTGGAACTGATCATACGTCAGTTTTACGTAGCCCTGGCCGGAATTCTCCGCGTTCTGAAACAGGTAAAAGGCGTCATTAAAAGTGTTTGCTGCCAAGAAGAGCCGGCTCTGCAGATTACGTATTGTCGTGTTACTCAATCCTTGCAGCAGGGGAGTGAAGAAGCCCCATGCAGGGTACCTCCCGCCATACCGTTCGAAATCGACTGGATGGGCGATAGGCGGCATACTGAAGCCGGAAAACTGGTCCTGCTCAATGCTTACCCAATCTTTCGTGAATTGCACGCACTCAGCGGCGGTAAAACCGTGAAGGCGCGGTTCGTTTCCCATGATGATGCCAGCAATCGCGGGGTGATAATCGGAGCCATTGTTTTGTCCTCCGTTGCTGAACGATCTGATTAGGTTCGGTATAAGTTCGAGCCGGTTTGGATAACCTTCGCCAGGCTTGAGAAAGTAATTCGAAACCGGCACAAGAACCTTGATCCCATGGGCCTGGCACCTGTCCAGGAACTTCTTGTGGTAGTTGCGCGGTTCCCAGTCGTAGAGCCGAACCAGATTGACGCCCATGCGTTTCAGGCTCGTCACATCATCACGGCCGCGGTATGTAATACCGCTCTGTGAGGTGAAGCTCTCGCCCCACAGCGGCTCCATGCAATTATAAGCAATGTCGCTCCCGAAGAAGATGCGGGTGGTGTTGGCGATCGATGGGCTGTAAGGTTGCGTAGCTCCTCGCACGGGATCGACGTAGAATGGCATCGGCTGGTAGCACATGCCTTTGTAAAAACCCGCGTTAACAAGTGGAGCTTGCCCAGTTCGGGTGAACGGCGTGGTGCCCAGGAGGGTGCCGGCCCCGGCGATAACGCTTGTCTCCAGGAAGCGCCTGCGCGTGACAGAGTGAATTGTTGTATCTTGATGGGATACTGGGGCTATCGAGCTCTCTTTTTTTTTCATTTTCATGCGGAGGAAGTTGTCTAGTTGTGTGAACGAGCCGTTCGTTCGCGGCTACCCTGCGGACAGAGGGCCGGGTGGAGCTCTTTTGGGGGAGACGCCCAACAGACTTAGCGCGAGCACGACTCTAGCAGACGGCGACAGAAAGTGTCAATGCTATTTTGCGAGCCGCAGATTCCCACTCCGGAGACGCCATCTGCCTTTCAGCCAAGCACAATTTTCTAGCGGCCTTTACGCGACCAAACTCACCGCGAACTCATGTATTGCTCGCTGCAGTTCCAAAAACGCAGTCAGTATTTCATCGGCCCGGACAATGAAGTGTTTTCCGTAGCCATGCGCGTCCACAATCCAGATTGTTCGCCCTTCAAGATCCAGATCGAGAGACCGGGCGGTAAAAACATTTTTACAACCCAAAAATGAGCAGTAAAAAGAAGAGAGAGGATCAAACAATGAAAAAGGAAGAAGGGAAAGACAGTTGAAAAAGCTTTTCTTAGTCGCGTTCGTGGTAAGTGGACTGGCTTTCGTTCCCGTGCAGCGTTCGGACGCTCAGATCGAAATTGGAATCCCGGGAATTGGGACTGGACCGGGCATCAGCTACGGCTATCCCCATTTTGAATACGGGTATTATCCCCGCGGGGGGTATTACTACCAGCAACCCTACGCTGGGTACTACGGAGGGCCGTCATACTATGGGCATCACGGGCATCAAGTGTATTACCGTCACCACCGTAAAGCCTCGGTGGGCCCAATCAGCACGTATTGACGAGTTCGTTTTTTGCTCGCCTTTGCTTGAACGCCGCTGCTAAAAGCTAGCGCCTCGTTGACGTTCGGATTTTCGATTCGACCGGAAAGGTCGAGCGCGTGCTTCCGTTCGACAACGCGAATCGAAAGCTGTCATGCCATGACCGAAACGCACAAGCACAAGAGGAATTTTTTGCGCTCAACTGCCTCCCAATCCACAACAATTTTCTACTCTCGTGTGCGCTCGCGTTCACAGCGCTCTTTGGAAGAGCGGATGATAAAACGCAAAGAATAATGGACGGTCCGCCCCGTTGGCTGTTTCATGCGCCCATAGAAAAAAGCCTCAAGAACGCGGAGCCCGCGGGAGATTTTAAGGGGTTGGTAAAGTTTCCGTGATCAAACTCACTGCGAACTCGTGTATGTTTGATTGCCTGCATCATGACAACCAACCGCGACGAAAAGTTCATGCGCGTTGCCTTGAACGAGGCGAAAAAGGCGCTCGGTCAAACCAGTCCGAATCCCGCAGTGGGCGCCGTGCTGGTGATTGACAACCAGATAGTGTCTAAAGGACATCACAGAGAAGCAGGATGCGCGCATGCTGAGATTGAATGCCTGCGCGATTTCGGCGCGCCGATTCCCGCGCGTGCTACGCTCTATGTAACTCTGGAGCCATGTTCGACAGCCGGGCGCACTGCGCCATGCACGGGTGCGATAATCAAGGCTGGAATTAAGAATGTCGTCATAGGCGCGACGGACATGAATCCGCGACACTCCGGCAGAGGTACGGTCGAATTGCGAAACGCCGGCGTCCGCGTGCGGGACAGGATTCTGGCAGAAGAATGCACGCGGCTGAACGAAGCGTTCAACAAATGGATCGTCACGGGGCGACCCTTTGTAATCGCAAAGTGCGGCATGTCTCTCGATGGACACCTAACACGCCCGCCTAACGAGTCGCACTGGATCACCAGGCGCGATGCTCGGCACGACGCACATCAGCTGCGCACGCGCGTAGACGCGGTGCTCGTCGGCGCGGAAACCGTCCGAACCGACAATCCGCGTTTGACCATCCGCGGGGTGCGCGGCGCACGGCAACCGTGGCGCGTTGTGCTGACCCGCTCAGGCAATTTGCCACGCCAAGCTCGCGTCTTGTCCGACAAATTTGCTGCGCGGACTTTGATCTACAAACGAAAATCTCTGGCGTCGGTGTTGAAGGATTTAGGTAAACGCGGCATCACCAACGTGCTGATCGAGGGTGGCGGCGAAGTTCTTGGTGAGGCGCTCGACAAGCGGCTCATCGATAAAGTGCAGATCTATTTGGGACCAATTTTGACAGGAGGACCCGTACTCGCATTCCCGGGGGAGGGAGCAGACAAAACTGCTGATGCGTTACGGCTACGCGATATCGAGTATCAGCAGATCGGTCAAACTATCTCCCTCAGGGGATATCCGGATGTCCCGAAATGCGAATAACCAGGAAACTTTCCACCGATTCCCCTGTTTAATTACTGGGAGGTGAAATCATGAAGAAACTTCTGTTAATCGCAGTCGTGGCCGGGGGTTTTATGGTCGCGGGGACGACGCGTTCTGATGCTCAAGTTTACTTCAGTATCGGGTTCGGTCCGGGCTATTACGGGTATAACCCTTATGGTTACAATTATCCGTACCGATATTACGCCAGACCTTATTATCGATCCTATTATCGGCCGTACTATCGGTATGGCGGCAATCGTTATTATCGCAACCATTATCGCTATCCCTATTATTACCGGTAATAGTTTGACCGGAATAGCCACACCGGGCTGGCTCGAACTTTATTTCGAGCCAGCCTAATTTCTTTGAGCGGGAACTCGCTGAGGGGGGTCGGCCGCGCGAGATAAGGCGGTCTATTTCCCTTACTTCGGCGAAGCGGCCGATTTACCAGGGCTTTTGCCCAGCTCATCGAGCTGGAACTCTTTTCTCAACTGCTGAATGAGTGCCGGTATTTCCTTTTGCCTCTCCGTTTCGATTTGCTTCCGGAGGGATTGTTCGACTTTTCGGCGTTCCTGAATGTACCGAGATTCAAACCGGGCGCGCTCCTGTGGATTGAGTTGAAGACCCGAGTCCCGAACTGCCGCGTCTGCGTCGCGTGTCATAATTTGCCTTCGCGTAGTCTCCCGTTGGCGCATGAGGTTGCGCTGCTCCGGAGTCATCTGCATCCAAAGTTGGGCGTTGCGCTGGAAATTTTGCCGGGCATCTGGCGGCATCGCGAGCCAGCGTTCCCTTACGCTCTGCCCTGAAGGTGGCCTCTGAGGCGGCCCTGAAGGCGGCCTTTGAGGCTGACCTGATGGCGGCCCATGAGGTTGACTTTGCGGTGGCCCGTGAGGCGCTCCCATTTGCGAGGGTCCACGAGGTGCCGCCATTGGGGGCGGCCGGCCAACCGGGCCGCCGCGATGTTGTTGTTGCGGCTGCGCTTGCGCGTAAGCGCAACACAGGGCAAAAGCCGCCAAACCGATGAAGAACTTACAAGGTTGGCTTATCTTCCCACACGGTATTTTCATCCCAGGCGATCAATGCATCCAGATCAGCCACGACGTCATAATCCTGTGGATCGATTTTAGCCACTACATCTGAGTCGTTCGAAGACGTTGTCCGCGGACCCGGATAATGCGAGACAAGAGCAAGGGCGACAAGGACCGCTGCCACGGCCGACGCTCCAACAATCTTTCGTACGCTGAACCAGTTCCGCACCCGCTCGAAACGACTCGGTTCCCGCCGAATTTTTCTTAGGACATTCCGAGCAAAAAAAGGCGAAAGCGTGGGCTCAGGAAGCCGGCCCAAAACATCCCATAGCTCTTTGTCATCTTGAGGTTCCATGTTGTCCCTCCGATTCAACAGTCTGCATGCCTCGAAGTTGCGCTAGAACAGGGTCCAAAATATGATCAAATTCCCGGCGCTTCAAGAAATCCTTCCAGCTGCCGAATCCGGGTTGGATGCCGCATTTTGCGCAAGGCTTTTGCCTCGATCTGCCGGATCCGCTCGCGAGTAACCTGGAACTGCCTCCCTACTTCTTCCAACGTTCGGCTGTAGCCGTCCACGAGACCGAATCGTTGCTCGAGGACTTGCCGTTCTCGATCCGTGAGCGTTTCCAGGACATCCTTGATCTTTTCCTTCAGCAAAACGATCGCAGTCATGTCGCTCGGGTTTTCGGCGCCTCTGTCCTCGATAAAATCGCCAAAGTTGGTTTCTTCGCTCTCGCCTACCGGTGACTGCAGCGAGATTGGTTGTTGTGCCATCTTTAGCACTGCCCGAACCCGGTCCACTGGCAGCAAGACCTCCTCAGCTACTTCCTCAGGCGTAGGCTCCCGCCCATATTCCTGGACCAGCTGTTTTTGCACGCGCAAGAGTTTGTTGATCGTCTCAATCATGTGCACTGGAATTCGGATCGTGCGCGCCTGGTCGGCGATCGACCGAGTAATCGCCTGACGTATCCACCAGGTCGCATAGGTCGAAAACTTGTATCCGCGCCGATACTCGAACTTCTCGACTGCCTTCATCAGCCCCATGTTTCCTTCCTGAATCAGGTCGAGAAACGACAAACCGCGATTGGTATACTTCTTTGCGATAGAAATAACCAGACGAAGATTGGCCTCAACCATTTCGGTTTTGGCCTTGAATGCCTGGCGCAGCCAGGTTTTCAGCATCCGATATTCCTCGGAATAATCGGAAAGCGAAAACCACAGGCTTTTTTCCAAATCGCGGACCTTATTCTGAAGCTGTAACCGCCGTTTTTTGCTGCGAGGATTTTTGGCGACCTCGGTCTGGAGATATAGCGACGTGTGGTGCGCCTCATCGGCGAAGTGCACGAATTCTTCGGTTACCCGCTGCTTTAGGTAAAAACGAGGGTAAATCTTTTGCAGGGTCGCCATCGTTCTTTGCAGTGCCTTGCGCTTTTGCGACGCTTTCTTTGAAAGATCGCGCGCAAACTCGAAAAAGTGCCGGCTGATGGATGCGCTCAATTGCTCCACCTGCTTACACAATCGCGGGAGGTTCTTCATGTATCGCTCGCGGCTCTCGATTTTCTTATCGAGGATCACGCGATCGAACCGTTCCCGGCCTTCGATGAGTTTTTGGGCAAGATCCAGATGGCCGCGGGCAACAAAGCCGAAGCGACTCAGATGTTTTTGCACCATCGCTTCAGCCTCTTCAATTCGCTTCGAGATCTGGACTTCCTGGTCTCGAGTCAGCAACGGAACCTGCCCCATCTGCTTCAAATACATGCGCACGGGATCGTCCAGAATATCAACCTTGGTTGCCGTTCTCCCTTCTTCTTCTTCTTCCTCCTCGTCGACGTCTTTTTTGCCGTCCCTGTACCGGTCAACTTCGGAGGCCTCAATGATGTCAATCTCCAGACGGCGCAGACGCGTGAGGATCAGATCGAGTTCGTCGGCGTCGGTGATTCCTTGTGGTAAAGCCTCGTTCAGATCGTCGAACGTGAGATAACCCTGTTCTTTCGCGAGTTTGATCAGCTCGCGAATGCGCGCTTGAACTTCGACCGAAGAATACAAACCCGTTACTCCGAGCGCGGGCATCGAAAGAGATCCATTGCCGCTACGTCGTTGTAACGAAGACTTGATACGCGCTGGCTTCCGAGAATTGAGTCGCGGCGGCTTGCTGTGATTTCCTTGTGAATTCAAACGCCTTTTCGGTGCCCTGCGGCTTCGCTTGCTTTTAAGCCGACGAGCCGACGACTGTCGGCTGCCCCCCCTTCGTTTCGAATGCCTTGCCAAGTTTGTTCGGTTAAGGATTTGGTCTAAGACCTTCGGCCTGCCACGCGGCAGTGAAGACACCTACGTGTCGCCTCCGCCGATTGGCCGCCAAAAGTCGTGGAGCTGTTCCTGCAGGTCAAGAATTTGTTTTTGTAAATTTAGGACCTCACCAGCGCTCAACCCAGGGACTTTGATCCGGTTTTTTGCCGTCTCCAGACGACGGCGCATGACACTCTGACAAATCCCCTGCCACCACTTCTCTACCACTGTTTCAGTGGCCGCGGGCATCTTTTGCATCAGCCATGAGGAAGCGAGCCGTTCCTCCTCTGGTGAAAGGGTAGCCATAAATGCGTTGAGCGACGCAGTGTCATCCGGTGCAAGGTCGCTTTCGAGAATCCGTATCAGCAGGTTCGTGTCCGGTACCTGCTCGAGAATCTCGCGCCAATTTTGCGCGCGAAGGAAATTGCGGGCGCCTGCATCGCGCAACGCCAGCAGGCAAAGCATCACAATATCATGTGGTGGACTCGCCGCGGCACGAGTTTCAGTTGCGCTCGAGTTCACGGGTCCACCTGGCACGCGAGCGTACTTTGCCAGAAGTGATTCGAAATCCGCAGGCGCAACACCGAGGCGCGCCGATGCTTTGTTCACAACCTCTCCCCGCAGGACGGGATCGTGCACTCGCGACACAGTCGCCGCCAAACTGCGCGCTGCTTGAATCTTCGTTCCCATCGAAGTTAAGTCGATGCTCCCAATCTCTCGATCGATCCAATAATCAAAAAAATCACGCGCGTTCGCGACGCGTTTTTCGAATTGCTCCTTTCCGTCGCGGCGAACGAGAGAATCCGGGTCCTCGCCCGGCGGCAACTCCATGACCCGGACGATAAAATCGTTTTCCAGTAGTGCATCGAGCGAGCGCTCGGCCGCTTTGGCGCCGGCTGCGTCCGAATCGAAGCACAGAACCACTTCGTCAGCAAAACGCTTCAGGATACGCGCTTGATTTTCTGTGAAGGCAGTCCCCTGTGGCGCGACCACATTCGTGATCCCAGCCTCGAACAAGCTGATCAAATCGAGTTGGCCTTCGCACACAATTGCACAGTTCGCTTCGATCAGGGGACGCTTGGATTTGTGCAATCCAAAAAGGACGTTGCCTTTTCTGAAGAGCGGCGTCTCGGGTGAGTTCAGGTATTTCGCCGCGCCTTCCTCGTCTTTCAGCAGACGTCCGCTGAACGCGATCACTTCGCCAACGTCGTTGCAAATGGGAAACATGATCCGACCGCGAAAACGATCGTATGAAGTTTGAGGTGTGATGTTTGAGGTTTGATTTTCGTCCTTCGGTTTGATAAGCCCGCTCGCCAGCAGATCGCGCTGTTCGTACCCTTGCGTCCGCGCCCAACCGCCAAACGCGTCCCATTCATCAGGCGCGTAGCCAAGCTGCCAGCGCTTAGCGATTTCGGCCGTGATTCCGCGTTGCTTTAAATATTTACGCGCCGGTTCACCGATTTCCTTCTTAATGAGATTTTCGTGGAACCATTCCGCAGCTTCGGCATGTAACTTTACTAATTTGCGGCGGGTTTCATATTGTCGATTTTCATCTGCCGCACCACGTTCTTCGACGATGGTGATTCCGGCCCGCGTTGCGAGCTTGTGCACGGCTGCTGGAAAATCGAGGTGTTCGTATTCCATGACGAATCGGAAAACGCTGCCGCCAGCTCCGCAGCCAAAACAATGAAATGTCTGCCGGCTGGGGCTCACCATGAACGATGCTGTTTTCTCCTGATGAAATGGGCAGAGCGCCTTGAAATTCGCTCCCGCGCGTTTCAAAGGGAAATACGAACCGATCACTTCGACGATGTCGTTTGCCGCCGCGATTTGCTCGATTGTTTCTGATGGAATTGCCACAGAGAAACTGCCAAGCTTATCCGCGCCTGATCAATTGAAAACATGAAGATATTCGCGATCAGCATTTGCTCCGCTTTTGTCCTTGGCGTCTCTGCGTCGGCTCCTGCCGCCGAAACGATTCACAAAGGCGACGTTGTTGTCGTGCCGCTTCACGGTGAAGTCGCTCCATCGCTGCTAACCTTTTTGCGACGCGCGGTGAAAACGGCCGAGAGCAATAACGCTTCCGCCATTATTTTCGATATGAACACATACGGCGGCCGTCTCGACACAGCCACAGAGATCGTGAACGTCCTTAATCTCGGCCGCGATACGGGTGATGGTTGTGGGATCAATGCCGTAGCCCTGCTCGCCCATCAAAGCTTCGCCTGAGAGCTTCAGCAGGATTCGCTTATAGATCGGTTTCGCTTGCGCCGACATTGTACTTGATGGGAAACGCTGTACCCGGCCGGCAAACCTACCACCGGCCAGGTATCACAAATCACGTT
>Ga0207708_10002153_pt1 | contig 14548 bp, 12 predicted proteins | sample KBSK5101metaG_FD_184340 | JGI IMG/M metagenome (GOLD analysis project Ga0207708, IMG submission 184340) | Corn, switchgrass and miscanthus rhizosphere microbial communities from Kellogg Biological Station, Michigan, USA - KBS K5-10-1 metaG... | ecosystem: Host-associated > Plants > Roots >...
CTTGGCGAGGAAGAATGCGGAGTCAGGAGTTAATTGATACAGGTCACCGCTCTTTGTCAGAAAACCCATGATGCAAAGGTTGTCGCACAAGATTCGCACACCACGCTCGGCGGCACTAATGCGCTTCGCGATGTCGGCAGCGGATTGATTGCCTTCCGCGATCGCGGTGAACACTTCCAATTCAACGGCTGCCTTCAGAGCCTCCGTGCGTTGATGAGCGTTTACGGTTTGAAAGAAAAGTTGTGGCGATGGTTGTTGGGCTGCGGGAGTAGACATAATGATTCCTCTTTAAGATTGATTTGGGCTGAAACTTTGCGCCGCGCATGTTAACCAACACAAGACAGGATTACAAAATTCACAGGACTGGTCGGAACGCAAACCTGGGCGATGCTCTAATCTTGTAATCCTGAAATCTTGTAATCCTGTCGTTGTGTTACCGAATCGGCTCGCGCAAGACCATCTCTGCAACGATCGCCGCAGCCTGTGCCGCCTGCGGGTGAGTTCGATGAAGTCCGGCGACCTGCAAGAGCGCTTCGCCGGTCCTTGAGAACATGCGAAAGAGATCGCCCTCCTCAGCACGGGTCTCGCGGACAATCTGTGTCCAGGCAGCGCCACCTGCCCAATGCACAGCTGCACCAGCTGCGGAGAAGTTCAACTCAGGCGCAGGCTCAACGCCGTATTTCCATTCTTCGTTGGCGACTTTAAAACCTATGTCTTCGAATTTCGCGAGCGAAGTCACAACGTCGTCTTCCAACGCCAGCTCGCCATAATCGCGATCCTCATCAGCAGTCAAAGCAGCCATGATCCCGGCTAACTGTTTTGACTCAAGTTCGTTGAAGAGCCCACTTTCTAAAGCTTCACCGACCAACAAAGGTCGATCGATGTGAAGATCTGCGAGCCACCGACCGCGCTCGGTAACTTTTTCTTCCGCGAAATCAAGATAGCCAAACACTGAAAGAACTCGCGCGCGCTGCTCAAATGGTTCCCACACGCGCTCGCGCAAGACCTCAATCCTTCGAGTTGCGCGTTCGTGGTCCTCTGCCGTTTCGCGCAACTCCCAAAGCAGTTCGGTACAACGCTCACGCTCTTCGTCATTCATCTCCCTGGGCAGCAGCTTATCGATGGCGTCGTCTAGAAGATTCAATGCGTCAGTCTCTTCAACGTACGAATCTCTGAGGCGAGGTTCAGCAATGACGAGTTCTTTCCCACGTTCCCGAATCTCCTCAAAGCCCTGCTCAATGTCGTCTATGCGAAGTCGATAGACTGGCGAATAGACTCGGCCGATTCGCTCAAAAGGAAAACTTGCACCACGGCCATCTTCACGAACACCACTCACATTGCCGTCACGCTTTTCAGTAATCATCACCAGCCGGCGTCCGCTACGACCGATTCCTACTACGCGTCCGGGCTTTACTACTTCGTCGAGCCAGCGATGAAAAAGTTCAGCGCGACTTTGTGGCTTCGCTTCCTGCAAACGAGAGCGCGCACTCGTTAGTCTCTCCAAACCAACAACGGCTGAGAGCGATAGGTTGCAACCTGCTTCGCTCACCCTGGTTTCTATCTGGCGCTCACTCGCTTCTCTGGTCCTCTCAAGCTCCTTGATCAGGTGGGCTGAATCGCGATATGCAAAACTTCGTTCAGCAATTTCCCGCACGCGCGCAAACGAGCCGTATGCATCGAGCAGATTTAAAAGCGTTGTGTATGTCGACCGAAATTGGCTGACAAGTGGATCGGGAGGCGCTTTGAGGAGTTCAGCGATGCGTTCCGGATCTTGATGTAAGCCTGGCGCCGCAATCACAAATCCCACGTTGTCTCGACCGCGACGTCCGCCGCGTCCAGTCATCTGTTGCAACTCGGACGCACTTAGCGCTCGCCAACCGCTACTTGATCGTGCATCAGCGCCAGTAAGCACAACCGTGCGCGCGGGAAAGTCGACGCCTGCAGCTACTGTCGCTGTCGCGAAAATGGCGTCGAGCAGTCCAGCGCTCATCAATTTTTCGATAACCAGCTTCCACGCGGGAATGTGTCCGGCGTGATGAGACGCAACACCGCCGCGAATGATGGTGTCCCAATGACGGTGATTACGAACTTCAGGATGCTCTTCAACAAAGGCGCGCATGAACTCGCGTCGTTCTTCGCGCCGGTGCTCAAGTGGATCACGTCGAGTCAGCGCTGCTTCCGAAGCGGCCTGATCGCATCGCCGCCTTGTAGGCATGAAAACGATCGCGGGCAATAGTCTGTATTCCGCAAGCGCAGCCAGCAGTGTCGCTGACGGCATCTCGGGCATGCGTAGTTTCATAGTCTTTAAAGCAGGTCCACCGATTTTCACAGATTACACAGATTAGTTTTTAGAATGCGACGTTGATTGTTTGCGCAGGGTAGCCCAAATACTCAACATCGCTCTCTCGGTCTTAATCTGTGTAATCTGTGAAAATCGGTGGACCTGCTTCATCGTCTCCTATATCTCGACTGCTCACGCTCGTCTCTATTGCGTTCGACCAGTTGCGTAATCTCCGGATTCAACTGTCCTCGCTCATTCAGCAAGGGCAGCAGACGTTTGTCGGGCAGCAACACTGCCGAACGCAACGGTACCGGTCGCTTCTTCGGACCGGGTACCACGCCACACCGCACCCCTCTTACTTCTTCTATCCACGCGGCAAACTCTTCAGCGTTGCCGATAGTTGCCGACAAGAGCAACAAACGTATCCGTGGTGGCGTAAGAATGATCGCTTCTTCCCAAACGTGTCCTCGATCTTCGTCAGCGAGGTAGTGCGCTTCATCCAGCACAACTAGATCAGCATTCACTTCACCACCGCCACGCAGAGAATCGAACAACTGATTTCGATAGATCTCGGTCGTTCCAACAATCAGCGAAGCGTCTGAATTCTCCTTACGATCTCCAGTTAGAATTCCGACTCGCTCAGCGCCGAACTCCTCGATGAACTCCTGATACTTCGAATTCGTTAGGGCCTTGAGTGGCGTGGTGTACCAGGCGCGACGGTTCTGTTCGAGGAGTCGTTTGATCTCTTCGCGCGCAATCCACGTCTTGCCGCTGCCCGTAGGTGCAGTAACTAAAACATCTTCGAATTCGAGGGCAGCCAAGGCTTCGAGTTGAAATGGGTCGGGTTTGAAAGGCGCTGGAGGCGGAGTTCCGATGCCTTCCAATAGCTTTCGGATTTCAGCGGATTGCGAGGGTTTTCGGCGATCAGGGCGGACTTCCGATGCCGTTTGCGATGTGCGTTCTCGATGGTTCTCGCCGCGATTTTGGCCACTTCTCCGTCGTTGTGCGTCCCGCCGCCTCATGACTCGTATTCTAGCGGCCGGGCAGTGGCCTGCGAAGTGCTAATGCTATCGATGGAAGTTACAATTGTCTCACAACGCGTCACAGTTACTGGGCGTCTAACCCGCTGAAAAGAACGCTAAAAGTCTAAGTCTGGGTAAATGGCAGAGTTATTCGAAAATGTTGAGGTCAATCGCGAGTCGCGAAGCGGTGTGCTGTTGCGTCTGACCGCTGGCTCGCTGGTAATCCATCTCGCAATGATGTGGGCTGTGATTTACGTTCCAGCACTGCGCGACACCTTGAACATCGCTGCCATGATTGCAAGTACGAAGTTTGTAGAGAAACCGTACAACCGCACGGAAATCGGCGACGAAGTCCAACTGCTTGAACTTGCGAAGTTTCGGTACCCTGATGGCTACTTCGCAACCGAAAATGGCTATGCAACGGAAACCGCTCCGGGAATCGAGACCTTTGATCCGTTCGCGCCGCGCATAATCTCGGAAGCAAGAAATGAGAAACCCGAACCGAGTCCATCACCCAGTCCAATGCCCAGCCCATCGCCTGGTGCCTCGCCAGCCGCGAGTCCATCTGCGTCAGTAGTCGCAGTTGATCCAGAGACATCGAACGCCAACAAAAACAGCGCAGGTTTAACTCCGGAACAAGCGCAGACTGCATTGGATCGAACTGCGCAAGAGAACAATCTCGAACTACCTGCTGAGGCCGAGGTCAACAAACAAGTATTAAAAGACTTCGCGGCTTACGCGAACGACTTGAAGAAATCAGGAAAGCTCGATCTCAACCAACCTTTTGAAATTGTGATCGAAGCCGAACTTGGTGAAGACGGCAAACTGAAAAATCCAAGGTTTACGAAGAAAGCTGGTGATCCGAATCTCGTAGATCTATTTGCTCGATTTGTGGCTGCACTCAACGATAGCGGATTTCTCGTCTACCTAAAACCTATTAACAAAGACAATCCAGGGGCGAAGGTCGTGTTCACGATAAAGCAAGGTGAGAGCGACGTATTGGCGACGGTGGAGTCGGAGGTTTCATCACCCGACAATGCTCGTGTGCTGGCGAAGGCATTGAATGCAGCCCTCGTCTTTGGTGCAGGATCCAGAGCGGGAAAAGATGAAGCAGTTATCATGAGAAATACAAATGCCACACCGGACGGGAAAAAGGTCGTGCTCAACTTCTCCATGCCAAGGCAGAGTGTTGTGGATCTCATCAAAAGGAGCATTGAACCGGGGGAGTAATCACCTGCTTGCCTGTCCCGCTGTGCTCATCTAGAATTCAAGATTGCCTAAGCAAGAGCAATTAACCGCATAACAGCAGAGCTTCAATCTATTATTGACTATGAGTTTCGATAAGTTACTTACAAAAATATTTGGCAGCAACAACCAACGTTTCCTGAAAACCATTCAGCCGATTGTCGACAAGATCAACGCGCTTGAGCCGGCAATGAAGGCGCTTTCAGACGATGCGCTTCGTGCGCGCACCGCGGAGTTCAGGGAACGCGTTCAGCAGGTGGTGGGTGACACGCAAGATAAAGACGAGCGAAAAGTGCGCGAGAGAGAAGCGCTCGACGAAATTTTGCCGGAAGCCTTTGCGGTTGTGCGTGAGGCGAGCGTCCGCACGACGGGAATGCGTCACTTCGACGTTCAGATGATTGGTGGCATCGTTTTGCATCAGGGAAAAATCGCAGAGATGCGAACCGGTGAAGGCAAAACGCTCGTCGCCACCCTGCCGGCATACCTGAACGCCTTGACGGGGCGCGGCGGCGTCCACGTCGTCACTGTTAACGATTATCTCGCCTCTCGCGACGCTGAATGGATGGGACAAATCCATCGCTTCCTGGGTCTTGAAGTCGGCTGTATTCAGAACGACATGGACGACTTCGAACGGCAGGCGGCCTACGCAGCAGATATAACGTACGGCACCAATAACGAATTCGGTTTCGACTATCTGCGCGACAACATGAAGTTTGATCTCGCTACTTGTGTGCAGCGAGGCCATTACTTCGCAATCGTAGACGAAGTTGACTCCATCCTAATTGATGAAGCGCGAACTCCGTTGATTATTTCTGGCCCGTCTGACGAGGCCACCGACAAATACAAAAACGCCGACGCCATTATCCCGAACTTGAAGAAGGGCGAAGACGTCGATGGAAAGAAAACGGGCGACTACGTCGTCGACGAAAAAGCCCACACCGCGGTGTTAACGGAAGAAGGCGTCGATAAAGCTGAACGACTGTTGGGTGTCGGCAATCTATACGATCCATCAAACATGGAACTGCTTCATTGCGTAGAGCAGGCGCTCAAAGCTCATACACTTTACAAGTTGGACCATCAGTATGTTGTTCAGGATGGCGAAGTGATCATTGTTGACGACTTCACAGGTCGACTTATGAAAGGTCGTCGCTGGTCCGATGGTCTACACCAGGCGGTGGAAGCAAAAGAAGGCGTCGAGATCGAAAAGGAGAATCAAACTCTAGCCACCATTACCCTTCAAAACTACTTCCGTTTGTATGAAAAACTTTCAGGCATGACCGGTACTGCCGAAACTGAAGCGGCGGAGTTTGCTTCAACTTACAAACTCGACGTCATCGTCATTCCGACGCACATGCCGATGGTTCGCACAGACTTCTCCGATGTGATCTACCGCACACTGCCGGAGAAGTGGGACGCAGTAATCGACGAGATCAAAGAGTGCTACACGAAGGGACAACCGGCGCTGGTAGGCACGGTTTCAGTCGAGAATTCGGAATTAATTTCGCGCCGTCTCACAAAAGAGTCGGTACCTCACAACGTGCTGAACGCCAAATATCACGAACGCGAAGCGGAGATCGTTGCCCAGGCAGGTCGCAAGGGATCTGTGACCATTGCCACGAACATGGCTGGTCGCGGTACAGACATTTTGCTCGGCGGCAATCCGGACTTCATGGCGCGTGAGTTTCTGAAGCGTGACGAAGTCGATCCTGATGAGGCTACGGAAGAACAGTGGCAAACGGCTTTTTTACGAGCGAAGCGTATCGTCGAGGATGAACACAATGAAGTAGTTGGCCTCGGCGGGTTGCATATCGTCGGCACTGAACGACACGAATCACGTCGCATCGACAACCAGCTTCGCGGCCGCGCGGGTCGTCAGGGCGATCCGGGGTCGTCACGTTTCTTCCTGTCACTCGAAGACGATCTAATGCGCATTTTCGCCGGCGACAAGGTGAAGGCGTTAATGCAGCGGCTCGGCATGGAGAAGGGCGTAGCGATCGAATCGAAGATGGTGTCGAAACGGATCGCCGCTGCGCAGAAGTCGGTTGAAGGACGCAACTTTGAAGCTCGCAAACACCTGCTTGAATACGACGACGTGATGAACAGGCAGCGCGAGACGATCTACGGCTTGCGGCGCCAATTGATGGAAGAACCGGATCAGCGCGAATACCTGTTGGGGGATCCACCCTCTGCAGGTGTGGCCTACGATCTCCTGTCTGACATCACCAAACAGTATTTGAATCCTGATACCTCCGTTGATGACTGGGACGTCGCGAACTACAAGATTCAGATCAAGACAATTTACGACCTCGACGTCGACAGTGAGCGCATCGACATTTCGAATATGGCGTCGCAGGAAGTTGTCGATGCGATCTGGGAACGACTAAAAGTTAAGTACACACACAAGGAACAACAGATCGGCCCGGAGGCGATGCGCACGTATGAGCGCATCATTATGCTCAACATCATCGACGCGCAGTGGAAGGACCACCTGTTATCGCTCGATCACTTAAAACAGGGCATCGGGCTTGTCGGTTACGGACAAAAGGATCCGCTCGTCGAGTACAAGAAACAGAGTTTCGATCTCTTCCAGGAGATGCTTGATCGTATCGACACAACCACGATCCGATCGCTCTTCAATCTACAGGTCGTTGCGGAGCAACCGCCTGAAACGCTGCGGCAACGTCGGATGGCACGTCGGCCAGCGTCGTTGACCTTCACTGGACCAAACCAGGGCGCGGCGCCCGCTGGCGAAGAGGACGGAAAAGTAAAGACTGTCGTCAGGGATCAGCCGAAGGTGGGACGCAACGAACCCTGTCCGTGTGGCTCAGGGAAGAAATACAAGAAATGCCACGGCGTTGCCGGCTGAGTTTTAAGTTTGGGTTGATGCAAAGACCAAGATCTCCTGACTAATCCCTGTATTGAAACGACTGTAGACAGCTTACAGCAGATCCGCTAAGTTGGAGGTCGACCGATCTCGCCAAGCGGAGCCTCGTCCTGACCACTGAAACCACTTCAACGAATCCCGTCGTAAAGGCAATGATTGAAGGCACTGCTCCGCGGAACGCCGTGCTAGCTGCTGCCAGCGGTCTGCTACCTCTGCCTCAAAGCGACTTGTTAGAAGTTCTGGTCTTCCTTCGGCAAAGCGGCGACCAGGAAATCGCCGCTGCGGCACTCGAAACGCTTGAGGCGGAAAACAACGACGCTCTACTGGTTATTGCAAAGATCGATACGACGTCGCCGCGTGTGCTTGGCTATTTAACTTCGCGCGCAGGTGCTCCACGCGAACTTTACGAAGCTGCCATCCAGAATCGCAGCACTCCCGATGAAGCGCTGGCAGACTTCGCTACGTCCACGAGTGAAAGCTCATTGCTCGAGCTAATCGCGCTTAACCAGGAACGACTGGTTCGATCTCCGCAATTGATCGAGGCGATTCTTGCGAATCCAGCACGAAGCTCTGAAGCAGAACGGCGGGCGCGCGAAACTAAGAAGGAGTTTTTTGAAAAGGAGCGCGGCGCCCAACAAATTGCTGCCGAGCTGCGCGCGCAGGGGAAAGTTGCCGCCGCCGAGTTCTTCGAAACAGCCGAACTGACGACCGACGACGGAGGTAAACTCAGTCTCGAAGATGCGTGGTTGATCGCAGAGCACATTGAAGTAACTGACGCTGATATCGACGATTCATGGTTGCCGGCCGAGCACTATGAAGAACTTCTTGCGGAGACGCCTGAGGAAAGAGCCGCCGCCGTTCAGCGAATTGTTGAGAGTGAGCGAATAGAGACCGGGAGCATATCGAGCGAGCGAGTTTCGATGATTCGCAGGCTGATGCTCATGAACACGCGTGACCGCATGAAACTCGCGATGAAAGGCGACCGTGAAGCACGAACGATCCTCGTCCGAGATTCCAATCGCGTCGTTTCAACTGGAGTCATTAACAATCCAAAGATCACGGAGCAGGAAGTTGAAAATATCGCCGCAATGCGCACGGTTTCTGACGAGATCCTGCGCCTTATCTCGATGAATCGCGTTTGGGCACGATCGTATTCGATCATTCATAACCTCGCGAGAAATCCGCGCACACCCATCCCCACCGTCTTGAACATCCTTCAACGAATTCGCACCAAGGATCTCAAAAACCTTTCTCAAAATCGCAATGTTTCGGAAACCGTGAGACGCCAGGCATTGCGACTTGCAGGGGTCCGCACCGGCGACTAAAAGGTGGCAGTTGTGCGCTTTCCGTCGCACGAGTTCCGACTCAACCCGCAACTGTTACAAAGTTTTTGCGAAAAAGTTAATAATATCCTTGACAGGTCACGAACTGTCGGTATAATTTCACACAAGACCGAGCAACAACTAAATGCTTGGCAGTTCTTTTTAACTGCAAGGGTAAGGTGGGGTAGGGGTGCACGCTTGAATAATACGGCTTTATCTTAGCCCGCAAAACGCACCGCCTGTTTTTCAGAATTGTCTTTTCATCGACGATTCTCGGTTCTTAGCTCTGCCACCCTGATTTGCCCGAACCTACCCGTAAAGTTTTTGGCCCGCCGGTTCTTACGAATCGGCGGGCCCCTCTCTTTTAGGCTAAAAACCGACTCAATCCCGAACCTTCGCCAGGCCTTCCTTGAACACCGATAGATCCGGACTTTCTGGTTCTTCGGCCAGGCTGCCACTCATTCTTCTGAACAGGCGCTCATATTGATCGACAACAGTTTCCCAGTCGTACCACTTCTGCACGCGCATTTGCGCACGGTTCCGGTATGACTGAACGAGAGATCCGTCACGCAGCACTCGTCGTAGTTTTTCAGCCAGATCGAATTCATCATTGTAGGGAATACCGGCCTCGCCAACTGCTTCGAGATTCTCGGGAGTCGCAAGCGTAAGCACGCAGTTTCCGTATCCCATTGCTTCAAGCAAAGCCGGATGTGTTCCACCGACCTCTGTTGCGTGAACGTAACAGTAGGCATTCTGCTGTAGCGTTCGATAATCCTGACCAAAAACGAACCCGGTGAAGATGATGCGCTTGTCACCTTTGGCTCTTGCCTTCAGATTCTTGATGTACTGTTCGGCATAGGGCGCATCACCCACTATCAGCAATCGAAAGGCAGTTCTCACTTTCTTGAACGCCTCGATTACCAGGTGCGCATTGTTCTCCGGTTCCAGGCGCGACACGTAGAGGATGTAGCGGTTGGGTTCTACTCGCCATTTGCGAACAGCCGCGCGGTCAGGTCGTCGTTCGACTTCGCCACCGTAGGCGATCATTGTCGACGGTGCGTTGTGTTGAGCGAGGTAGTAATCCTGAATCACTTGTGCGTCAGTGACCATCTCGTTCGGCAGCAGCGTGCAAAGGTATTCGGCAAGGCGGTAATACTTGCGCCCAAGCGCACCCCACTTCTTTCGCTTGTGCTCCAAGCCGTCGACATTAATGGCCACTGGCGTTCCAGTTAACCTGAGAATCGTACTAAAGGGCGCATTAGCCGCATTGCAAATAAGCGCAGCGTCGAAACGTCGGGGAACAGCATGAAGTGCGGAGAGGAAGGTATGGACCACCGTATCGAAGTACTTGTGACGAACGGTTGGAAGGATCTGCAGATTTACGCCGTTATACTCGAGTTGCCGGGGTGAAACATAGTGGGAGCGGCAATAGACAGTAACTTGATGGCCACGCGCTACCAAACGAGTAGCGAGGTGATCTGCGAAGGTCTCAAACCCGCCATAACTGGCCGGAATACCCCGTGTTCCAAGTATTGCTATCCGCATTATGCGTTGTCGATGTTAGCGTGCCGATCTAGCCGGTAACTTGTCCAGGTCCGCATTTACGTTTGCGACCTGCTCATAAACTCTCAATGTTCTTCGTGCCGTGTCATTCCAATCGAACATCTTTGCGCGTGCAAAACCTTTGACGCGCAACTCATCGCGAAGGGCTGGATTGTTTACCAGCTCTTCGATTGCCCCTGCAATCGCGTGAACGTCAAAAGGATCAACGGCCATGGCCGCGTCACCAACCACTTCGGGAAGACTAGTTCGGTTACCGATAATAACAGGGGCGCCGCACTGCATTGCCTCTAAAGGTGGTAGCCCGAATCCTTCAAAGAACGACGGATAAACGAAACACGTCGCGCCCGAGTACAACGCCGGCAGGTCCGATTCCGGCACGTATCCGGTAAGAATCACCGAATCGCCTAAGTTTGCGTCTGCAAGCGCGCGCAGCGTTTCGTCGTAAAGCCACGCACGCTTACCCACGAAGACCAGTTTGGGCAGCTTATCCGCTCCCAGTTTATCGCGCAACAAACTATATGCTTTGATCAGCCGGACGAGATTTTTACGCGGCTGAATTGATCCTACGGAAAGGATGTAATCCGCCTCTATCCGGTAAGTATGTCGCACGCGTTGCAGTTCCTTTTCGTCTGAAACCGGAGCAAAATGGGGTGAAGCTGCAATCGGAATCACCTCTACGTTTTGTCCATCGATTCCATACGTTTCCATCACGTCGCTCCGCGTATGTTCAGATAAGGTCAGCACTCGCGCTGCGCGTCGTACAGAATGACGAACGGTTAATCGTAATTGTGTGCGGCTGCGACGATGGAAGGTGTGCGGCAGGTGCTCGAAAGATAGATCATGAACGCTCACAACGCACGGACAGGGACAAAAAGGCGGGGCCGTAAACTGTACGTGCAAAACGTCGACGGGGTTTTTTCGCAGTTCGGCACTGAGGGTGAGTGGAATGCGAATTAGTGGAGTATGTGGCCGAGTAGAGCGGACTGAAAAGTTGGACCAACGCTGGTGATAGCGATCGAACGCTTCGGCGGTGGTTACGTAAAGCGTGTAGTGATTTACACTGTCGACCCGCGCCAGCGCTTCAATAAGATTCGCGGCGTAGGTTTCGTTGCCGCCAAGCCTGGTCCCAATTGAATGAGCATCGATTGCGATACGCAATCGGAAAATCTCCGTTCAGAGTCAGCGAATGTGCTCGGCCTGCACATTCGTGCGACAAGTTATTTAGTCTTCCCTGCAACTGACGCCTGGGCTTCGTCCGTTTGCTGCCCGCGCGTATCGCGCTCACGAATACGCGCTGCTTTACCACGTAGCTCACGCAGGTAATACAACTTCGCGCGTCTAACGCGTCCCTTCTTCACGAGATCGATGTGGTCGATGATCGTGGCGTGGAGCGGAAATATTCTTTCGACGCCGACACCAAAACTCGTCTTTCTAACAGTGATGGTCTCACGCGCACCGCCGTGCTTTCGTGCGATAACAACACCTTCAAATACCTGGAGTCGTTCTTTCGTTTCTGATTCCTTGATCCGCACGTGAACTCGAACAGTATCGCCCGGCTGGAACTTTGGCAGGTTCTTCCGCAGCTGTGTCTCTTCAATTTTGTCCAGTTTATTCATTGATTGCTCCTTATCACGAGCAGCGATACTTAACCAACCGGTTCACGCGTCGCGCCCTTCTATACTATTTTCTTTTTAAAAGATCCGGTCGCATCCGCCGCGTTTTTTCCGTTGCCGCTGTTTCGCGCCAGCGCTCGATCTCTGCGTGGTTACCACTCAACAACACTTCTGGGACTTTCATTCCTCGAAATTCTGGTGGTCGAGTGTAATGCGGGCAGTCCAGCATGTCCGTTGAAAACGACTCATTTAGAGCCGAAGTCTCGCTGCCGAGGGCTCCGGGTATCAATCGAACAATCGCGTCGATAATCACCATCGCGGCCGCTTCTCCACCCGACAACACATAATCACCGATCGACACCTCATCGGTTACGAGCGCTTCAGCAACCCGCTCGTCGACGCCCTCATACCGACCGCACAGCAATACGACCTGAGCACTCGTGGAAAGATCTTCCGCGACGGCTTGCGAAAACACTCGACCTTGAGGCGACAGCAAAACGACTCGCGTGTCCTTTGAAAAGTCTTCGCGTCGAGACTTTCCAGTAAGCCCTTCGACTGCTTCGAAGATTGGTTCCGGCTTCAGGATCATTCCATCGCCACCGCCGAATGGCCGATCATCAACTACGTGGTGCTTGTCGGTGGTCCATCTTCGAAGATCGTGAGCGGTAATTGAAACCAGGCCAGCCGCCCGCGCTCTTTTCACGATGCCGTAATCAATCGGACCCTGAAAGAAGTCAGGGAAAATTGTTATGACATCGATGCGCAGCATAATCGTTGGACCGTTTCTTCTTACTTGTTTGATCGAGCCGGAATTTTTCCAGCTCATCAAACGTCAGTCAAAGATCTATAAGTCGAGAAGTCCTTCCGGAGGATCAACTACGATGTATTTCTCCTCCGGATTGATTTCTAAAACTATCGAGTCGGCCAGAGGCAAAAGGTAATCGCGCGTTTCCTCTTTGTTCGCGACAACCAGCAGTTCGACACCGCCTGTTCGCATCACACTCTTTACTCTACCGAGTGCTTGTTCGGTTGTGGTGCGAACGTTACAACCTTCAAGCTCCCAATCGTAGTAGTGGCTCTCGGGAAGTAAAACGGCGTTCGCCTCAGGCACCGCCAGATTGTGATCGATCAGTTCCTTCGCTGATTCGATCGTGTCAATACCTTCAAACTTCAGAATCACGCGGTCTTTTTGAAACCAGTGATTTTCAAGCTCAACTGCGCGTTGGTCACCACCAGGTGATACCGCAATCAGTCTCTTCACACTTTCAAAGCGCTCGGGGAAGTCGGTTAAAAGCTCGGCGACGATTTCCCCTTTCAACCCTCTTGTTCTAACGGCGCGAGCAATAACAACCAAATCCTCGTCGCGATCTTCACGCGCGCTGTTCATTCCACGATTTCTAATAGATAGCGCCGGTTGTGCTTTGCTCCGGCAATGCGGGCCAACGAACGTAAGGCGCGGATCGTTCGGCCTTGCTTGCCGATGATCTTGCCTACATCCTGCTGCGCTACACGCACCTCAATGAGCATGGTGCCATTGCGGTCCAGTTCGCGAATGTCGACAGTTTCAGGCTCATCAACCAGCGACTTCACGATCATTTCGATTGCTTCGCGCATGATTACGACGCTGGGGTTGCGGCGGCCGCTGCCTTACTGCTGGCTTTAATCAGACGGCTTACGGTATTCGTCGGTTGCGCGCCTTTCTCAATCCAGTAGTTGACTCGAGTCAGATCGAGTTTTATCTCGGCGGGATCCCGCGTCGGATTGTAAGTGCCGAGTTTCTCGAGATAGGCGCCATCCCGCTTCGATTGCTTCTCTTTCACCACGATTCGATACGACGGGCTTTTCTTCGCTCCCATACGCATTAACTTTATTGCTAACAAAACTAATCCTCCTTCTAAAAAGCAGCTAGGTTGATAGCGCTTATCTTCGTCTTTTCTTTCGTTTCTTTTTTAACTTCTTCCTTGATGGACCAGCTGGCAACGAGGGCATGCCTGGCAGGTCGTCACCATTACCGGCGAAGCCTGCCATATCAGGCAAGCCGGTCATCTTTCTCATCATCTTGCCTTTAAGTCCACCGCCACCAAATAAACCGGAACTAGATAGCTGCCTCATCATCTGACGCATTTCTACATACTGTTTGATCAGCTGATTGACACCCGCGACTGTCGTTCCCGACCCTCGTGCGATCCGTCGCCGACGATTGGCGTTCAGCAGACGGTGATCATTTCGCTCCTCGAACGTCATGGAATCGATGATCGCTTCGGTTCGCTTCAATTCCTTTTCCATCATCGCCGATTGCTCATCGTTCAGCTGTGGCATCCCCATCCCCCCCAAAAGCTGGTCGGGGAGCAGCTTCATTATTTTTGAGAAGGAGCCGAGCTTCTTGACTTGGCGAAGTTGGGAACGAAAGTCATCCAGCGTGAATTCGTTCTTCTGAAGCTTCTTGAGTTGTTCCTCAGCTTCTGACTGATCGACTTTCGACTGGACTTCTTCAATCAGCGAAAGCACATCGCCCATTCCGAGGATCCGCTGGGCCACGCGATCGGGATAAAAAGGTTCCAGAGCGTCGTAACGCTCGCCGACGCCGACAAACTTTACTGGCTGTCCAGTAACTTGTT